>SKFA01001648.1_pt1 | contig 12467 bp, 10 predicted proteins | sample 4820291 | NCBI WGS metagenome assembly SKFA01 (sample SAMN11008795, study PRJNA524170) | human gut metagenome | isolation source: fecal sample from pouch patient p30 | place: Israel: Tel-Aviv | reverse complement strand
CATTTATTTAGCTGTTTGGATATTTATTGATCATACGCTCGATCAATTCTACTGACTCTTCAATACCGTAGCTTGCACTGTTGATACATAAATCATAGTTAACAGCATCTCCCCACTTCTTACCGGTATAATCAAAATAATATTTTGCATGCCTTGCATCTAATTTTACCAGAAGGTGTGCTGCCTGTTTATAATTTAAGTTGTGCAGTTCCATCATACGACGTACACGCTGTTCAAAGGAAGCTGTAATAAAAATACTGATATGTGGGATTCGATGGTTTGTAAGTACAACATCCGCACATCTTCCCATTACAATAAAATCTTCCTTCTTTGCCATCTCACAGATCAGATCACTCTGATTGAAGAAAATAGCATCCTGCACCGGAAGTCCATGATATTTCTTGAAATTCTTGAAGAACTTTCCAACACCTGTATTTTTCTCAATCTTTCCTTTGAGTTCCTCTACATAATTGCTGTGATCTTCGATATTCTCTTTTTCAGCATCCATTCTCTTCAAAACCTGGTCAAAAATTTCTGCATCATAGTAATTGATTTTCAACTTATCTGCCAGTGCAAAACCAATATCGGTTCCGGCACTTCCATGTGTACGACCAATACAAATGATCAGATGATCATCCGGTGAGAACTTCTGTCTTAAATTGGAAGTATTCAATGCCGCCATATTTTCGTTGATAATATCAACGCTTCCGAAGCTGGTTGGAATTGCTGCAATTTTTTTCAGAATCTCATTATACTGGGACATCATTCTGTGATGATCTTCTTTATTCTTAATAGTTCTCGCCATATTGCCGATCAATGCAATATCGCTTCGGATCTCATGCCCCTGTGGTCTTGTGATCAGAAGTCTGGTGATCTCTTCAACGCAGGTTGCCTCATCTCCGGTAAAAGTTCTACCAAGAGAAGAACCTACACACTCATATACCTCTTTATCTAACTGATAGATCTGCTTTGCGATCTCGTAACAATTCTCTCTATTTTTTTCCATGACTCATCATACCTTTCTATCACTGCAATTTTATAAGAAGAATACCAGCATATCAATAAAGAATACAGGTACTAAAATACACAGTGACCAGCCCATATATCCGAAGAAGGATGGCATACGGATACCGTTTTCATCAGAAATAGATTTTACCATAAAGTTTGGCGCATTTCCAATGTAAGTGTTAGCTCCCATAAATACAGCACCACAGGAAATTGCCATAAGGATCTTTACAGAGATGGTACCAACTGTAGTAACAATACCTGATGTGAATCCAAGTGTTCCTGCTGTTGTGAGGAATACAAGGTAAGTTGGTGTGTTATCCAAAAAGCTGGAAAGAAGTCCGGTTGCCCAGAACATCTCATATGGCTCTGTAATTCCGAGGTTTGGTCCCATTGTTTTCAGTAATGCAAGTGCTGGCTGCATTGTGATGAAAATGCCGATAAATAATACCGCAACTTCTTTGATTGCACCCCAGGTAAAGTGGTTCTGGGTACGGATCTTCTCATTTGTTGTCTTAAATGAAAGTAATGCAGCTAAAAGAATAATTGCAACCTCAATAATTGCAGGGAATGTCAATTTAACAGATTTGTAAATTGTAATTCCAAGTACGTTTCCGGCTGCATCCTGGAACATTGGCAGACTTGGAAGTGTACCACTTAAAATAACAGCCACAACGATCGCTACAAGGAAAAACACATTATGTAAACCTTCTACTTTGATATCTACACCCGGTTTGCTGATATCCGGACGTAAACCATTCGCAATATCCTTGCGATACTGTTTCTTATCAATTAAGTAGAAAATGATCAATAATAAAATCATATTGAAAATTAAAATCGGGAACAGGTGTAAGCTCCAGAAGAATGGAACACCACGCATAAATCCCATTAAAAGTGGTGGATCGCCGATAGGTGTCAGACATCCACCCATATTGGAGATCATGAAAATAAAGAAGATCATGATCTGTGCTTTGTTTTTTCTCCATGAATTCATCTTGATCATCGGGCGGACAAGTAGCATACTTGCACCGGTTGTACCGATACAGCTCGATAATAAAGTTCCGAATGCTAAAAATAAAGCATTCACAGCAGGAGAACCTGCAAGGTTACCCTCCAGCGTAATATTTCCGGATACACAGAACAGACCGAATAATAAAACGATAAAGGTCAGATAATCATTCACGATACACTCTAACACTGTTTCGGTCGTCTCTCCTGCGCCGTTTAACACGATAGACGGGATAATAAAAAGCAATGACCACACGATCACTGCCAAAGCCTGATGTTTTTCCCACCACTCAGGCTTTACCAATGGCATTACCGCAATGCAGAGCAATAAACCTGCAAACGGAATGCAAAGTAATAAACTGTTCATGTTTTGCACCTCTTCTTTTTTACATATTCAAATTCAAACCCATGTCAATATTATCAGATTTTCCAGAATTTTCAACTTTTTTCTAACTAAAATCCGGTCAAGAACTACATATAAGTAAAACTGTATTTTTTTCTGCTACAAAATGACGGTCGTGTGATATCGATATCTGATGGTTTCCATGCAAAAAGTGGACACTTGTTTGTTCTATTTTAAAAATTGCACAAAAAAGATCGTTACAAAGCTCCTCTGCAACGATCTTTTCAGCAATTTTACCATAAATCTGCCAACTCATAAATCAGCTTTTCTGTTTTTTCCCATCCAAGACAAGGATCTGTAATGGATTTTCCATAGCAGTGTTCGCCAACTTTCTGGGCACCATCCTCAATATAACTCTCGATCATAAGTCCTTTTACCAGATTATGAATCTCTTTTGACACTTTACAACTATGTAATACATCTTTGCTGATACGAATCTGTTCCATAAACTGTTTTCCTGAGTTAGAATGATTGGTATCCACGATGACCGCCGGATTTGCGAGGGTTGTCTGCTGTGATGCGTTGACATCTTCATAATGTTCTAATAAATTCTGCAGATCTTCATAATGATAATTTGGAATATTGCGTCCAAACTTGTCCACATATCCGCGTAAAATAGCGTGTGCATATGGATTTCCGGTTGTTGTCACTTCCCAGCCCCGGTATAAAAACGTATGTCCGTGCTGTGCAGCGATCATGGAATTCATCATAACAGAAATATCCCCGCCTGTCGGATTCTTCATTCCGACCGGAATCCCAACTCCACTTGCAGTCAGACGATGCTGCTGGTCTTCTACGGAACGTGCACCTACTGCCACATAAGACAACAAATCAGACAAATATCTGTGATTCTCCGGGTAGAGCATTTCATCTGCACAGGTAAATCCGGTTTCTTTTACCGCTCTCGTATGCAGTTCCCGGATTGCAATGATTCCTTTTAACATATCCTCTTTTTTCTCCGGATCCGGCTGATGCAGCATTCCTTTATATCCAACGCCGATCGTTCTCGGCTTATTGGTATAAATACGGGGAATTATAAAAATTTTATCCTTCACTTTTTCCTGAACCGTTCTCAATCTGGATATATAGTCAATAACAGCATCTTCATTATCTGCGGAGCAGGGACCGATCACTAAAATCAGCCTGTCATCTTTTCCCTCAAAAATATTGCGTATCTCTTCATCTCTCTGGGCTTTCACTGCCACAACTTCTGTACTTACCGGAAACTGCTCTTTCAACTCCTGTGGTGTTGGCAGTTTCCGTAAAAATTCCATCTCCATTTCCATTGGTACATCCTCCATGTGTAACTCCAAGCCTGCATAAAAACTTCTCTTTGTCTGTATCTATCGTCATACACTCTGTGCTATCTACATCTTATGCAGTTTTATTTTCGTACTTCAACGCATTGAAGTATTCTTTTTTTATCATAATAGTTTCACAGGAATCCGTCAAGTGCTAATTCTTGTTTATTACTGGTTTTCATTATTTTCTACTGAGTTTTTCAAATCCTCTGCCAGTAAATAAATATTTTCCAGCACTTTTTTACAATTGGACATCTTCTCCACTGTAATGTCTGCCGTGCGGAGACCCTCGGTGGAAGAAGCTGCTACCTCCTCACCTGTTGCAGACAAATGCGTGATGTTATCTGAGATCACTCCTGTCGCATCCAGTATTTTTTGAATACTCTGTTCTGCAACATCGATATTTCCCATTAAAACTTCCACTGCATTACCAACATCATTAAATTTATCTCTGGTATCATCGATCAGTTGATTCTGCTTCTCTACAGATTCTGCCGCTGTCATGATGCTGTCATTCGCACGTTTTGTATCTTCATTCAATTTCTGGATGATCTCTGTAATATTTGCAGAAGCATCCTTCGTCTGCTCTGAAAGCTGACGGATTTCATCTGCCACGACTGCGAAACCTTTTCCGGCTTCACCGGCTCTTGCTGCTTCAATAGACGCATTCAGGGCAAGCAGATTGGTCTGATTTGAAATGTTAATGATGGAATCGACAAATGTTTTTACTTCCTCCACTTTATCGGTCAGGCTTCTGATCACATCCACCGTCACCTGACTCGCATCTGCAACGTTCACGGCCTGTTCCTTCAATTCACTGACAACACCGGCACCTTCTTTCACATTGTCATTCGTCTTATGTGATGCCTCGATCATTTCTTTGATGCCCTGCTCTGCCTGATCGGTATTCCCCTGAATATCAGAACACATAACCGCCTGTTTCTGGATCGCTTCCGCTGTGCTTTCTGTGCTGTCTGCAATTTCCTGAATGGAACTGTGACTCACATTAATGGATTCCTGCAGACCGTCAAGCATATCCATTGCCTCTCCAAAATGCTTGGAAATATTCTCTGCAACGATGATCATCTTTTTATTACTATCCTTCTGGATATCCGATGCATTTTGAATTTCTGCAAGATTTTCTTTAAAGAAACGCTCGAGCAAACGCTCTGCACTATTGCAGGCATATGCGGTCAGCAATAATACAAACAGCCCAATCACATTATTCTGCAGATCTGATCCGTTACCCAGAAAGCATCTGACTAAATGAACTACAATGGAAACCAGCGCAATACCATTTGTCACCATCACAATTTTCTTGTCCAGATAAACCATTGCAACGATCAGCAGCGGCAGACCATATGTCCATGTTCCAACGGTTGTGTTCAATTGGACAATCACGAAATAACCTATCATCATCGACAGTGTCATGATCACCGCACATGTGCGTGTTGTTCTTTTACCAAGATATGCTACAACCGAGATAACGATAACTGCTGCCGCCGTGACTGCCTCCATCACAATCTTTGCCGCATGTCCGCCCTGACTGACGCCCAATGCTAACATAAGGGTAGCTACTATGTATCCAAAAACAACCACTATTGCAAGCAGTACTCTTTTATTCGCTCTGGAATATTGTTCCTCATTCATATAACTTCCTCTTTTCTAGTTAAAGTGTGTTTTTTCGTGCTGTGTCCTATTATACTACAATGTATTTTGTTTATCTACATTTTTTGTATGTTTTGCATAATTTTGAAATAATTATACGTAAACAAATCAGTATTTTGACAATTAAATATTGTTTAGATCCAATTACAATTCCTGCTTTTTTTTCACGCAAAAATAGCGGTAAACCATGAAGTTACTGGCTTAACCGCTATTTTAAACCGATGAGACATCGGGGATTCGAACCCCGGACAACTTGATTAAAAGTCAAGTGCTCTACCAACTGAGCTAATATCCCATATTAAGCTGGGCTAGCAGGATTCGAACCTGCGAATGCTGGAATCAAAATCCAGTGCCTTACCGCTTGGCGATAGCCCAACAAAGAAATTTGCTGCACCTATCGCAACATTTTAACAACAAAACCAAAGCTTTATTGTAAGGGTGGATACAGGGATTCGAACCCTGGGCCTCCAGAGCCACAATCTGGCGCGCTAACCAACTGCGCTATACCCACCATAAAAGACTGCAAGCAACTCTGTTGCCGATGCCTAAATCCTTGTGTCTTCTTATTCCTAAAAAGGAAATGTGCTCGAAGGGATTCGAACCCCCGACCCACGGCTTAGAAGGCCGTTGCTCTATCCAGCTGAGCTACGAACACATACGCTCGCATTCACCAAATTGGCAAATGGAAAGCGGGTGATGGGAATCGAACCCACGTATCCAGCTTGGAAGGCTGGTGTTCTACCATTGAACTACACCCGCATAAGTCGGGGTGACAGGATTCGAACCTGCGACCTCCTGGTCCCAAACCAGGCGCTCTAGCCAAGCTGAGCCACACCCCGAAGGATAATCTCCAATGCTTTTCACCTCTTGAGAAGCTTTGTTTTGTCTCTCAATCCGTGACGCAAGAGTTATTATATAAGAGCGCAAAGAAAATGTCAACACTTTTTTTACATTTTTTTCAACTTTTTTCTAATTGCCCGAATCCCTGATTTTTCGAGGTCTTTGCGCCTATAAATACTCAATTTCAAACGTTGCCTCTCCTTTTTTATCAAGATCCATAATAATATAAGATGGTCTTTTTCCTTCCTGCCTCGGATAAGAAAGGCTGCCCGGATTTAGCGCAATGACATCCTTATGATAATCGATGATCGGACGATGGGTATGCCCAAACATAACGATATCAAATCCTCTTCCTTCTGCTTCGCGCTCAATATCTTCGATTCCGGTATTAACATAATAGTAGTGTCCATGGGTAATAAGCACTTTATACTTTCCAATCTGCAGCTCTTTTTCCCGTGGCAGTGAGGAAAAAAAGTCGTTATTCCCCGCCACCACTTCCACAGGGCACCCTGCCTGCTCTGCGATATAATCCTCATACCCCTCAGCATCACCAAGATGGATCAAAAGATCAACCGGGCACTCCCGCTCTAACACTTTTAAAAGATTTTCATGTTTTCTATGGGTATCACTGATGATTAATATTTTCATAGGTTTTCCTTCGCAAGTTTCTCTTTCATGGCACGCAGTGCTTTTCCCCGGTGACTGATCTCATTTTTCTGTTCTTCCGAAAGTTCTGCGGTTGTACATCCGTATTTTTCCACGCAAAAAATTGGATCATAACCAAATCCATTCTCGCCTGCAATTTTACCCCCGATATAGCCTTCCATGGTCTCTCTTGTCACAAATTCCCTTCCATCCGGCAGCACTGCTGCAATGGAACAGACGAAGCGGGCAGTTCGTTTCTCCTTTGGAACACCTGCCAGAAGGTCTAAAATCGCCTGATTTTTAATATCATAAGATATATCCTCGCCGATAAAACGTGCAGAATAAATCCCCGGCTTTTTGTGCAGGTAATCCACTTCCAGCCCGGAATCATCTGCCATCACAATTGCCCCAGGTGCCTCCTTAGACACTGCTCTTGCCTTAATGAGTGCATTCTCCTCAAATGTCTTTCCATCTTCTACAATATCCAGTTTGATTCCTGCCTCTTTCATGGATAAAAGTTCCACATCCAGATCTGCCATAATGTCTCTGATCTCGCGCATTTTTCCTGCGTTTCCTGTTGCAAAAATAATTTTTGTCATCTTTTTAATATCCTTTCGCAAATGCATCCAGAACAGCGTCATAAACACCTTCTGCCGCTTTTTTCTGATAATCGGTACTGTTAAGAAGATTAAGTTCCTCCTGATTTGTCATAAATCCGACTTCGATCAATGCTACCGGAACTTCGCTGGTTCGAATGATATAAATCTCATCGCCTTCCACAAGCCCCTTATCCCTGCTCTCCAGCGCCTCCGTCACATGATCCAGACAAATCTGCGCAAATGCCTTACTTCCCAACTCTTTCGTATCCGACTCACTGTACATCACCTGTGTACCGTGTGTCGAGGACATCCGCCCGCTTTTCGTTGAATTATTATGTATACTGATGAACAGATCTGCCTGAGACTTATTCGCCAATTGTACCCTCTGGTCAAAAGTCGGGTTGCTGTCATCCGTTCTTGTATAGTAAACACCGATATTCTCATCGCTGTTATCAAAAATCGCTTTCAGCTGCAGCACAATTCCAAGGTCAATATCTTTTTCGTTGATTCCCTGTTTCGTTGCTCCCGGCGCTCTTCCACCATGCCCGGCATCCACAACCACGACTTTGTCATAGACTTCATGCGGCGTCAGAAAATCAAAATAGTAATAATTCTCATCATAATCCATATCCAGTTCATAAACCTGATCCATCGTGATCTCGATCAGTCCACTGCTTCCCTTGCTCACTGCATAAGAAAGATTATCAATATGGTTGCTGCTTCCTGTCAATGGATCATTCTCAAAATAACTGACCTCTGTCTGAGGCAATTCGATACGGACAGTTTGTGTCACATAGTCATTTGAGATTGTGATATCACTCCCCTTTACTCCCGCCGGAAGCTTCAGACGCAATTGTCTCTGTTCTGTGTCATCTGCCACTTCTGTATTTTTAATTGTAAGATCACTCGTTGTAATCTTCTGTTCTGCAAGTTCTGCCTCTGCGATCCGCTCCTCCTCACGCTCCACTGCCCATGTGTGGATTGCCGGAAGTTTCGGCAATAACACACACACTATGATCATGAGAAGAACCGCTGTCACGGTTGCAAACTTCATTGCTTTCTCTTCCACGTAACCCCCTGTTAACGGTCATTACTAAATGCTTTGATACAAATATTACAATTCTCCACATTTTTTACATTTTCCCACTCAAAACCATTGGCACTGACATAACCTTCGCCGTCATCTAAGACGACATCGGCCGTGGCATCATCCGCCTCATACTCAATGGCAAGCGGATGTACTGCATCCGGTGTACTGATAAATAATACCACCGCGTACCGCTCTCCTGCATCCAGTGCAATTTGTTTGTCAAATGGGATTGTATAATAACCTGCATTACTCAATTTTCCTGATGCTACCGGTGTCATATTACTCAAAGATGATTCATCTTCAAAATTTTTCACAACATAAAGCTGATACTCCGAATCTTTTCCTGTGGCATAAAAGCTCGCAGCCGTAAGATTCTGATTGGATTCCGCAGTATAAACATTTGCACCGTAAATGCTCTCTTTGTTATAGCCGAGCTGTCCTACCCAGCCGCAGAGATCACTCTGATAAATGTGATCGTAGTTATCACTGTCCTCAATTCCTGTATACACGACATTGTGGGTACCAATATTCGTATCATAGTAAGAAATATAAAAAATCCCGCCATCACCGAATTCGCTTCCCCAGCTGTTCTGACAGATAAATGCTCCGTCCCCCTCAAGATCAACAGAAAAATTATCCTTGGAATAACTGTCGTCCCAGCCGATGATCACAACATCATGGTTTGGTTTTTCCGTACCGATATAGCAGTACGAACTTGTTCTGCGGTCATAATAAGGTGATTTCGACTGCGAACTTTTTAACGAGTTATAAATCGAAGTCTGCACGCCACCGTATTTAAATACTGCTTCCTTTATCTTCTCATAATCTTTTCCATCGATGATCTGCATCTCCTGCACATGCTTTACAGCCGTAAGATCCGGGTTTGTTTTGTTATCTCCATACGGATCATCCTTTTCGAATACCGGTCCTTTCCATGACGCAAGATATGCCATTCCCATCGTGTACTCACCACCATCGTCCTGCGCCAGATGAAACCCATTATTCAATGTCATATGATCCACCGAAAACTGATAATCCTGCTCCGGTAAAAGAACGGATTCCATCGCACTCAACGCTGCAAAAGACCAGCAGGTTCCATACGTTCCCTGATTGCGGATAGCAGAAACCCTCGCTCTGTCCCGCAGATCGTACTTTGTCGGAATGATCGTTGCACTCTCCGACACATCTGCTGCCTGCGCCTTGTTTTCCTGAATATTCCAGGTGTAGGAATAGTCCAGATAATTGGACAGATCATTCAGGCTCACATAATACTCTTTGTTCTTTCTGATCAGCGGAGAAACCACTTTTTCCTTCTTGCCATTAACGTCGATCACATCATTGTTCAGAGAAAAGGAAAGTTCACTGTTATGCTTCTCTACCAGAAGCGTATCCTCATTATAGATATGTGCGCTGCAGTTTAATGCATCCCGTAAAATAGATACCGGAACCATGATGTCCAGATTCGAATCCATGAAAAACTGATACTTCTCATTCGTGTATTCTTTATTGTCGATCACAACTGAGAGCAGTCCTTCGTTAACGCTCTGAGCGATCAGAGGATTCCAGGTCTCCTCCTCAAGCTGCGCCCCACGGAAACGGTTCACAGTCTGATACTGTTCGCCAAAATTATTAAATTTTATCAAAAGTGCAACTGCCAGCACACCCGTGAAGGCAATATAACGCTTCGAATACTTCATGTACCCTTAAATCTCCTTAATTGCGTTTTTTAGGAGGCTTCGGTCCTAAAAACTGGTAAAAATAAGTCTTTAACATACCGTTATAAATCTTGCGGTTTTTATCCGCTTTTCTTCCAATATACTTTTCTGTATCAGTATAGCTTGTGATCAGAAACATCGACCAGGAATCCAGTCTCTGGTATGCCTGCCCAATCTGTGTATACAATTCCGGCAGATCTGCCTTATCCTCAAGACGCTCTCCATACGGTGGATTTGTGATGATGAAGCCATATTTTTTCGGATGGCTTAAATCTGCAACCGCTCTCTGCTGAAAATGGATCATGTGTTCCACTCCCGCACGCTTCGCATTTTCCCTTGCTGCTTTGATCACATCTCCATCAATGTCATATCCCTGAATATCTACTTTCACAGTCGTATCGATCATATCCTCTGCCTCTTTCACACACTCATACCAGAGTTTGCGGTCGATCAGGTTTGTCCATTCCTCTGCGGTAAAATCACGGTTCATTCCCGGCGCAATATTCGCTGCGATCATTGCTGCCTCGATTGGAAATGTACCGCTTCCACAAAATGGATCGACCAGGATCCGGTCTTTCCGCCAAGGAGTTAACATAATTAAGGAGGCTGCAAGCGTTTCCGTCAATGGAGCCTTGCTTGTCATTGTTCTGTATCCACGTTTATGTAAAGAATCACCCGATGTGTCCAGCGCCACCGTCACTTCATCCTTAAGTAGAAAGATACGGACCGGATAAGATGCCCCATCTTCTTTGAACCATTCCTTGTGATATTTCTGTTTCATGCGCTCAACCATTGCTTTTTTTGCAATGGACTGGATATCAGATGGGCTGAACAATTTACTGTTGATCGAAGACGCTTTTTTTACCCAGAACTTTCCATCCTCCGGAATATATTCTTCCCACGGAAGGTTTCGGATTCCCTGAAAAAGTTCTTCAAATGTCGTCGCCTTAAACCTTCCGACCTGAATCATCACACGTTCTGCCGTGCGCAGGAAAATATTGGCACGGCAGACTGCCTCCTCATCACCCTCAAACGTCACTCTGCCATCTTCTACTTTTGTGATCTCATATCCCAGATCATATATTTCTCTTTTTAAAACTGCCTCTAATCCAAAGTGGCAGGGTACAAGTAAATCAAATGTTCTCACTGAAATCTCCTCTAAAAATAAGTCTAAAAACCTATTCTTATATTATCTGTTCTATTTTGAACTGTCAATTGCAAAAATATTCCGATATGAAATGTTTCTGCGTAATCGTTACCGGAACAAGGTGCGCGTGCACAAAAAAACGCCAGTCTAACGCCTTAGCTGCTCCTGCATTGCATTTGCACCGCCGATCACAGTGTAAACCTCATAGCCTTCTTTTCCCAGCCTGCGTGCAGCAAGAAGACTTGTACTCCCGTACTCACAGTAGAGAAGCAGCGGCCGGTACTTTGAAAAACGACAGCACCAGCTGTCATCATCACTGTATGGGATATTAACTGCCCCCGGATAATGATATTTTCTGTATTCCTGTGGTTCCCTGATATCAACTATGCGCACCTTCTTCTGAAAACAAATATTCTTGATATCTCTTGGATGAATGGTATAAAATGCCATGCTTTCTCCTTTATAGCAAGAGACAGATTACAGTGTGACCTGTAATCTGTCTCTGATTCTTTCCTTAATTACATATTATGCAGTAATCTGTTTTCCGTGCTGCTACGCTTCGTGATGGCAATCAGAAGTTTTGTTTGTGGATCTGTTTGTGGACTTATTTGTGGACTTATTAGCAGATTTGTTCTGACCACTCTTATTCTGTCCATTGCTGTTCTCATAACTGTTCTGACCGTAACTGTTTTCACTCTTGTTTGTACCATCCATGTTCTTTGCCATGATAAAATGTCCTCCTGTTTTGTGTACAAAATTTTCTTCTTTTTCTGCATGCAAGCCTGCCTTGCCACATGCATTTCTATTATTTGAAGATTCACACAAAATATACATTTTTTAAATTGCTTTTTAAATATAGATAGGATATACTAACGTTGTGATACGAAAACGTATCATAGTTATACCCCTTATTAATTATTTATACTCCCCTCAGAAAAAGCCAGATGCGGTTGCATTTGGCTTTTTCTATTGATGTTTGCTTACAAAAAAATCCATCGGAAAAGTTTATATCTTTTTTCCGATGGATTTTTCTACATCTGATAATA
>SKFA01001643.1_pt1 | contig 12515 bp, 8 predicted proteins | sample 4820291 | NCBI WGS metagenome assembly SKFA01 (sample SAMN11008795, study PRJNA524170) | human gut metagenome | isolation source: fecal sample from pouch patient p30 | place: Israel: Tel-Aviv | reverse complement strand
AGCAGATCGCGCAGGGACGGTTCGAGGTCGGCGGGAAGTTGCCGACCGAATCCGAATTGATGAAAATTTTCGGGGTCGGCCGTTCGACGGTGCGCGAAGCCGTGAAGATCTTGGCCAACATGGGGTTGCTGAAAGTGCAGCAGGGGGCCGGGACGTTCGTCGAAAGCCGGACGGCACGGAACGAGTCGATGGAGCGGTGCATGCAACGTGCCGACATCGGCCATCTGGAGGAGGTCCGGCGGATTCTGGAGGTCGCCATTGTCGAACGGGCCGCGCAGCGACGTACGCAGGCGGATATCGAAAAGATCGGGACACACCTCGCCCGGCGCGGTGCGGCCGCCGCAGCCGGACGATTGAACGACTGTATCGCGGCCGATGTCGATTTCCACGTGGCTCTGTCCGAGGCTACGCATAACGAAATATTGCACGAACTCTATCGTGCGGCCTCCGTGCATTTGCAGAAACGACTCGAACACATTTATACGGATACCGGTTGTCTGCTCGCCTCCCAATCCACGCATGAACGGCTGTTGCGGAATGTCGTCGCCCAAGAGCCTCGGAAAGCGTTGGAAACGATCGCTGTCATCCTGCAAGAACCGTAACCTATGAATACCGCAGCCAAATCCGTACGATCATACCGCTCCCTGACGAGCCGGACGGTTTACCCTATTTTGTTGATGGTCAGTATCACCCATCTGTTGAACGATATGATGCAGTCGGTGATCCCGGCGGTTTATCCGCTTCTCAAGGAGAAGCTCGATCTTACGTACCTCATTCTCTGTGCCGGAGCCGGAAACCAGAGCGTTCATGCTCTTATAATAACGGCGGATGATCTCCTGGCGGGAAGCCTCCTGGCATACTTCATCGTCAACGATGCAGTTACCTGCCATGTTGACACCCATATCTGTCGGAGATTTATAAGGGCAGCTGCCCATGATCTTCTCAAACATGGCCTGTACAACAGGGAAAACTTCTACGTCACGGTTGTAGTTGACGGTAGTTTTGCCGTAAGCCTCCAGATGGAACGGGTCGATCATGTTGACATCGTTCAGATCCGCAGTGGCAGCTTCGTAGGCAAGGTTTACCGGATGTTTCAGAGGAAGGTTCCAGATCGGGAAGGTCTCAAATTTTGCATAGCCGGCTTTTACTCCTCGTTTGTATTCGTGGTAAAGCTGGGAAAGGCAGGTCGCCATCTTTCCACTTCCTGGTCCCGGTGCTGTGATCACGACCAGAGGTCTGGTAGTTTCAATATAATCATTCTTTCCATAACCCTCGTCACTTACAATAAAGGAAGTGTTGCTTGGATAGCCGGGGATCAGGTAAAGCTTGTAGACACGGATTCCCAGTTTCTCCAGACGTTTTTTGAAGAGATCGGCACTTTCCTGGCCGGAGTACTGTGTGATGCATACGCTTCCCACATACAGGCCACGGCTTGAAAACTCATCCATAAGACGGAGCACATCTTCGTCATAGGTGATTCCAAGATCGCCACGTATTTTATTCTTGTCAATGTCATTGGCACTGATAACAATAACGATCTCCGCCTGATCAGAAAGCTGCATCAGCATGCGGAGCTTGCTGTCCGGTTCAAAACCCGGAAGAACACGGGATGCATGGTAGTCGTCAAACAGTTTGCCGCCGAATTCAAGATAAAGCTTGTTGCCGAACTGACCGATTCTTTCACGGATGTGTTCTGACTGCATTTTCAGATATTTGTCATTATCAAAACCTATTTTCATTTGTCTGATTTCCTCTCCTCTTTAATTTTCCAATTCACTGGGAACAGTATACTACAACTTTACGTTCACTGGCAATATCCAATGCGGTGTTTTTTCGATGGTATTTTTGTAATCTCGCAGTTGATTTATATGGTTTTTCTCTTTATAATAAAGAAATGACAAGAGGAGGAAAAAAATGAATAATCAACTGAATAATGATCAGGACGGGAAGCGACCTGACAACAAAGATCCCAGGCAGGGATCAGGTAAAAATCATCAGTCGATTCTGGCTTTTCTGATATGCCTCCTGGTCACACTGGTGTGCTTCGCGTTGTTTACCAATATGCTGAAGGATAACAGCAGTGAGATCTCCTATGATAAATTTATCGATATGGTGGATAAGGACCAGGTTAAGGAAGTAACGATCCAGTCCAGTACATTGACGATCGTACCCAAGAAAAAGAATTCCAAGTACGAGGATATGAGCTATTACACCACGAAGACCGAAGACAGTACAGCACTTACCAAGAGACTGGAAGGAAAGGGAATCAAGTTTGAAACCGATCCGCCAGATGTTTTTGGTGAATTTGTTGCAATGATCCTGAGCGTGGTTCTGCCGACACTGCTTCTGTTCGGACTTCTGATGTTCTCCATGCGCCGCATGAACAAAGGCGGCGGGATCATGGGCATGGGCGTAGGCAAGAGCAAAGCCAAGGCATATGTGCAGCAGGAAACGGGCGTTTCCTTTAAGGATGTGGCAGGTCAGGATGAAGCCAAGGAATCTCTCCAGGAAGTTGTGGATTTTCTTCATAACCCCGGAAAATACACAGCCATCGGAGCCAAGCTGCCTAAGGGCGCACTTCTTGTAGGCCCTCCGGGAACCGGTAAGACATTACTTGCCAAGGCAGTTGCAGGTGAAGCGCAGGTACCGTTCTTCTCTCTTTCCGGCTCGGAATTTGTGGAGATGTTTGTGGGCGTGGGTGCCTCACGTGTCCGTGACCTTTTCGAGGAAGCCAAGAAGAATGCTCCGTGTATCGTATTTATCGATGAGATCGATGCCATTGGTAAAAGCCGTGATTCCCGCTATGGCGGCGGAAATGATGAGCGTGAGCAGACATTGAACCAGCTGCTTGCGGAGATGGATGGCTTTGATACATCCAAGGGACTTCTGATCCTTGCTGCGACCAACAGACCGGAGGTTCTTGATCCGGCTCTTCTCCGTCCGGGACGTTTTGACAGACGTGTGATCGTTGACAGACCGGATCTTAAAGGAAGGGTGGATATCCTGAAGGTACATGCCAAGAACGTGCTTCTGGATGACACCGTTGATTTTGAAGCTGTTGCACTTGCAACTTCCGGTGCGGTAGGCTCTGATCTTGCCAATATGATCAATGAGGCTGCGATCCTTGCAGTCAAGAAGGGACGTAAAGCTGTATCACAGAAGGACCTGGAAGAATCCGTAGAAGTAGTTCTGGTGGGAAAAGAGAAGAAGGACCGTATCTTAAGCAAACAGGAACGCCGGATCGTATCCTACCATGAAGTCGGACACGCACTGGTAAATGCACTCCAGAAGGATGCGGAGCCTGTACAGAAGATCACCATCGTACCCCGTACCATGGGAGCACTGGGTTACGTTATGCAGGTACCTGAGGAAGAAAAATATCTCAACACCAAGAAAGAGCTGGAAGCTATGCTGGTAGGCTATCTTGGCGGACGTGCTGCAGAGGAGATCGTTTTTGACACAGTCACTACAGGTGCTGCCAATGATATTGAGCAGGCTACCAAGGTGGCCAGAGCCATGATCACACAGTATGGTATGTCAGAGAAGTTCGGACTGATGGGACTTGCCACACAGGAGAACCAGTATCTCAGCGGAAGAGCAGTTTTAAACTGTGGTGATGATACCGCAACAGAGATCGATCATGAGGTGATGAAGCTTCTCCACCATTCCTATGAGGAAGCCAAGAGGATCCTTGGAAGTCACAGAACAGAGATGGATAAGATCGCGGAATATCTGATCCGCAAGGAAACCATTACAGGTAAAGAGTTCATGAAGATCCTCCGTGCAGTTCAGCAGGGCCTGGATATCCCGGAGAATCTGGATGATCTGGTACTTTCCGAGGATGAAAAAGAAGTGTCCAATAAACAGGATATTGAAATGATCGCGGAAAATAACGAGGCTGCAAAAAGTACAGAATCGGTTCAGTTCAGACCGGAGATATCCGGACAGGAACTGACAGAGGATATGCAGGCACCGGAGAAAACAGAAGAATCTGCTCAGACAACAGATGCCGATCATGCAGAAACAGAAGAAAAGCCGGGATCACAGGCATAAAACAGATCATAAGAAAACCGGGAGAAATCCCGGTTTTCTTATTACTGTAATAGTAAAACAGGAGAATAAAGTATGTTCATAATCGAGGAAGAATTAAAGAAGCTTCCGGCAAAACCGGGAGTTTATATCATGCATGGCGAGAAAGACGAGATCATCTATGTGGGAAAAGCCATAAGCCTTAAGAATCGTGTGCGCCAGTATTTCCAGAGCAGTCGTAATAAAGGTGCCAAGATTGAACGGATGGTTACACATATTACCAGATTTGAGTACATTATTACGGATTCGGAGCTGGAAGCCCTTGTGCTGGAGTGTAATCTTATCAAGGAACATCGTCCGAAATATAATACCATGCTCAAAGATGACAAGAGCTATCCGTTTATTAAGGTGACAGTTCATGAGCCATACCCGAGAGTGCTTTTTGCCAGGAGAATGAAAAAGGACAAGGCAAGATATTTTGGTCCCTATACAAGCGGCGGAGCAGTAAAGGACGTGATCGAACTGGTGCGAAAGCTGTATCAGGTGCGCTCCTGCAACCGCAGTCTTCCGAGAGATACCGGAAAGGACCGGCCCTGTCTGTACTATCATATGAAGCAGTGCAAGGCACCCTGCCAGGGATATGTCAGCCAGGAAGAATACCGGAAGAATATCAATAAGGTGATCAAATTTCTGAATGGAGATTTTCAGGACGCCATTAGTGAGCTGATGGAAAAAATGCAGAAAGCTTCGGAGGAAATGCGCTACGAAGATGCTATGGAATACCGGGACCTGATCAGCAGTATCCGGAAGATCGGGGAACGTCAGAAGATCACCGGCTACGGGCAGGAAGACAGAGACATCATTGCAGTAGCCATGGATGACAGTGAAGACCTCAGGGATCAGGATGCGGTTGTCCAGGTGTTTTTTATCCGGGATGGCAGGCTGATCGGCAGAGATCATTTTTATCTCCGTGTGGCAAAGGGCGATACAAAGGCGCAGGTCCTTTCCAGCTTTCTGAAACAGTTTTATGCGGGAACGCCATTTATCCCATCTGAGATCATGCTGCAAAGTGAGATTGAAGATGCAGATATCATCGAGGAGTGGCTGTCAGGAAGGAGAAAGCAGAAGGTACACATTCGGGTCCCGAAGAAGGGAACCAAGGAAAAGCTGGTAGAACTTGCCCTGGAAAATGCCCGTATGGTACTTGCCAAGGACAGAGAACGGATCAGGCGGGAGGAAGGACGAACCATCGGAGCTGTTCACGAGGTGGAAGAATGGCTGGGCTTGAAAAATGTGGTGCGCATGGAAGCCTATGATATTTCAAATATCAGTGGCTTTGAGTCTGTGGGATCCATGGTAGTCTATGAAAAAGGACGTCCCAAACGCAGTGATTACCGTAAGTTCAAGATCAAATGGGTACAGGGACCCAACGATTATGCCAGCATGGAAGAGGTTCTGACCCGAAGGTTCACTCATGAGAGTAACGGAGAATTTGACAGCTTTGCAAGGCTTCCGGATCTGATCCTGATGGATGGTGGAAGAGGGCAGGTAAATATCGCTCTGAAGGTACTGAATGAGCTTGGGATAAGCATCCCGGTCTGCGGTATGGTCAAGGATGATCATCATCGGACGAGAGGCCTGTATTTCAACAATGTGGAGATTCCCATTGACACATCCGGCGAAGGCTTCCGCCTGATCACCAGGATCCAGGATGAAGCCCACCGGTTTGCCATTGAATACCATCGTTCCCTCAGGAGCAGGGAACAGGTCCATTCTATCCTGGATGATATCCCGGGGATCGGTGATACCAGGAGGAAAGCTCTTCTGCGTAAATTTAAATCTGTGGAAAATATCCGGGATGCATCGGAGAAAGAACTGGCACAGACAGAGAGCATGAATGCCAGAAGCGCCCGTCAGGTCTATGAATTTTTTCATAAATCCTGATGCTGCATTGCAGTTTCAGCAGTGATTGTGTATAATTAAAGATAAGGTGTCTCACGCCTCGGTAAAACGGCAGTGAGAATGCAAACTTTCAGCGAAAAGGAGACAAAAGTATGAAGGGTGTACAGTTGACAAAGATGGTACAGGAACTGGAGCTTAATAATCTGACTCCGGAGATCGACCTGTCAGGCATCGTGATCAAGACTGCGGAGATCAACAGACCTGCGCTTCAGCTTACCGGATATCTGGAGCATTTTGCCAATGAACGAGTTCAGATCATCGGATATGTAGAGTATACGTATCTGATGCAGCTTAATGAGGAGGAGAGACGTTTTAAATATGAACGTTTCATTTCCAGCAAGATCCCATGTGTTATTTTCAGTACCATGACCCGTCCGTCTCAGGACATGATCGATCTGGCTGTTAAATATAATGTTCCGACATTCGTGACAGAAAGAACAACTTCCAGTTTTATGGCAGAGATCATCCGTTGGCTGGGCGTGCAGCTTGCACCATGTATTTCTATTCATGGTGTGCTGGTTGATGTTTACGGCGAGGGAATCCTGATCACAGGTGAGAGCGGTATCGGTAAGAGTGAGGCAGCCCTGGAGCTGATCAAGAGAGGTCATCGTCTTGTCAGTGATGATGTTGTTGAGATCCGTAAGGTCAGTGACGTAACACTGGTGGGATCTGCGCCGGATATCACACGTCACTTTATCGAACTTCGTGGTATCGGTATCATCGATGTAAAAACACTGTTCGGTGTTGAGAGCGTTAAGGATACCCAGTCTATCGATCTCGTGATCAAGCTTGAGGAGTGGGACAGAGACAAGGAATACGATCGTCTTGGACTGCATGAGGAGTATACAGAGTACCTTGGAAATAAGGTAGTATGCCATTCTCTTCCGATCCGTCCGGGCCGTAACCTGGCGATCATCGTTGAGGCAGCGGCTGTCAATCACAGACAGAAGAAGATGGGATACAATGCGGCAGAGGCTCTGTACAAGCGTGTACAGGCAAATCTTGCGAAAAAAAGAGAAAATCCGGATGACGAAGAATAAGAGAGGGTAAGAAATGGGAACATATTGTTTTGGAATCGATGTAGGTGGAACAACTGTAAAATGCGGACTTTTCCGTACGGATGGTACTCTTGTTGAGAAATGGGAGATTCCAACCCGTAAAGAAAACAATGGAGATCAGATCCTTCCTGATGTGGCAGCAGCAGTAAATGCCAAGATGGAAGAAAAGGGTATCTCCAAAGAGGAGGTGGAAGGCGTCGGGATCGGTGTTCCGGGACCGGTAAACTCCAAAGGCGAAGTATCACGTGCAGTAAATCTCTTCTGGGGATATAAGAACGTTGTGGGAGAGATGGAAGAACTTACAGGTCTTCATGCGGAAGCTGGAAATGACGCCAATGTAGCGGCATTGGGAGAGGCATGGAAGGGTGCTGCAGCAGGCTCCTCCGATGTGATCATGGTCACACTTGGAACAGGTGTAGGCGGTGGTATCATTGTTGATGGAAAGATCGTGACCGGACATCACGGAGCTGGCGGTGAGATCGGACATGCCAATGTGGATCATCATGAAACAGAATCCTGCAACTGCGGAAACAGGGGCTGTCTGGAACAGTATGCTTCTGCGACCGGAATTGTCCGCATGGCAAAAAAAGAGCTTGCAGCTTCCGGTGAGAACAGTGTTCTCAGAGATGCCGAAGAGATTTCAGCAAAAGCAGTTCTGGACGCATTTAAGGAGAATGATCCGGTAGCTGTAGCAACCATGGAAAAGGTCGGAGAGCAGCTGGGTGGTGCTCTTGCCATTATTTGCTGTGTGACAGATCCGGAGACCATTGTTATCGGCGGAGGAGTTTCCAAGGCCGGACAGCCGCTTATTGACTGTATCCGGAAATATTACAGAGAGTATGCTTTTGAATCCTGCAAGGATACTCCTATCGTGATCGCGACACTTGGCAATGATGCAGGAATCTACGGTGCAGCCAAGATGGTACTTTAACCGAACCAGGGAAGTACCCTGCTTCAATTGCGAAAAGTAATAAGCGGTGGGTGGGACTTGCCTGAACTGATAAACTGCGAGACAGTAAGAAGTTATTAAAAGTAAAAAAAGTGGTTTCCATATTTCAGGAAACCACTTTTTTTATATGTTGTTTATGAAAGATACCTATAATGGAGATCATTCATAATATTCTACCGGATCTTCGCCGGTGTCATCGCCACCGGTATCATTGCTGTTATCATAGCTGCCGTCATCACCACCGGTGTTGTCGTCTGTTCCGGAATTGTCAGTATCATCACCGGTATTATCGGAACCGTCATCGGAATTGTCAGTATTGTCAGTGTCGGTGCTGTCAGTACTGTCCGGAGCTGCGCTTGGAATCGCTTCAGCTGCTGCATCGGTATCGGCGTCCGTATCTTCGTTATAATAATAGTCCTCTTCATCGTAATCGCTGCTGCCGTAGAAATGCTGATCACAGTATTCGGTGGGAAGACTGGAGATATCAAAATACTCTGTGATAGTCGGGCATCCGGATCTGGGAAGAAGACCGGTTTCTGCGCAGACACTGGCTTTTTCCACACTGGAAGGCATATCGAAATCTCTGTCCTCCAGGCCCTCGTGGATACGGGTCATAACCTTTTTCCAGAGGTTTTTGTGGAAGTTACGGGCATCTTCCGGAATTTTTTCGTTGTTGTCATAGCCGGACCATACTGCACAGGTGTAGTACGGTGTGTAGCCTACGAACCACAGGTCATTGTAGTCCTCTGTAGTACCTGTTTTTCCGGCTACAGTCATATTGTCCAGCTGGCAGGCGGTACCGGTACCTTTTTTTACAACGTCTTCCATGGCGCTTGTAAGAAGATAAGCGGTACTGTCTTTGATCACAGATCTGGAAACGGAGGAGTTCTCGATCAGAACATTTCCGTCATGATCAAGGATCTGTGTATAATAGATCGGTTTGATATAGTTCCCGCCATTAGCAATGGCTGCATATGCAGCACAAAGTTCCACGTTCTTGACACCTTTGGTGATACCGCCAAGAGCAGTAGCCAGGTTGGCGTCACTCCAGATATTTCCGTTGGCATCTTTATCTGCCTCAGTTCCGTGAGCTAGTGTGGTGAAACCGAAATCATCCAGATATTTAAGGCCGAGAGCCGGGGTAACCTGCTCCAGGCATTTAACAGCTACAACGTTGATAGAATTCTGGATCGCTTTGCGGATGGTGGTCTCGCCGCCGTAGCTTCTTGAGGCGTTGTTGACAGGAGATCCGTCCGGGTATTCGTAAGGCTCATCCATAAAGGTTGTAGCAAGTGTATCGCCTTTTTCGTTCAACGCAGGTGCATAGGTGGAAACGATCTTAAAGGTAGAACCAGGCTGTCTGGTCGTATCAGTGGCACGGTTCAGGGTCAGGCTGGCTGTTTTTTCGCCACGGCCTCCGATCAGGGCTTTTACGTAACCGGTATGCTGGTCAATGACAGTCATGGAAGACTGTGGCTGTGGCGCAAAGTTTACACGCTCAGATACTACGGTGCTTCCGTCTGCCAGGATGTTAGCCTTGTATTGATCCACATACTGCTGACCTTCTTCAGGAGAATCAAAGAGAAGATCAAATTCCGGATCCTGATCACGGAAATACAGCTGCAGCATTTCTTTGCTGTAGTTTGTCTGTTTTCCATCCGGGCTTTGTACAGTCAGTGCATAATCCAGTTCATACTGAACATTGGCCGGATAGTTATCAGGGTTTGCATATTCCTCATCAAGGATCTGCTGCATGTTGGAATCCAGGGTTGTCATGATCTTCAGACCACCGCTGTAAAGAAGATTGGTAGCCTGTGTCTTGGTATATCCTTTAATGTTCATCAGGTCGCTGATGACCTGATTGGTAACCTCATCTTCGAAATACGTGTAAACGGTACTTTCTTCTTCGGTGTTCTCAAGCTGTGCGGCCTGGATACGGGAATAAACGTCATCATTCAGTGCTGCATTATATTCATCCTGTGAGATGTAATTCTGATCCAGCATGTGATCCAGGACTTCCTTCCGTCTCTTGGAGTTTGCCTTTGGATTGGTGATCGGATTGAATTTGGTAGGGTTCTGCGTGATGCCGGCAAGGGTGGCACATTCAGAAAGATTCAGATCCCATACGTCTTTGTTAAAGTATTTTTTGGAAGCGGCCTGTACACCGTAGGAACCTGCACCCAGGTTAATGGTATTCAGGTAATTCTCAAGAATCACATTTTTGTCATATTTTTTTTCAATCTGTACAGCAAGGTACTGCTCCTGGAACTTACGTGTGAAACGTTCCAACTGTGTGGATTCGTTGGTCCAGTCAGTGAAAACATTATTCTTCAGAAGCTGCTGTGTGATGGTACTGGCACCCTCGGAAAAGTTACCGGTGGTGATCGCCTTCATTGCGGCACGTGCGATACCGCGGACATCAATACCGTTATGTTCATAAAAACGCTCATCCTCAATGGCTACCACTGCATGCTGCAGACTGACCGGGATCTGGTCCAGGGAGACCGGGAGACGGTTGGATGTAGGGGCTGAAAGCTGTCGGATCTGTGTTCCCTGGTCATCATACAGGAAGGTTGCATATCCGAGAGGTGAAATATCCACATCGTTGACGTCAGGTGCTCCGGCGATCACGCCCCGGAAGGAGCCGATACCAAGGCAGACAACCATGACGCAGACTGCGATCAGAGCTGTAAATAAAACCCGGATAAACGAAACATGTGCTCTTTTTTCCAGCATGGAAGTACGGGAGATCAGAGCATTCCGCTTCTTGGAAGTGGATCTTTTTCCGTAGTTCATAATATTCCTCCTTTATAATCCGTTTCATTATAACAAATATGAGATGCCAAATAAAGCCTTAAAAAAAATTTCATAATTCATGATATCTTATACATTGTGCAATGAAGATAATTATTATACAATAAAGAAAACTCTGCCTGAAACAGAGGGTTGGATATAGATAACGGAGGCGTAAACCATGCTGGAACATTATAAAACCATATACGAAGGCGGCGAAGGCGAACTTGTGGAAAAAAAATCCCGTTTCATCGCAACCGTCCGTCCTGTGGAAACAGAAGAAGAGGCCCTTGCCTTTATCGAAGAAATGAAAAAAAAATACTGGGATGCACGTCATAACTGCTATGTATATTCCGTAGGGATGAACCGGGAAGCCACCCGCTGCAGTGATGACGGAGAACCATCCGGAACAGCCGGAAGGCCTATGCTGGATGTGCTTCTGGGAGCCGGGATCTATAATGCGGCCATTGTGGTGACCAGATATTTTGGAGGTGTCCTTCTTGGGACAGGAGGGCTTGTGCGGGCATATTCCGGTGCAGTCCAGGCAGGACTGGCGGCAAGCACCGTCATTGAGAAGCATCATGGGATCTCTCTTCAGGTGACGACGGATTATACAGGGATCGGAAAGATCCAGTATATCGCAGGAGAAAGAAGTTTGCCGATCCTGGATTCCGAATATACCGACAAGGTTGTCCTGAAGCTTCTTGTGCCGGATGATCAGGTCGAAGAGGTGAAGAAGGCGATCACAGAAGGAACAAACGGAAGAGCCGGACTTGAGAAGGATGCAGAACTGTATTTTGCGAAAGTAAACGGAGAAGTGAAGACCTTCGAAAAGTAAAAGAAAAGAGAATGTCAGTATAAAAATACCCCGGGAAGAGGGCAGATGATCTGTGTTACAGTCTGCTCTTCGCGGGGCTTTTTTATTTCAGAAAATTATTCCTGTTAGCATTTCTCCGGTTCCGGATAATCCACACCAAAGGTATCAACAGTCATGGAGCTGATCTTCTGCTCGTCAAGAGGACGGTCACTGTAGTCCGTGTCTGTCTCTGCGATAGCATTTACAACATCCATGCCCTCAATGATCTGACCGAATGCAGCATAGCTTCCGTCAAGATGCGGAGCAGCCTTGTGCATGATAAAGAACTGGCTTCCGGCAGAGTTCGGATTCATGGCTCTTGCCATGGAGAGAACACCTGGTGTATGCTTCAGGTCGTTTTTGAAATGGTTCTGGGAGAACTCACCCTTGATGCTGTATCCCGGGCCACCCATACCGGTTCCGTCCGGGCATCCGCCCTGGATCATAAAGCCGTTGATGACACGGTGGAAGATCAGGCCGTCATAAAAGCCTTTTTTTACAAGGCTGATGAAGTTATTTACTGTGTTCGGGGCAACTTCCGGATATAATTCCGCTTTCATTACATCGCCATTATCCATTGTGATGGTAACGATAGGATTTGCCATAGTTTTCGCACTCCTTTTCAAAAAGTATTGTATTTCGCTGTTCGCTCTATTATAATATGCAAAGAATAATTGTGCAAGAAAAAGGTGGAAAATATGGTCATAGAAACGCATGATCCTGAGGAAACATTCGAGGTCGGAAGGACGATCGGAATGAATGCGAAGCCGGGACAGATCTACACACTGACAGGCGATCTGGGAGTTGGAAAAACCGTGTTCACACAGGGAGTGGCAGCAGGTCTTGGAATTACAGAACCTGTAAACAG
>SKFA01001639.1_pt1 | contig 12560 bp, 10 predicted proteins | sample 4820291 | NCBI WGS metagenome assembly SKFA01 (sample SAMN11008795, study PRJNA524170) | human gut metagenome | isolation source: fecal sample from pouch patient p30 | place: Israel: Tel-Aviv | reverse complement strand
CTCCAGAGGTTTTGTCATTGCGCTTGGGGGTCGTGAACAAGGCGGCCATGGTTACTCCCATCCTCATAGGGCCTATGCGATTAAGCCCAGCATATCTGCAGGATGCAGCCGGCGGTAGTGCCGTTTGGAGGGCAAAATGTCCAAAACTTGGGAAGCAAAACATCGCGCGTCCGTGCGTTGCCTGGCTTTAAAAGAAAAGCGCGGAGCCGCTCGATGCGACTCCGCGCTTTGGTGTTCTGTTTTAGCAGACTATGCCGTTACGCTACGAAGAAGTAGACGAGGAAGGCGAGAGCTGCGATCCACATGAGCGGCTTGATCTTGGAGGCCTCGCCCTTAAAGAGCGCGACGATCACGTAGGCGATAAAGCCCAGACCAATGCCGGCAGAGATGGAGTAGGTGAAGGGCACGCCGGCGATAATCATGAACGCCGGGAAACCCTGCGACACGTCGGACCAGTCGATCTCGGAGGCCTCGCTCATCATGAGGTAGCCGACGTAGACCAGGGCACCGCAGGTGGCGGCGCTGGAAACGATGGTGACGATGGGGGAGAAGAACGCGGCGAGAATGAACAGCACGCCGGTGGTGACGGAGGTGAGGCCCGTGCGGCCACCGTCGGCGGCGCCGGAAGTGGACTCGACGAAGGTGGTGATGGAGGAGACGCCCATAAAGCCACCGGCAGCAGCGGCCACGGAGTCGACGACCAGGATGGGACGGATGTCCTCGACATTGCCGTCCTCGGTCAAGAACTCGCCCTGCTTGGCGACGGCCATCGCGGTGCCCATGGTGTCAAAGAAGTCGCTCATGAGCAGCGAGAAGGCAACGACGAGCAGCATCGGGTCGGTCAGAACCTTCACGATGGCCATGTTGCCGTCTGCGGTGCTGGCAAACGGAGCGCCAAAGGTCGAGAAATCGAGCGGGGCGATGAGGCCCTCGGGGGCATGGGTTACACCCAGCGGGATACCGGCGATAACGGCGACGATGATGCCGATGAGCAGCGAGCCCGGCACGTTGCGGGAAGCCAGGGCAACCGTCACGACGATGGAGATGATGCCGACGATAAAGGTGGGGGAGGCGACGTCGCCCAGGCCGACGAGCGTACCGGCGCCAGCGGTGATGATGCCGGCGTCGCACAGGCCGATCATGGCGATGAACATGCCCAGGCCAACCGAGATGGCGTGGCGCAGGACCACGGGGATGGCATCCATGATGGCCTCGCGCAGGCCGCACAGGACGAGCAGCAAGATGACGACACCCTCGAGGAAGATAACGCTCATGGCCACGTGCCAGTCGCCGCCGCACATGGTGGTGGTGATGCCCGCGATCATGGCGTTGATGCCCAGACCCGACGCGCAGGCGAGCGGGCGGTTTGCGAAGATGCCCATGCAGATGGTCATGATGCCGGCGCCCAGGCAAGTGGCGCAGGCGAGCGCTCCCGCATCGATGCCGGCGCCCGAGAGCACCGCGGGGTTGACGGCAATGATGTAGGCCATCGCCAGGAATGTTGTCAGTCCAGCGCGAAGTTCGGTCCCGATTGTGGACTTGCGCTCACTGACGTGAAAAAGTTCGTCCATGCATACCCTTTCCTTGTTCGGCCCCGAGTTTAGGCCGATTGACACGAACTCATTCACTATATCGCCTTTACAACCTTGCTGTTCCTCACATGTTGATGTTCGGCGCTTTGTAGCAGACGGACGGTATTTTCCGTATGAAAATGTGTGGGTACCGTATACTTAAGCAGTTACAACGACCCCTATGGAGGAATGCATGATTAAAGAGCTCTGCCACGACGAGGCTATTCTGTCCCAGCGTTGCGAGGTCGCGACCGTCGAGGACGAGTCGGTGGCACAGGACCTGATCGATACCATCAAGTCGCTCGACGATGCCGGCTGCCTTGCCGCCAACCAGATCGGCGTCACCAAGAAGGTCTGCGTCTACCTGGACGATGCCGGCGAGCCCCATGTGCTCTACAACCCCCGTCTGGTGTTTGGCCTGGGTGCCAGCAAGATGGAGGAGAGCTGCCTGACGCACGAGGAGATCACTAAGTCCACGCGCTATATCAAGTGCAAGGTCGCTTATGACGTGATCGTCGACGGCAAGATGCGCGAGCGCAAACAGGACTTTGTGGGCTTTGAGGCGCAGATGGTCCAGCATATGATCGACCACTGTCTAGGAAAGTTGGTCTAAGGGGACCAAAGCACCGCACCTTGCCGCTCAATCGTCGCTCGCGTACCTTGAGTACGCTTCGCTCCTCTTTCGTGGCAATCTGCGGCACTTTGACCCCTTAGACGACCTGCGGGGTTAACTTGGTTGAGTTTATCCTGCTTGAATAGTCCGGGCGTGACATTGTTGTCATGTCCGGGCTTTTGTGTTTAGCGCCTTTTTGTTTGGTGACAATAAGCTTAGCAAGAACGTAAGGCTAGGAGGCGCTATGTGCACGAGTATTCGATTTACCGATGATTCCGGCCACATGTATCTGGGACGCAACCTCGACTGGAGCTTTGACTACGGCCAACAGGTTCGCGTGATGCCGCGCGGGTTTCACATTCCGTATTCGTTTATCGACGACGCGACAGCGGCACACGCGGTGATCGGTATGTGCATCGATTACAAGAACTATCCCATGTTTTTCGATTGCGGTAACGATGCGGGTCTGGCTGTGGCGGGGCTCAACTTTCCCGGCTATGCCGAGTATGCCGAGGGACCGGTTGATGGAAAGACCAATATCGCGGCCTATGAGTTTCCCCTGTGGGTGGCAGCGACGTTCTCGACGGTCGATGAGGTCGAGGCTGCGCTGCGCGATACGGTGATTGTCGCCAAATCTGCCGGAGAGGGGCTGGGCGTGTCGCTGCTCCATTGGATTATCGGCGACAGCCAGCGTAGCATCGTGGTCGAGATGATGGCTGACGGCCTGCATGTATACGACGATCCGGTCGACACCCTTGCCAATCAGCCCACCTTCCCGTGGCACATGGAAAACCTGCGCACCTATATCACGGCCACAAGCGATTTTCCGCAGACGGCGACATGGCGTGGCGCCGAGCTTAAGCCCTATGGCGCGGGTGCCGGCATGCGCGGTATTCCGGGCGACTGCTATTCGCCGAGCCGTTTTGTAAAGGCGGCGTACCTCAATGCCAATTATCCGCAAAAGGAGAGCGAGACCGAAAACGTCGTCCGCATGTTCCGTTCACTCGAGGGCGTGGTGATGATCGAGGGGGCGTCCAGGATGGGCGATGGCAAGTTCGAGAAGACTATCTACACCGGATGCTTTAGCGCGCGCACGGGCAATTATTACTACGCGATGTATGGGGATCCGTCGATTCGCTACGTGAGCCTGATGGATGCCGAGGGCGCAAGCCCCGATAGGCTCGTGGTTCCCGAGCCGCGTCGTTCGTAGCCGTTAGCTTTACTGCAATGCAAAGCGGCCCTGCATCTCTCGCGAGGTGCAGGGCCGCTGTCGTTGATTTATGACGTCGCTAGAAGTTGGCGTCGTTGAGCTGGGTGCTCTCGAGTCCGTCGAGTTGCTGTTGCTCGGGCGTATCGGCGACGCTCTCGAGCAGCTCGGTGGGATCGACGTTCATGCTCTTGCCGGCCTCGTTGCCGTTGACCAGGTCGTCCGAGAAGATGTCGACTTCCATTTCCTCGGCCTCTTCGATCTGAACCTCGAGCGGCACCTGGGTGCGCACGAGCTTAACGGCCGGGCGCATGCGGGCAAACAGCGGCACGTACTCGATGATGATGGCCGAGTTCTCGAGGCCATACCAACGTGCCGGGCTTCCGCAGGCGCGGCGGACGGCGTACTTGATGGCCATGACGCGATGGTCGTTGCGGTTGATGTCCGTTTCGGGGGCAAGCATCTTGCGCAGCATGCAAAAACGGAAGTCGCCCACGTTGCCGCGTGTCTCGTAGATGGAGTAGGTGTGGTGCTGCGGCGGCAACTCACCCGATGCCATCAGGTCGCCAACGATCTGGCGCAGGTAGGCATTGATGCGCTGATTGACCTTAAAGCCCAGGTCCAGGCGCACACGGAACAAAAAGTCCGTGCCAAAGGTCTCAACGGAATACTCGTGCGTATAGGGCTCGTCGGTAACGTGCACGTTGATGAACCAATATGCCTTAGCGCGCTTGGGATGTTTGTCCAGGATGGAATAGAGCACGTCGCGGTCGAGCGTGAGCGGGTCGGGGCTGTTGGTGAGGAACACCAGATTGTCGGCGAGTACGGGGTAGGTCTCGTCGTTGCGCAGGCGGTTGAGCTGATCGATGTACTTGGAGACGGGCAGCAGGATCGTTTGCGTGCGCTCGATGGCGGTACCGCGACGCCACACGTACATAAGGCCAAACAGCAGCGAGGCCAAGAAGATCATCACATAGCCGCCGTCAAAGAACATAGTGAGGCACGAGGCAAAGAAGCAGAGCTCGATGGCGCCAAAAAGCAGGGCGAAGACGCAGGCGCCCAGTCTGTGCTTGAGAATGCCGGCGATATAGCTCGTCAAAAGCGTCGTGGTCATAAGCATGGTCACGGTAATGGCGAGGCCATAGGCGCTCTCCATGCGCTCGGAGTTCTGGAACAGCAGCACGATGAAGATGCAGCCGACCCACATGATGTTGTTGACGAGTGGAATATAAAGCTGGCCCTTGGTGTCGCTGGGGTAGTGGATGCGCAGGTGCGGCATAAGGTTGAGGCGCGTTGCTTCCGAAACCAACGAGAACGAGCCGGTAATGAGCGCCTGCGAGGCGATGATGGCCGCCACGGCCGAAAGCACGATGGCAAAGGGGCGCAGGGGCTCGGGAAGCATCATATAGAACGGGTTGACGATATCCATCGCGAGCATCTGGGGGTTGGAGTTATTGGCGAGCAGCCAAGCGCCTTGACCCAGATAGTTGAGGATAAGGGCCGCCTTAACAAATGGCCAGGATGCATAGATGTTTGCCTTGCCCACATGACCCATATCCGAGTAGAGGGCCTCGGCGCCGGTCGTCGACAGAAAGACGAAGCCGAGCACCATAATGCCCGAGTGGTTGATGGGCGAGAACAGGAACAAAATGCCGCGAATGGGGTTGAGAGCGCGCAGGATGGATAGGTTGCCGAGCATGTTGAACAGGCCGGCGCCAGCCAGGAACAGGAACCACAGCGTCATGAGCGGGCCGAACAGCTTGCCGATCGACGAGGTGCCGGCGCGCTGCATGGCAAACAGACCGCAGATAATGATGATGGTAATAATGATGACGTTGGTTTGCCCGTCACCCAAAAGCGCGTGGCCCCACTCGATAGTGCGCAAGCCCTCGATGGCCGTGGTAACCGTGACGGCGGGGGTGAGGATGCCGTCGGCGAGCAGCGCTGCGCCGCCGATCATGGCGGGGAGAATCAGCCACGGTGCCACTTTGCGCACCAGGCTAAACAGGGCGAAGATGCCGCCCTCGTTGTGGTTATCGGCCTTCATGGCGATAACCACGTACTTGACCGTGGTCACGAGCGTCATGGTCCAGATGACGAGCGAAAGCGCGCCCAGGATCATGTCTTCGCTGACGGTACCGATGCCGCCGTTGTTGGCGACGATTGATTTCATGGTGTACATAGGGCTCGTGCCGATGTCGCCGTATACGACGCCGAGCGTAACGAGCAGCATGCCAGCGGAGAGGGGAATGGCTCCATGCCTGCCTTGACCACGCTGGTCTTGGGGGCTTGCCTCCAGTTTGTTGTGTGCCACGTGGACTCCCTTGGACATCCGGTTATCTGTCTAGGACAGATAATCTTTATGCCGTCTTTATACATACAAGAGCAGTTTGGCACATTGGTTGACTTTAGACAATAATCCCCAGCTGGGGATTATTCATGTACGCAGGGGCATTTTAAAGCAGGGGCTTTTAAGCACGTGCTGTCTGGGCGATGCCAGCCTTGGCGTTTGCGCGTCTGCCGGCGAGTTCGCAAAAAATCGCGCCGCCGATGATAAGCGCGGCGCCCATCAGGCGGACCGATGTTATGGCTTCGCCCAAAAGGACGGCCGAGAACACGACGGCCGAAAGCGGCTCAAGGTAGCCGACGACGGCGACGGTCTGCACGGGCAGTTTGGCGACGGCGCTAAAGTAGAGCAGGCAACCGATGCCGGTGTTGACGACGCCGAGCATGACGACGGCGCGCCAATCGATGCATGCGGCGACGCCGGCGGACAGGAACGAGGGAGCGCCCTGCGTGATGAGCGTGAGGACCAGCGCGGTCACAAAGGCGGCGCTCACCTGGAGCGCGGAGTTCTCGAGGCCTTCGATGTGTGGCGCACCCTTGCTAGCGATGACCATCAGTGCATAGCAAAATGCCGAGGCGATGCCGCAGGCGATACCCGCAATGGGTATATTGCCGCCTAGACCTTGCGCTGCGATGAGAAAAGCGCCGCACGCGACGGCGATAAACCCGGCGATTTTGCCGCCGGTCAGTTTTTCGCCAAAGATAAACGGCGAGAGGGCCATGACAATGATGGGGCCGCAGTAGTACAGCAGCGAGGAAACGCCGACGCCGATCGTCTGGTAGGCGCGGAACAGAAATATCCAGCTGGCGCCCAGTGCGGCCCCCGAGAGGATGAGAGCCGCAGCTTCGCGGGGACGAGATGGCGCCTGCAACTTATGGCGTTGGGTGATGGCGAGGACGGTGACAAGCGAAAGTGCGCCCAAAAACGTGCGCAGGAGCACGATATCGGAGCTCGGCAGCGCGATGGCAGCGGCGATGATGCCGTTGGAGCCAAACAACAGTAATGCTGCTAAGTACGTAAACAGTCCGTTGTTCATGCGCTGACATCCCCTCTATATCCGAGCATGTTCACTATGGGTGAACTGGCTTTAGAAGAAAAGCGAATATAATGCATGGCAAACATGATAAAAACTCATGTAAAGGTGGAGGGGTGCCGTGGAGACCAATATCCAAAAGATGCAAGTGCTGCTCGAGACCGTGCGTGCCGGCAGTTTTACGCGCGCCGCCGAGCGGCTGAGCTATTCGCAGTCGGGCGTGAGTCGCATGGTGGGCGATCTCGAGGCTGACTGGGGCTTTAAAGTGCTCGATAGAAGCCGCGAGGGCGTAGTGCTTTCTGCCGATGGACGGCAAGTTATGCCGGCGGTCGAGGCGTTATGCGAGGAATTCGTTCGTTTGCAGCGACGGGTGGATGAGATGCGTGGACTCATGCGCGGCAAAATCTGCATCGGTACGTTTTCGAGTGTGGCGACCCACGTGCTGCCGCCGGTGATCGCACGGTTTCGCGCTGATCACCCGGATGTCGATTATGAGTTGCTGATGGGTGATTACTCCGAGATTGAGCAATGGGTGGCAGAAGGCCGCTGCGACCTGGGCTTTATTCCGCGCGAGCCACGCGGCGCCGGCATGGCGTCGCGGCCGTTGGTGCAAGACGAGCTGATGGCCGTGGTGCCAGCGGACTCCTCGCTTGCCACCGCGGAGGTCGTTTCCCTTGCCGATTTGGCAAACGAGCAGTTTATTCTGCTGGAACGGGGTAGCGACGACGAGATTACGCCGCTGTTTCGCCGCGCGGGGCTGGCAGTGCGCTCAAAACTGTCGACCTGGGATGACTATGCGATTATGGCTATGGTCGAGGACGGCCTGGGTGTGAGCATTCTTCCCGCGCTCATCTTGCGCCGCTGTCAGTTCGATGTTGCCGTGCGTCCGCTCGAGGGGCACCCCCATCGGCAGATCAATGCGATATATCGCACGGCTGACGTTTCGCTTGCTGCCGCCCGTTTCCTTGAATACCTCTAAACGCGTGCATGTCATTGTCCGCTTTGGGCAAATCTCGGAGTTCGGTTCGTTTTCTTATGAAATTGAACTTTCGAATGAGGTGCCGCGTTATACTGCTGCCTAAATTGAACCCTGGTTCAATTCGTGTTCTATAAATTGAACTTTGCCAGCAAGGAGGTTCCTGTGGCCCAAGAGGCGTTTAGCGATCGCCTGCGACAGACTATGTCCGATCGCGACGTTCGCCAGTCGGACGTAATCCGCGCATCGGAGATGCTCGGTAAAAAACTCGGCAAGAGTCAGATGAGCCAATATGTGAGCGGCAAGACGATCCCGCGGCGCGATGTGGCAGAGCTGCTCGCTCGCATTTTGGAGGTCGATGTTACCTGGCTGCTTGCCGGTGGCGCCGATCAAGGCGAGGCATCATCGTCCCGTAACGTTTCCAAACCCGAACCCCATCACTCTGCTCAAATTCCAAGGAGCACCACCATGCGTACTTTTTCTAAATCCACCAAGCTTGATAACGTCCTGTATGACGTGCGCGGTCCCGTCGTCGACGAGGCTGCCCGTATGGAGGACGAGGGCGAGCGCATCCTCAAGCTCAATATCGGCAACCCGGCGCCCTTCGGTTTCCGCACGCCCGACGAGGTCATTAAGGATATGCGCCAGCAGCTGCCCGACTGCGAAGGCTATTCCAACTCGCGCGGCCTGTTCTCTGCGCGCAAGGCGATCATGCAGTACTCGCAGATCAAGGGCCTGCCCAATGTTCAGATGGAGCACATCTACACGGGCAACGGCGTGTCCGAGCTCATTCAGCTTTCGATGAACGCGCTGCTCGACAATGGCGACGAGATTCTGATCCCCAGCCCCGACTACCCGCTGTGGACGGCGTGCGCGACCCTTGCCGGCGGCCATCCTGTGCACTATCTGTGCGACGAGCAGGCCGATTGGTATCCCGACCTGGAGGATATGGAGTCCAAGATCACGAGCGCGACCAAAGCCCTCGTCATCATCAACCCCAACAACCCCACGGGTTCCGTCTATCCGCGCGAGGTGCTCGAGGGCATCGTCGAGGTTGCGCGCAGGCATCAGCTGATGATCTTTGCCGATGAGATCTACGACCGCCTGTGCATGGACGGCTACGAGCACGTCTCGATTGCCTCGCTCGCTCCCGATCTGCCCTGCGTCACCTTTAGCGGCCTTTCCAAGTCGCACATGATCGCGGGCTATCGTATTGGCTGGATGGTGCTTTCGGGCAACCAGCGCTGCATGAGCGACTTCATCATGGGCATCAACATGCTCTCCAACATGCGCCTGTGCTCCAACGTGCCGGCTCAGTCGATCGTTCAGACGGCACTCGGTGGCCATCAGTCCGTTAACGACTACATCCGTCCCGGCGGCCGTGTCTACGAGCAGCGCAACTTTGTGTATGAGGCGCTCAACAAGATTGACGGCATCTCGGTGGTTAAGCCACGCGCGGCGTTCTACATCTTCCCCAAGATGGATGTGAAGAAGTTCAACATCACCGATGACGAGCAGTTCGCTCTCGACCTGCTGCACGAGAAGAAGATCCTGATCACGCGCGGCGGCGGCTTTAACTGGGCCGAGCCCGACCACTTCCGCATCGTGTATCTGCCGCGCATGGAAGTGCTCAAAGAGTCGCTCGAAGACCTCGCCGACTTCTTTGATCATTACCGCCAGAGCTAGTGGGATAGAAGCTCCGCACTATGAAAAGCTCCCTGCAGTTGTTTTGCTGCGGGGAGCTTTCTTGAATCGGCGGAACTATATAACGATCCCGTCGCAGTGGTCGATTTCGTGCTGGATGATCTCGGCGGTGTAGCCCGAGAAGTTTTTGATGCGGTGGACGAAGTTCTCGTCCAAATACTCAACCTTAATGCGGCGATAGCGGGTACAGGGACGCTCACCGACCAGCGAGAGGCATCCTTCGCTTGTCTGATAGGCATTGACCTGCTCAAGAATTTGCGGGTTGTACATCAGGAGCGCCCTGTTGCCGTCTTTTACGCAGATGATGCGTTTGCGCACGCCGATCATGTTGGCGGCGAGGCCCACGCACTCGCGCTCATGCTCGTGGAGTGTATCCAGGAGATCCTGCCCGGTCGCGGCATCGTCGGGTCCCGCGTCTTCGGAAGGCAGGCGCAAAAAGAACTCGGATTTCATGATGGGCTTAATCATGGCGGGCTCCTCATGTCTCATGCTTTCGTGGACTTTTAATAATAGCGCGGAAGGAAAGCTGCGCGTTCGCGTTACAATCTTTCGACGTTGGACCATGTTGCTAGACTCGTCGTGTACGGCGTCTGGCGTAAGTCTAGGGCTCATTTTCGCCCTGGACTGTTCCTCTGGGGCGATGCGACTGTCGTTCCAAGAGGAAGGAAATGCATGGGGAGCAAATCTCAGCAACAAGTTCAAGCACCGCCATCGGCCACTGCGGCAATTCTCGTCGTAATGTATATTGCAGCCTTTGTTGCCGCGTTTAACGAGAACATCATTAACGTGGCGTTGCATGACATTATGGCGGCCTTTTCGGTGAGTGCCACCACGGCGCAGTGGCTCGTTTCGGGCTACATGATCGTGACGTCGATCTTTACGGCCATCATGGCCTTCCTGTCCGGCCGTTTCTCGACGCGCAAGCTGCTGTTTTTCGCATGCGGATGCATGGTCGCCGGCGAAGCCCTGTGCCTGTTTGCTCCGTCGTTTAGCGTTTTGCTGCCAAGCCGTATTTTGCAGGCTGCGGGATCGGGCATCTTGTTCCCGCTCATGATGAACGTGGTGCTGTCTTGCGCCCCGCGCGAGAAGCTCGGTCTGTATCTGAGCCTAGGCGGTGCCTGCATTACGCTAGGGCCGGCGTTTGGACCCGTGATCAGCGGTCTTATGTGCACGTTGTTTGGCTGGAGGGCGGTGTTCGTAGTGCCGCTGGTCGGCGGCATTGTGGTCGCTGCGGCGGGCGTAAAGCATGTTCAGAATGTCGGGGAGCGCTCGAACACCACGCTTGATATTCTGTCGGTTGTTTTGCTCGCCGCCGGCATTACGGCATTTGTGTATTCCGTAGGCGAGTTCTCGACCAATCTGATTGCCGGTATCGCGGCGCTTTTCGCCGCCATTGTGCTGCTCGGCCTGTTTGCGGCCCGCCAGCTCAAGCTCGAGCATCCGGTGCTTAACGTGCATCCCATGGCGAGCGTTCGTTTTTGGCCTGCGTGCCTGCTTGTGGTGGTGTCGATGATGACGACGTTTTCGATGAGCGTTTTGTTGCCGCTCTATTTTGAGGGCGCATACGGCATGATCACACTTGTTGCGGGCTTGCTCATTTTGCCTGCGATTGCCTGCAACGCCGTGACCTCGATTGTGGGCGGACGCGTGATGGACGCCCGTGGCGCATGGCCGCTGCTGCCGGTCGGCTTTGCCCTGATTGCTGTGGGGCAGACTGCAATCTCGATGACGGCGGCGAGTATGAACATCGGCGTCGTCGTGGCACTGACCGTTGTGGTGTATGCCGGAGTCGGTTTGGTGCTGAGCCCCTCGCAGACGGCCGGCTTGGAGACGCTACCTGCCGCCGAGCATCCTCACGGAACGGCATTGCTCAACACGTGGAACATGATTGCCGCATCGTTTGGCCCGTCGCTGTTTATCGGCCTGCTCTCGAGCTCTGCGGCGACTGCCGGCGTCGTTGGCGTTGCGACGGACGTTGCCCAGGCGATTGGATTTGCGGCAGCCGTGCGTGTGGCGGCTGTAATTGCCGTGGTCGGATTTGTGGTATCGGTGGTGTACGCTCGTCGCGAGTCGCACATGTCGCATTAATGTGTGCACATAGATTCTGCAGCTAGATTAGCGGGCGACACCATAAACTAATGGACGTTTTGCCGAGAGGCATGAATGTTTAAAGCGCAAAGAGTGCGCGACGGGCCCCGCGAATGGGGCGATGATGCCCGAGAGGGCCAAGAAGGAGTCTCATGTCTGAGAACGAAGAGATCATGAACGAGACCGAGAACGAGACCATGGCTGCCGAGGTTGAGGCAGTCGAGACCGTGGAGACCGAAGCTGCCGAGGTTGAGGCTGCTGACGAGGTTTCCGCCGAGGAGGAGGCCGAGGTTGTCGAGGCCGCCGTTGATTACGATGACGAAGAGCTGATGGACAAGATGCAGAAGGCCGCCCGCCTGCTGCGCAGCCGTCGCTTTGCTATTTCCAAGGAGGAGGAGGCCAAGGCCGAGCGCATGGCGAACATCGAGCGCGCCATCAAGCTTCTTGACCTCAAGCCCAAGATGGAGCAGAAGGAGATGTCCGACCTGCTGGGCATGCGCCTTCGTGAGCTCGATGGCCTGATGGCCGAGGCCGAGGCTGCCGATCTGGTCGGTCGCATCGACGACGCCGAGGGCGATATGCGCAAGATTGTCGTCTTCGCTGCCGAGGATGCCGCTGAGGGCCTGGTCGAGCTTGCCAACAAGAAGGAGAAACTCCTGCCCGAGCTTTCTTACGAGGAGGCCACCGAGCTGATGGCTGCCCTCGATAAGGTTATCGCTCCGCTCGTCGCCATGGGTCTGGACGAGGACCGCGGTCCTCGCGGCGGCCGTGACGACCGTGGTGGCCGCGGCGGCGACCGTGGCGGTCGCGGCGGCTTTGGCGACCGCGGTGGCCGTGGCGGCGATCGTGGCGGTCGCGGTGGCGATCGTGGCGGCCGTGGCGGCTTTGGCGATCGTGGCGGCGACCGTGGCGGCCGTAACGGCGGCGGCTTCCGCGGCAACCGCTTCTAGGGGTTACGCGGTTCTACGAACCGCGTAACTAGTTGACGCTGCAAGCCCGCCAGGGCGGCAATCTGCCTTTC
>SKFA01001630.1_pt1 | contig 12620 bp, 10 predicted proteins | sample 4820291 | NCBI WGS metagenome assembly SKFA01 (sample SAMN11008795, study PRJNA524170) | human gut metagenome | isolation source: fecal sample from pouch patient p30 | place: Israel: Tel-Aviv | reverse complement strand
GAATTATTATCTAAAATAACCTGTTCGAAAGCCCTATAATAGGTTATTTATTCTATGACGCAAATTGCCGGGAGAGGAGCGCTATCCGTCCTCTCCCGGCAATGATATATACAAATTAAAAACTCAATTTCACTCCGGCAAAGTAAGAACGTGGCATACCCGGCCCATAAATATAACCGGAATCACGTTTTGCCCCCCGGTCAAAATCACTTTGATACGCATTAAAAATATTATGTACTCCGGCATTTACTTGCATGGTTATGCCTTTATACAAATTGAAGTCATAACCGGCTTTCAGATTCAATTCAAAGAAATCAGGTGTATTCACTGCAATGTCCTTATCAATAAAACCAGCTTTATGCTCTACCATCATACTACCGGTATAAGTACCGGACAATGCAATAGTCATCGGTACGAAAGGATTGTATGACAAAGTGAAATATCCATAAGTATCCGGAGTACGGAACATTTTTTTCTCCATCGGCACCGTTTCATCATCACTCCATGCACGTGCCTGCTTGTATTCAGCCTTCTGCATGGTAACGCCGGCCTGCAATTGAAGTAAGGAACGATAAGCAATCTTTCCTTCCAAAGTCAAACCATACACTTTGGCTCCCTTCTCGTTATACCGTTCATTGATAATAATACCGTCACGCTCCCCTATCTGGCGTAAGGCAAATACATCGGAAAGCAAAGTATAAAAACCTTCTATAAGCAAGTTTCCTTGGAAATCTCCCCAACGATGATACAAATCTCCCGATATGCTCAGACTTTGTGATTTTTCTTCTGTCAAGTCTTTTGCCAGTTCAATCATAGACACTGTCCCACCTACATTTTCTATATGTAAATCTTCATCAAAAGCCTGAGGCGCACGGAATCCGAAAGAATAACTGGCACGCAGATTCATATTCTCAGTCGGATTGTAACGAAGATTAGCACGCGGACTAAAGATCACATGATCCACCATATTATGTTTGTCCAAACGTCCTCCAAGTAAAAAACTCCATTGCTTATTCTTCCATTCATTTTGGAAAAATGCACTGGCTATACGGACTTCTTGTTTGGTATAACGGTTATATCCCCACATATCATCCGTCAAGTTATCCTGGTTATATTCCAAACCTCCGGTAAAATCGGCAGGCATAAAAAAGCATTTATCAAAACTATAGATATACTGCGATCCTGTGACCCAGGTAAAATCCGTGGTCGCGCCATACGCATTCACATCTTGTCCTCCACCATAATAACTGTCGCGTCCTGTATGCTGTGCAGAGGCATATACACTCAGCCGCTGTTTCTCATCAGGAGAGAAATAATCAAATTTCGCTCCCCCGCTATTGATAGTATGCTGCAATTGTTCGGCTATATCCGCTTCATGGGGAGGACGGTTCAACTTATTCCCGCCACGACGGAACTCACTGAGATGATGATATTCAAAAGTCAGTTTTGAATACGTGCTTGTTTTAATAAAAGAACGAAAACCTACTGTCTGATTTTTCAGTTTTGGCAATTCGGTGTATCCATCTCCGTCACTGTCATAACCGCTTCTTTCTCTGTTCTGTCCAAAAATATACAATCCTGCTTTATGATTATCAGTCACTAATGAAGCGTTCAGTGTCGTATTATTGTCCCAAGAAGAAGTACCTCCTATACCTGTCAGGGTATGTGTCAATTGTCCTGAATTCCGTACAGGCTCCTTGGTGATAATATTAATGGTTCCCGCAATGGCTGAAGAGCCGAACAATGCCGAACCTCCTCCGCGCATCACTTCTACACGCTCAATCATATTGGCAGGTATCTGTTCCAATCCATATACACCGGCCAAAGCACTGAATATAGGACGCGAGTCGATCAATATCTGCGTATAAGGGCCATCCAACCCATTGATACGTACTTGTTGGAAACCACAGTTCTGACAATTATTTTCCACACGCACTCCGGGTTGGAAATTCAGCCCTTGCGACAATGTAGAGGAATTTGTATTCTCAAATACTTTCACATCCATTACGTTTACCAAAGTAGGTGCCATACGGCGGGTGGTCTCACTACGATTGGCAGACACCACTACTCCATCCAACGCTATCAGATCCTCTTCTATCTCGAAGTTCTCCTCCAAAGTTTTCCCTTTTCTTAAAGTTACTTTCCGGCTGACTGTCTTATAACCGACAGCACTTACCTCCATGGTAAATTCTCCTTCAGGCAGATTTTTAAGAAAATAGTGTCCACTGGCGTCAGTCATAGTCCCTATGGTAGTCCCTTTCAGCGATACACTGATAAAAGAGAGGTGTTCTTTCGTACTCTTATCTAATACATGTCCTATAATATTTGCATCAGACTTATTCAATTCATTGGCGTGCACAGCCAGTGACGAGAGTAAAAAGCATACTACTCCCATCAAGAAAAAAATGTATTTCTTCATGTGTTCTTGTTCTGTTTATTTATGAATAAAAGGATAGCGGTCAGAAGAACGAATCCGTATGCACATAATGGCAACGGAAAACATTCTACTAACGTGAAAATTCTTTATTTAATAAACAACAGGAGGCGCACGCAAATAAATGCCGCAACAAGCTTTTGCCGGTTTAATGTGTTCTACAATCGGAGTAGCCAGCAAGCATAGCAATACTAATAAGATTGATGCGGAAAATGGTGTGAGCAAACTATCGGAAGCAGCGAAAGAAGAGAGGAAGAAAATTGTTTCCAATTCCACCTCCGTATGTTGATGCTCCCCTTTAAACGGATGCGAATGTACGATGATTACCCCATTTACCACATGCGAGTGAGTAAAAAGGGTGATCCCTCCCAAATAGGCAATAAATATCAGCGGAAGGAAGAGCTTTAGAATATGAATCAAATATTTCTTCATCGTAACGGGGACAAAGATAGAACTATTTCCAATAGCAGTCAATACCTATTAATAGTAGTTATGGATTTAAAACCGGAAACAAGCCTCTCATCCTGCCAAAGAAAATGCCCATTCGTCCTTAGTTGTCCCTTCCTTATATATTAAGAAGCCTATAAATCAGTATCAAACATCACAAAAATGTTTCTTTTATTTTCAGAATCCCAAAAGATTTTAAAATAAAACCCTACCTTTGCATCAGATTTGGTGATGTAAGTACTTTCCGTATTTGCATAAAAGGGAATTCGGTTATAGAATCCGAAGCAGTGCCCGCTACTGTGAAGCCCGTCCAATGAAAAGCAACTCTCGCCATGCCACTGTTTCCTTTGTAAGAAATGGGAAGGCGCTTTTCAGGGTGAAGCCAGGAAACCTGCCAAGTCTGAACATAGATAATTCACGCTTTCCCGGGGCCAGGAAAGCTAATTATTAATTCTTAAATTATTTCGATGAAAAAGAAATGTTTACTGACAGCCTTATTCGGCAGCATGGTGGTGTGTGCATCCGCCCAGATATCGTTAAGTGGAAAAGTAGTGGATGCCCGTACAGGAAAGCCGGTGGAAGGCGCTAACGTACGTTTGGAACAAACTACAATAGGATGTGCTACCAATCCTAAAGGAGAATTTTTGTTGAAAGACATCAAAGAGGGGACGTATACCCTGCGTACCAGTTGCCTGAATTATGCTCCTGTTACTCAGAAAGTCAGTCAAAGTCAAAAAGAAATGGTGATAAGGCTGAAAGGTACCACTTTCAACATGGATCAGGTAGTGGTAACCGGAACCGGAACTCACCACAAGCTGAAAGACAGCCCTGTACCCGTAGAGGTCATTTCCCAACGTGACCTGCAAAATGCCAATCCATCCAGTTTCCAGGATGCTTTGGTGAAACTGGTTCCCTCTATCTCGGTGCAAACCACCGCTATGGGAACAACCCTATACGTAAACGGACTGCCTGATAAATACCTCCTCGTATTAATTAACGGTAAAAAAGTAGCCGGAGATATTTCGGGGTCTATAGATTACGACCGGATCAATATGGATGCCGTAAAACGTATTGAAGTATTAAAAGGAGCATCTTCCGCCCTTTATGGCAGTGACGCCATCGCAGGAGTAATCAATATCATTACCGATGATCCTAAATCTGCATTGAATGTATCTTCCAATACCCGTGTAAGTTCTCACGGACGAATTTCAGAATCAGTCAACGCAGACGCCAATGATGGAAAATTATCCGCACACTTGAACTATAATTACCGCACTTCGGATGGATGGCAACTGAATCCGTATGAGGAAAGCAAGGGAGAACTGGTGGAAACCACAAAGAAACCGGTCTATAAAAATCATTCGCATAATGTGAGCCAAACCTTGAGCTACGCAGCCACAGAGCGTTTAAGTCTTCATTTAAACGGTAATCTTTTTATCAGCGAAAACGACCGTACCGGAGCTTACGATTACAACAACCGGCATCAGTCCTATACAGTGGGTGGAACAGCCAAATATCTGTTGGCTAAGCGGGCTTCATATATAGAAGGGAATATAAGCACCACCAATTTCCGTTCTTTTTATGACTATATAAATGATGCAAAAACGCATAAAACCGGTGATGAAGTCCTCAGTAAAGACCAGACTTACACCAATGCCAATCTAAAAGGTGTATTCAAAACCCACAAGAACAATACACTTTTTACCGGACTGGACTATGTATTCGAAGGCTTGGAGCCGACTGAAACCAGCAAGATGCTGAATAATGAATACCAAAGTGTTTATACACTGGCAGCATACGTACAGGACGAAGTAAAACTACTGGATGCAATCAGCGTAGTGGCAGGTATACGGTATGCCTATAATGAAAAGTTTAAAAGCCAGTTCACGCCCAAACTATCCTTGATGTACCAATATTCAGGACTGAATGTACGTGCATCTTACGCTGCCGGATTCCGTTCACCTACCTTGCAACAAATGTATGCCGTTTCTGAAAGCCGTGGACAAATCACTGTCGGAGACCCTGGCCTGGACCCGGAAAAGAGCAATTTCTATAATTTGAATATAGAATACAATCATCGCTTGTTCTCCATTGCCGCTTCCATTTATCAGAATGACCTGAAAGACAAGATTGAAGCGGAAGATATAGGAACAACGCCCGAAGATATTGAAAACGGTATCACTCGCAGACGCCAGTACCGCAATATAGAAAAGGCACGTGTGAAAGGCTTTGACATAGGTTTTTCAGTCCGTCCCTTCACAGGCTTCATGTTCGGAGCAAACTATATTTACACGGACGGGCGCAACCGTACAGAAGACATCCGTTTGGAAAGAACAGTACGTCACTCGGGTAATTTCAATGCCAGCTGGCGAAAAACATGGAATGATTATACATTCAATATTGCAATCAACGGACGCTATCAAGGTACACGCTGGTCTAAAACTTACGGCAACGCCCCCGCCCACCAGCTTTGGGATATCAACACACGCCATTCATTCAATTTAAAATCTGTTGCTCTGGAACCCGCCGTCGGAGTTGAAAACATTTTCAATTACACAGATGACCGTCCTTATAACAGTAATTATGCAACTCTGACACCGGGACGCTCTTTCTATGTCAGTCTGCTGGTTCGTTTCAAGCAATAAAACTATTTTTAGCATGGCCTCTAAAACCAGACTTGTCTATCTGCTCATAACAACTTTCTGCCTGGCAGGTTGCGGCTATAAAAGCCGCAACCCGGTGAGTGAAAACGGGCTATCTTCCGCAGATACCATACAAACAGCCCTGGCCCCCCGTTATGCCAAAGGCTTCAAAATAACTGTTCGTCCGGATGGAGTAAAGCTTCTGTCCATCTCGGAGCCGAACAATAACCATGCAATACCCGAACTTTTCGCCTTAGTTCCTAAAGGAACAAAAGCCGAGATACCCGATGGCTATACCGTTATTCCGACTCCGACAGACAGAGTAATCTGCATGACCACGCCGCAACTGGCAGGTTTTACCGGTCTGAATGCTTATGACAAAGTGGTAGCGACAAGTACCACCCGCCGGATGCAGAATAAGGAATGGCTTGCCCGATTAAAAGACGGACGGGTGAAAAAGATAGGAATGGAAGGAAACTTTGATACGGAAATTATCATTGCATCCCAACCCGATATCATTTTCGTATCTCCCAACCGCCGGGGAGGGTATGAAGTGATGAAAGAGCTGAACATCCCTCTGGTCCCCTATTGGGCATTCAAGGAAACATCACCATTGGGGCTGTCCGAATGGATCAAGGTAGCAGGTATGTTTATCGGTAAAGAGGAAGAGGCATGCCAATTATTTGCACAAATGGAACAACGCTATAACCTATTGAAAGCCAAAGTTTCCAATGTAAAACAGCGTCCCAGTGTATTCAGTGGAGAAATGAGAAGAGGTACCTGGTATGTACCCGGAGGACAAAGTTTCTATGCCCGCTTGTTCGCCGACGCAGGGGCCGATTACTTTATGAAGGATAATCCTGAAACAGGAGGTGTACTCATGGATTTTGAAACCGTATACGCCAAAGGATATAATGCCGGCTACTGGAGAGTGATGAATGGTTATAAAGGAGAGTTCTCTTATGAAGCATTAAAAGCTTCCAATCCACAATATGCTGATTTTCGGGCTTTTAAAGAAAAGAAAGTTATTTATTGCAATCTGGAATGGATACCTTTGTATGAGAATCTTCCCCTCTCACCCGATGTTCTTCTGAGTGACATGATAAAAGCTTTTCACCCGGAACTACTTCCCGATTATCATCCTGTGTTTTATTCGCTTCTGGAAAAAGAATAAGTATTCCAGTTCTCATACTTATGGTAACAAACAGTTTTAATCCGGCTTATCTATTTCACTATTACAAAAATGGCTGAAGTCTTGGACTTCAGCCATTCCGTAAAACGGTTATCCTAATATACCGGCAATATCCTCCGCCATCTGCTTGTCAGTCAAGCTGTTGGCTTTCATCAGCTCATCCAGATTATAGCGGTCTGCAAATTCTTTACGAAGTCCGTAATTCAGCACCCGCATTTCAGAATTACCATAATAACGCGCTATCTTCTCGCCGAATCCTCCATCCAGCACCCCGTCTTCCAACGTTACGACAATACGATGCCCCACTTTCAACTCTTCCAGCATCGGTTCGTCAAGCCCTGTTATGTAACGGGGATTAATCAAAGTAGCCTCAACACCCGACTCTTCCCGGAGCTTATTCTTCAAAGCCTGTCCCAAATCATAGAAAGAACCCAATGCAAGAATAGCGACAGTTTCTCCCCTGGCTGTCATTTTGTAGCGGTTTAACTCGCTATAATCCGTGTCAAACTCTTCCTTACGATGCACCACTGCCGCTCCCGGCACACGGATAGCAACGGGATATTCCGTCTGGCGGACAGCCCATTCCAACATAGCAAAATACTCTTCGGAACACGTAGGAGCCAGATAAACCATATTCGGGATGTTGCTGATAAGCGGAATATCGAAGAAACCCAGATGAGTCACATCGTTCATTCCAGCTACTGTCCCCATAAACACAGTGATCACCGCCGGATTTCCATTGATACACAAATCCTGAGACAACTGGTCATAGCAACGCTGGACAAAAGTACTGTAAACCCCGTACACCGGACGTCCGCCACCGGCAGCGATACCCGATGCCAATGCCACGGCATGTTCCTCGGCAATACCTACATCCACAAACTGACGCCCTGCCTGTTTCCGGCGTTCAGGAGTAAAACCTATCACAGTAGGAGTACCCGAGCTGATGGCAACAACCGTGTGGTCCTCCTTCATCTTCTCCAACAAAAACTTCCCGGTCAGGCTATGGTAATCCTCCATACCGCTGCAATCCACCTTCGGCTTACCCGTTTCCAGATCGAAAGGCATCTCCCAATGAAATTCCTCCCGGTCGGCTTCTGCCGGAGCGTATCCCTTTCCTTTCTGTGTGTGAATATGAACCACTGTGGGACGTGATGTATCTTTCACCTTGGCAAAAGCCGCAACCAAAGACGGAATATCATTCCCCTCTCCCACATAAAGATAATCCAACCCCAGAGAACGGAAGAAATTACAGGACGACCGTCCCTCCGTATCGCGCAGTTCCTTCAGGTTCTGATAGAGCCCACCGTGGTTTTCGGCAATGGACATTTCATTATCATTAACCACTATAATAAGGTTGGTTCCCATTTCTCCCGCATTACTCAGACCTTCATAAGCTTCCCCGCCGCTGAGCGATCCATCCCCTATCACGGCAATGATATTCTCGTGTCCGCCTTTCAGATCTCTGGCTTTGGCAAGACCGCAAGCCAGACTGACAGAGGTGGAAGTATGGCCGATAGTGAAAAAATCGTGCCCGCTTTCCCGGGGATTGGTGTATCCGGATACCACATCATAATCCTCCGGATTCAGGAAAGCATCCTTACGCCCGGTCAGCATCTTATGTGTATAACTTTGATGGGATACATCATATACCATCTTATCCGTCGGTGAATTGAATACATAGTGCAATGCTATTGTAGCCTCCACCATTCCCAGATTAGGTCCCACATGCCCTCCGTGAGCACTTAACTTGGTCAATAATGCATTGCGGACTTCACCGGCCAACTGTCTTAACTGTTCCGCAGAAAACCGTTTTATGTCTTGCGGAGAATTTACTTGTTCAATATACATCGTTCTACCTATTTAAATGATTTCATCTGTTGTCTTACTTCATTCCGATGCGAACAAAGCCGCTTTCATTTCACAATGCAAAGATAAGCCAGACCCCATTCATTCTTTGTAGATAAATTACAGATAGAATTACCATTTTTACAGAAAGGAACTGTATCACAAGAACATGGTATTGCAACCCGGTTATCAATTCTGCGAGAGCCGGTAATCACTGGGGGCGACACCTGTTATTTTCTTGAAAAGCACACTGAAGCACTGCACATTAGGATAGCCTAACTTCCGTGCCACAGCAGCAGGCGTATGACCGTCCTGCAACAACATGTGCCTGGCTATATCCAGCCGCTTCAGTTGAAAATATTCCTCCAAAGTCTTGCCGGTTTCAAATCTCAGCAAATCATTGAAGTAAGCGACAGACAAATCAAGCTCTCCCGCCATATAGCCGGATGTGGGCAACTTGCCGCCTTGCAATCTTCCGGATGCGATATATTCCACAAACAAACGTTCCATGTTTTCCAAAAGAGCCTTGTTCTTATTCTCACGGGTAATAAACTGACGTTCATAATACCGGGTGCAATAATCCAACAGAAGTTCTATATGCCGGGAAAGAATAATACTGCTATGAGTATCAATGGGATGATGCAACTCATCCTCTATATTCGAGAGGCAACACGTCACTTTCTCTGTCTCACGCCGTGAAAGATGCAGCGCTTCTTCCTTGCGATAATGGAAAAAGGTATAATTTTTAATATGATTCTTCAGTGAGGTGCGGAACAACAGGTCAGGATGAAATGCCAAAAGATATCCTTTATCCGGCAACGTATTCTCCTTACTCATACGAAAGATCTCGCCGGGAGTGAGAAACACCATGGTAGCATTGGAGTAATCATAATATTTCCGTCCGCAGCAGCAACAACCGCTCGGACAATCCTCAATCAGCAAGACAGCATAGAATTCAAATTTCACCGCATCCTCTTCCAATGAAGGATTCTCCAGATTGATGATGCTCACCTGCGGATGCAATGTCTTGCAACCCAGACAGCGATTACATTCATATACAGTCCTCAAGTCCAACATAGTCTCTTTCATTGCTTGTTAAAACAGGATACTATAAAGGAAGGTTTTGTGTACGATATTCATTCGGTGTACAGCCCACACGCTTCTTGAACAACCGGCAGAAATGCTGCGGATATTGAAATCCCAGTGAATAAGCTACCCTGCTGACGGTTTCTCTCCTGTCGGACATCCGTTCTTTCGCCAGTTCTATCACTTTTTCCTGAATATATTCCTGTGGGGTCTTGCCGGTTTCCTTCTTGAACATATCCCCGAAGTAGTTGGATGAAAGGCACAGTTTGTCAGCAAAGTATTTCACGGTAGGCAATCCGTCACGCTCGGCAAGTTCGCCCTCAAAATAATCGTCAAGCAACCCTTCAAAGCGTGTCAACACATCACGGTTCGAATGACTGCGGGTGGCGAACTGACGTTCATAAAAACGCATACAGTAATTAAGAAGCAGTTCTATATAGTTTACCAGCAAGGTCTTACTATGCTTGTCCACCCCCCGTTCCAGTTCCATACGGATAATCTTCAGGCAATCTGTCATAATATTGCGCTCATCTTCCGAAAGGTGCAGCGCCTCGCTCACTTCATACGAAAAGAAAGTATATTTCTTTATTGTTTTTCCAAGCGTAGTCCCCCGTAACAAATCCGGATGAAAAAGAATTCCAAGCACATTCAACTGCACACGGTCGGTGGTCAATGTGGTTTCCGTTGTTTGTCCCGGAGCAAAACATACTACGGTTCCTTCCTGATAGTCATAACTCCGACGCCCGTACTTGATATCACAAGCTTTCTCCAATTTCAGATAAAGTGCATAAACACCATAGTTCCAGTGCACATAGTCCATCTGCCGGGTAGCCTTGTTCAAATCAATGACACTGACCAACGGATTCAGTGTTTCAAGTCCGTATAGACTGTTATATTGGTCCACACTGTCTAAATTTAATATTTTATCCATCATTCTAACTTGTTTAACGCCTGCTAAAATATAGCTTTTTCAGTTATTTGAATAATACGGTTACAAAAATAGGAGGTTATCCGGACAAGGTTATAACCCCAATTACGGATTATTTTACCTTAGTTACTGAATCTTATCCCATCCGGGAATAAAAAGAAGAGCCGGAATGTTCCTGCCGGACTACCCCTCCATATTATATGGCAGAATCTGTAATTAAGGTTAGGATACCCGTAATTTATCTACAAAGAACCCAAGCAAATATACCTAAATTTGCAACATCATAAAATATTAAAACGTATATTTGAACCAAATAACATAAATCGTATGAAAAGACTCGGATTATTTATGACGGTAATCATGATACTGTGTATTACCGTAAACGCACAGAAACAGAGCAACAGAACATTAGTAGCTTACTTCTCGGCAACAGGTACAACAGAGAAAGCCGCCAAACAGATAGCGGAGGTGACAGGCGGAGCCCTCTACGAAATACAACCTGCAAAGAAATATACCTCCGCCGACCTGGACTGGCACAACAAATCCTCGCGCAGCAGTGTGGAAATGGCAGACGCCCTGTCACGTCCCGCATTGCGTTCCCAGCCCAAAAACTTGGCAACCTATGATACCATCTATATCGGTTTCCCCATTTGGTGGAACCTGGCTCCAAGAATCATCAACAGTTTTATAGAAAAAGGTGATTTCACAGGCAAGATCCTCATTCCATTCGCTACCTCGGGTGGAAGCCGCATTTCTAACGCCGAACAAGAATTAAAGAAAGCCTATCCCAACCTGAACTGGCAGAAAGGCAGGCTGATGAACGGTGCTACCAAAGAAGAGATTAAACAATGGACTAAAAAATAAATAGTATGAGAAAGAATTTAGGAGCAAAACCTTTTACCTATCCGCAACCGGTATTTATCATCGCCGCATACGATGAAAACGGTATTCCCAATGCCATGAATGCGGCTTGGGGCGGTATCAGTGAAATGAATGAAATCAGTATTTGTATCAGTGAAGGTCACAAGACAACGGCCAACATTCTGAAACGCAAAGCATTCACAGTGAGCATGGCAGAAGCCGGGCAAATCATCGCTTGCGATTATGTAGGCATTGTTTCGGGCAACAAGGTTCCGGACAAATTCGCCCGTGCGGGATTCCATGCCACCCGGTCGGAGTTTGTGGATGCCCCGCTGATTGATGAATTATCCGTAGCTGTGGAATGCAAGCTGAAGGATTACAATCCCGAAACCTGTATCCTGCGCGGCGAAATAGTCAATGTAAGTGTAGATGAACGTGCACTGGATAAGAATGGAAAAGTGGATGCCTCCAAAGTTATTCCCGTCATCTTCGACCCGTTCAATAATGATTATCTGAAAGTAGGAGAAAAAGTGGGTAATGCTTTCTCGGATGGCAAGGCCTTAAAATAACGGAATCCGATATGATACAAACAGCGGAGGCAGTTTTTTCCATACAGGACAAACTCCGGCAAACCGATTCCTAAGCTCTCACATCTTTGTGACTAAGCCTTTTTGAACGTATGATTTCTATCTCCCAAGCTTGCGGAGTTAAATCCATAGCCTTTGGAGTTATCTCCATAAGCTTTGGAGTTAACTCCAAAGGCTATGGAGATAGAAATCATAGGTTTAAAAAGGCTTAAGTGCAGGAATAAAAAGGCTTAACCATCCCCATAGTGCCCCCCAATGATTCCGCCAACATTTTTTCTTCAAACTTATCTATCAGCAAATCGCTATAATTCTTAGTTCCTTTTTTAATTCTCACCGGCAATATCCTCTGCTTTGCCGACTTCCCGACTACGGCACATTCTGAATGATGCCTTATTCATTATTAAGCCTGATAAAAAAAGATTTCCATAATTTATAGAAAGAAAAGACTTGTTTCTCCCGCTCAAATAAGTAACTTTGTACGGTAAAGTTTGGCTCCTCATGCCAGCCACCACTTTCAGTCCGTCGATGTAAAAGCCTGAAAGCAAGATGAAGGAACTACTGTCAGGACAGCGCATTGTCATTCAGAGGATTATAT
>SKFA01001618.1_pt1 | contig 12691 bp, 6 predicted proteins | sample 4820291 | NCBI WGS metagenome assembly SKFA01 (sample SAMN11008795, study PRJNA524170) | human gut metagenome | isolation source: fecal sample from pouch patient p30 | place: Israel: Tel-Aviv | reverse complement strand
CCTCCTGAGGTGTATCTATCCATAATTTTGTTTGATCATTCAATTGAAAAGCACCCTTCTGCAAGTCTGCACTCAATGGAACGGGAATCACAGAAAGTGTCTCTTTCTGTTCCTTGGCGCAACCCGCCAGCAACAGGCTCACCGCCACACTTGCCAATAGTGTAAGTTTCCTCATTTTCTTTGCTCTTTAATTCTATTTATTTCATTGGTACGAATACCCGGTTTCAATTCACCATTAATTATATAAGCATAAACTCCGTCAGCAACCAAAGCAGCTCCTGCACGTGCTCCCTGTTCATATTCGCCCAAAGAGCTCCATTCATCTTTTGCAGGATAATAAAGCAACAGATTCTTATTGAACTGATACCACTCCGCCGGATGTGACAGATATTCTTTTCCCGAATAAATGCCCTGCAAAGCTTTCAGGAATATATCCTTGTTGACACCGCCAATACATAAAATGGCTTCTTCTCCCCAAGGAACGGCTGCTCCACCTCCCAATGAAATGCTTTTTCCTTCTTTATCGACCGGAGTCGCTACCGAAGTCCACACTCTCGTCTCGGGCGAATATACATAACCGTCCACAGACAAGGTTGCTTCGCGCCCATCTGCTGCCGGGGCAAAGCCTCCCCAAACATAAAGTTTTCCCCCTTGTGCCGCGCACACCGGTTGAACTCTCGGCTCGCCGGGCACACCGGGCTCTTTCTGCCATCCTTTATCCATATTTGACAAATCAAGCGAATACATATCCGCAGAGGGAACACCATTAACGTTTCCTCCTACGATATAAAGCAAATCACCTATTAAAGCACCTGCCATATTATCGATAGTCATGGGTAAAGAAGGTAAAGTGTCAGTTACCAAGACGTCTTCTTGCAAAGATAAAAGAAATACATCAGATATACTACCATCAGCAGTAGTTCCTCCAACACAAATTAACCCTTTTTGTGTAGAAATAGTTACTCCATACGCCGATGCTACAGGCAAAAAGCCAACTTGCTTCCACCGGAAGGCTGTATCTGATGATAAAGGTGTAGCATAAACTTCATTATAAAAAACCTTTTTTCCGCCATCGGCAACAGGAATATCCGGGAAATTACATCCACCTGCCATTATTAAACGGTCTTCTGTTATTCCTGCATATAAAGCAGAAACTCCCTTAAGAAAAGCGGCATTCCCCGAAGGGAAGCCGTTCATTTTCTCAAGAGATATTTCAGCACCTGACGTATCAGTGTGGTGACATGCACTGCATACCAATAAGCCACCCACTAATACAGCCTGTAATTTTCCATATAGTTGTTTCTTCGTCACACAAGCTATGAATTAATCAGTTCAACGAAATCTCATCTACAAACAGAAAAGCAGGATTTCCTTTACCTCCATGCCAAGAAGGAATATTGTATTCCGGCTTTGCCAATACTTTCAGATAACGTGCTTTCACAGGTTCAAAGCTCAATACATGTTCATATAATTGGTTTGGATTATCCAAAGTCATTGCAGGATATTCTTCTGAAGCTACTTGCTTGAAATTCTCACCGTCTTCTGAAACAGCGACACTGATGGAACGCGCGTCAAATATCCAGTCACCCTTCTCCACATTTGTAGTAAGTGTCACTTTGCTGAAATCAGCCGGCTGCCCGAAATCAATCACGGCTTCCATATCATTCTTATAAAAAGCAATCCAACGTCCTGTCTTATAATTTCTATTTCCTTTCAAACCATCCACCAAGGTAGAGATACCGGCAAATTCATATTGCTTGTTCACAGGTTGTAGAGCTGTTATTTTCTTTGAAGTCGATTTGCTGAACGCAATGTCTTCTTTCACAATACGACTATTGCCTGTAGGACGGACAGCCATAGCCTTAAACGTGCAATTTGTATTGATCTTCACCGGTTCTGTATAAAGCTGTGAAGCGGTAGTGGGATCTGTGCCATCCAATGTATAATATACCGGACAGTTGTCTACAGTAGACAAAGTAACATCCACCGTACCAGTTTCCGCATTAGGCTCAAACCGGGCAGTCACATCAAACACGTGCTTGGCATAATTATACTGATATACATCATATATCTTCACCATACGTACCAAACGCTGCAAGAAATCCTGATAATCCTTATGTTCAGGATTTGTCCATTGAATATCTGCCAAAGCGGCCATACGTGGTAATTCCATATATTCCACCTGACTAAATGTAGGAATATACTCAGTCCACAAATTAGCCTGTACACCTTTAATATATTTCTGTTCCTCCGGTGTCAGTGATGCCGGCATAGGTTCATAACTATACACACGTTCTAAAGGTAAGTAACCGCCAATGGCTTCCGGTTCCTGTTCCACATCCTTGCTCTGATAATAGTCAAAATACAAATAAGTATTCGGTGACATAATAACATCATGCTTCTGCTTGGCAGCCTCAATACCGCCACCTTCACCACGCCATGACATGACAGTAGCATTAGGAGCCAACCCGCCTTCCAGAATTTCATCCCAGCCAATAATCTGACGTCCGTGGTCATTCAAGAATTTTTCCGCATGATTGATAATGAAGCTCTGTAATTTTTCCTCTGCCGTGTGGTTCTTGTCAGCCTTAATACCTAAAGCTTTGATACGATCCTGGCACTTTGGACATTTTGTCCAACGCACTTTAGGACATTCATCACCACCCACATGAATATATTCTGACGGGAAAATCTGAATAATTTCTCCCAATACATCATCTATGAATTTCAAGGTTTCATCATTTCCTGCACAAAGCACATCTTCCGATACTCCCCAAATTTTCCATACTTCGTACGGACCACCTGTACAGCCTAAATTAGGATATGCAGTCAATGCCGCTTGCATGTGCCCCGGCAAATCTATTTCAGGAATAACCGTGATATGACGTTCGGCAGCATAAGCTACAATTTCTTTTGCTTCTTCCTGTGTGAAGAAGCCACCATAAGGCTTTCCATCATATTTTCCCGAGTTATGACCGATAACGGTTTCCGTTCTCTTAGAACCCACCTCCGTCAATTCAGGAAGACCTTTGATTTCAATTCTCCAACCTTGATCATCTGTAAGATGCCAATGAAAACGATTCATATTATGTAAAGCCAACATATCTATAAAACGCTTTACCGAATCAACCGGGAAGAAATGACGGGAAACATCCAAATGAGCACCACGGTAAGAGAAACGAGGATAGTCATTGATTTCAACCGCCGGTAAAGCGATATCCACTCCTTGTGCCACCGGAATAGATTTACGCAAAGTCTGGATGCCATAAAATACTCCGGCTTCCGTAGGTCCGGAAATAACCACTTGGTCGCTGGTTACCTTCAACTGGTATCCTTCAGGATTTTTAGCATTTCCACCCAATTGCAGGATTATCCCCTTGCCATCTGTGCCAGCTTGTACAGCCAATGACTTTCCGGTAAGATCTTTGATATAACTTGCCAGAAATTCAGCGTTCTTTTGCATCTTTTCATTGCCTTCCGGATACATTATCTTAGTTCCATTTGACAAAATGAACGGAGCAGCCTGATCCATTACCGAAATTTCCTGCGGTAACGGAATTATCTGATAATTTGCTTCTTTTACTTCTGTGTTACAGGATAAAAGCATAAAACCTGCCATTGTCAGCCCTGCAAGGCCCATTAAAGTTTTCATAATAGATATTAATTGATTAGTTAGTATCACTTAATTGCTTGATAGTTATATCAACCTTTTCATTCTTCTTCAGTTTATCTGAAGTAATAATCACTTTCTTTGTCTGTCCCGGCAACAAGTCAAAGAAGTTATCAGTAAATTTCGCACCTTGAACAGGAATCTCTATGAACACATCCCTGGCCAGCTGTCTGGCAGACAGAGTCACTTCATATTTTCCATCCATCGGCTTCACTTTATAGCGGATCTCGGTCTTCGGTAGCTCCTGATCTTTTGCGTGGTTAAAGTAATAAATTTCTTCGGATAAAACCTCACCTTTCTTGTTTTTTAATGTCATTAGAAGAAAAGTATTTTGAGGACTTGTTGTTATACCCGCATAAGGTTCCTTATAATATAAGGTGGAAGCATTGGCCGGAACCTCACCCTTGATACTCTTTTTAGTCAGAACTTTTCCATTAAAATCCATCACACGCAACAATAAAGTCACCTCTTTATCCGCTTCCAGCTTGTCCGACATAACATAAATATTCAAATCCTCCCCTTCCTTGACAGCATCTACCAATACCGGAGCAAAAGTTCTTTTTGCCTGATAATGCAACGCTTTCCAATTGCCATAATAATCAATGCTCGACCAGGAAACGACCGGCCAGCTGTCATTCAGCTGCCAATATAAAGTCCCCATACAATAGGGACGGTTACGACGATGGGCTTCCAAACCCTGGCGCACTCCTACCCCCTGCAAAACCAAACCCATATAAACCAACTGATCGAAATCTTCAGGCACTTTATAATACAGTCCCATAGTCTTCTTGATGAGGAAATTACCGATAGTGGCTTTTTGATGAGCATTCATCACCTCCGATTCCAATGCATAATCTTCCGGTGAGGCAAAAGTAGCAATCGTCTTCATTTCAGGAAATGCCTGAAAACCAAACTCACTCATAAAACGCGGAATTTCCGTATCCAGACTTTCAAACGGTTTCTGACCATACCAGATACCCCAATTATGGCTGTCGGCAATCTTCCAGCTTTCGGGACGTCCCCAATTGGCCTCGTACGGAGAACCATGCATATAGAAACGGTCCGGATCAAGTTCAGCTACTTTACGAGGCAACAACTCACGGAAAAGTTTGTCATAACCCTGCTTCATTCCTTCCATAATACCGGGATCAGTGTATTTCTTATCCCATCCCCAGTAACGCATACCTTCATAAATTTCATTATTTCCACACCACATAGCCAGACTGGCATGGTTCCGTAAACGCTTGATATTATATTCCGCCTCGGCCTCTACCCGTTTCATAAAAGCAGGATCGGACGGATAAGTAGTGCAGGCAAAAATAAAATCCTGCCAAACTAAAATTCCATTCTCATCCGCCGCCTGGTAAAAAACATCATCCTCATAAATCCCTCCACCCCATACACGAATCATATTCATATTGGCATCTTTCACATCCTTGAACAACTGGCGGTAACGTTCTTCAGTAATGTTAGGCAGCAAAGCATCATCCGGAATAAAATTCGCGCCTTTGGCAAACATCGGTTCACCATTGACTACAAAATAGAAGGATTCTCCCTGATCGTCTTTTTCTTTCACCACCTTTATTGTACGGAGTCCGATACGCTCTTTTTGAGAAGCTATCACTTTACCATCCACCTTTATTACGGCTTCAAAGTCATACAATGCAGGTTCCCCCCAACCATTAGGCATCCATAAATGAGGCTGCCGTATCTCTATGGGAAGAAGAATATGGTTTGTTCCCGGCTGCAATGTCACCTCTTTCTGTTCGGTTACCTTTTCACCCTCCTTATAAGAATAAGCAACGGTTACTTCCGCTTTCTGAGGAGTTGCAGAAACACTGTTTACAGTCAGGCGGTTTTCAACTTTCGCCAGATCTTTTGTTACCGAAGCCTGACGTACATAGTAATCATCAATGCGTGCCACATCATAGAAAGTCAGTGTCACAGGCCGCCAAATACCACTGGTTACCAAGCGGATTCCCCAATCCCAGCCATAACTGTAAGGCGCTTTACGGCTATAGATACTAACCCGCTTATCACTATGATCATTATCAGCAGGATAATCAAAACCATTGGTTTCCCATTGGGGTAAAGTTTGCTTGACAGGTGAATGAAACAGAATCTGCAAATGGTTTTCTCCCTTCCGCAACACCTCTTTTACCGGAAGAGTATAGCCGACAAACATATTGTCCGTACGTTCCAACAAAGAGCCGTTCAGGTAAATATCCGCATACGTATCCAACCCTTCCAAAATCAACAAGGCAGCATCCTGCGAGAGTTGCTCATCCGTCACATTAAAAGTAGTTTTATAAACCCAGTCCTCATTCTCTACCCACTGCACTTTTTGCTCATTCATCCCATAAAATGGATTAGGCAGCTTATTATGAGAAATCAAATCCTGATGTACCGTTCCGGGCACCGTAGCCGGCAACCATTCGTTCCGGCCGACCTGGGCGAACTCCCATCCCTTATCAAGACTCAGACTCTCTGACTTCTTATACTCCTTTGCACTGAGCATCATCGGAAAGCATCCTAACATCATCAAAACTTTTAATGTTTTCTTCATCTTACCTATCTTTATTAATTTATATACTATTCAGCCCGGAATGTGGAAGCAGGCAAACCGGCGCCATTTACCAGATTGGCACGGGTAAATGGCTGCCATCCGTAACGAACCGTTTCCGGCTCTTTCACCTTGTCACTCCATACTTTTATTTTACCGTTTTCAACAACAGCCTGTGCCGGATAAAATAATCCATCATCACCTGCCACTTCGAATGTACGAACCGGTTTCCCATCCGAAGTGGACAACTCCTCCGCATAATCAAAAGAAATATAAGCCGCACCTCCACTAAATACGACTGATTTATAAAGCGGTCCCGAAGGAATGACATTTTTATATCCGTATGTTTTATTCAAAGCCCATGCAGCCAACCGTTCACCGACTTCTCTTTTCTGTTTGGGGTGTACGTCCAATGAGTCTCCCCTATCTGAACTGACAGCCATACCGGTATGAGGAATCTCCGCCATCAAACGACGCTGGCTATCACGGAACCAAGTCCATGACGGACGGTCTATACTGGACAATTGGACAAAATAGAATGGAAGTTCCGCATCCCCCCAATTCTTGCGCCAACTTTCCACCAACAATCTGAACAACTTTTCATGAGTCTCCCGATTATGGGCATTAGACTCACCCTGATACCAAATAAAGCCTTTGACCGGAAACTGTTCCAAAGGACGGATACCCGATTCATACAAATAACAAGGCTCATAAGGATGGCGTTGCAATTTATTGGAAGACTGCTTTACATTCAAGGCAGCACGCCCACACACCCAGTCTTGGATAAAATCATTCTGCATCCAATTACGTAAAATAGCCGGGAAACGATATTCCAATGTACTACGGTCTATCCATGCTTCAGTAGGAGATCCGCCAATGGCATTGCAAATCAGTCCTACAGGGACTTGCAAACTATCCTGCAATTTCTTTCCGAAATAGTAAGCCACCGCCGAAAAATTACCGGCTGTTTCAGGCGAACAAACTGTCCACCGTGTATCCTTATAATATTGCAGATGATTCAATGAATCGAGTACCGAAGCATCCCACTCCACCGCATCCGTACGCCAACGGGCTTTCATATCATAAAAACGGATATTGCTATTTGCAGCTTGAGGAACATCTTGTGCGGCAGTCGCACTCCAATTCAGATAAAACTCCATATTCGATTGTCCGGAACAGAGCCACACTTCTCCCGCCAACACATTTTCATAGACCAGTTTCCGTTTTTCTGTAGAAACAGTCAGTGTATATGGACCGCCCGCCTTCAATGGCCGGACATCCACCGCCCACTTTCCATCTGCTCCCGTCACAGCCTGAAGTTGCTGCCTGTCTATGGAAACAGTTACTTTCTCACCGGCATCCGCTTTTCCCTGAATAGTCAGCAGACGTCCATGCTGCAATACCATATTGTCCGTATAAATTTCCGGCATTTGCAAACCGCCAAAATCACCGGTTATGCCTTCATACACCGTTTTTGCCAGGACAGCCGCACCTTCCTTATCAGGATGGACAGCATCGGGCAACATAAAAGGATATGGATATAAAGGTGCATGGAAATCTATCAACTGTACTTGTGCGTATTTCGCTATCGTTTCTATAGCCAGCTGAATCTCATCATGCCAGTCGCGTGTGCCGGACTCAAACCGCGGATGGCGGTCGGCAATCGGAGTCAGACGGGCAATCAAAATACGACATTCAGGATTCGCCACTCTGAACGAATCAATCAGTGCACGATAATCCGCTATAAAAAAATCACGGTAATTGGGCCAATCACGCGGATCTGTATCATTCACTCCTAAATGAATAACCACTACATCACCAGCAAAAGCCAATGCATCCTTAAACTCTTTCTGTTGCATAAAAGGCCGGTGTCCCTTGTTCAGCAACGTAGCTCCCGGCTTTCCAAAACGCTCCACCGTATACCCTTCACCCAGCATTTGCTGTAACCGGGCAGGATAGGACTCCTTATCAGGATCGGATACACCTATGCCATAGGTAATGCTATTACCTACACAAGCAACCTTCACCCGCTTCCGTGCAAATGAAACGGTACAAAGAAACAAACATAAAATCAGTATTAATGTCTTCTTCATTTTTGGTCAACATAAGGTTTTACAATATCACGCCACAGCAAGTATCCCTTTCCTAATAAATGTAATCCGTCATTAGTATATACTGGATTCATCTTGCCTGTCTCTTTCTCCACAAAATGACTATACAAATCAATATAGGCAGCTCCTTCCTTTACCGCCAATGGTTCCAACAAATCATTAATTTGTTTTACCATCTGCCAGCGTGATGTATGCCCGTTAAACATACCGTAACAATCATTCACCGGCAATACACTTTGCAAATATAATTTTGTTTTTGGAGATTCTTGCTTTATTTTCCGAACAATCATACTTATTTCTGAAATAATTTTATCCGCAGACGTTCCCCGAGAAACATCATTGATACCGATCAATAAAAAAATCTTTGCCGGTTTTCCCTTTACAATCGGATCCAAACGGTCATATACCCCCATACAGATATCTCCACTGATACCCCTGTTCTTCACATTCTTATTTTGGAACAACTCAGCCCACTCGCAACCGTTGGTAATACTGTTCCCTAAAAAAATAATATCTTTTGAAGTAACCGGAAGTTCTTCAAACAAAGTCGCTCTCTGCTCATAAAAAGTAGAATACTTGCGTTCCTGAGCAAACTGGGGTAACGCTAATAATAATCCCAATAACAATAAGACAATACGTTTCATTTTATTTTTGTTTATCTGGTGAATAAATCAATCCTTCTACCGCCCTTTCTCCGTCAGGAGTCACAAAGACAGTGGTAAACATCCATTTCACAAGACGCGTCTCAGCCATCTTAAACTTACCGATAGGTAACTTTAAGAAAACTTTGTTCCAACCTTTATTTAAATGCACCGCCAATGGAGATCTTCCTACGCAATTCTCATTTCCCAAAGGTACTTCATAACTTTTCACCTTATGCGTAGCAGTCCATACAGGAGGTAATATTTCGCAACCATTAATCCAGATGCGGCTTCCCTTATAATCCCATTTGCCAGGCAATGGCGCCAGATCCATTTCCGAACGACTGTAATTCTGGAATTCCACCCACAGTCCCACCTCCTGATCCTTGGGCGAATACACCCAAGTATATGCATAAGCCGTGTGGTTTTCCTTAGGATCAGCATAAAAAGCAGGAACCATATCCCCCCAGACATGACGCAAATAAATACCTGCCCCCATTGCCTGACGTACACCATACGTATTCCCGTTATAATGATAGATATCCTTTAATTCCTGTTCAGGCGGGAACACCTTATCCATATCGCCCCCATTAGGAAAAGCATCCGTAATATTCCATTTTACATTAGTCTGTTTTACATAGGCGAAAGGATATCCTTTAAACGTATGCTCCTTATGCCACAACATACGCTTTTCAAAATCAGCGAATTCTTTAAATGCTTCCGTGTCTTCGGGGGGAAGTATCGTACCCAGTCCGTCAAAATATTCCGTACCTCCCCCTCTCCAGGCACGCTCGGCAATAGCAAGCATATTGGGGTACAAGCCATTTTCAATAACCAGATTCCACTCATTGTCAATCAAACGATCGTGCCACAAAGCCAATATAGTTCCCGCAATGTCCTCACTGCCTTCTGCCTGATCATAAATACGGCTGTTATACAAAGCTACAATATCACCGAAAACATCAAAATGATTCAGATAATGAAATTTGGAATCGATAGCAGGAATACCCGGTTGCGCCTTTCCACGGTAACTCCACAAATGTGTCATGTCTATTTCCCCCGGTTTATAGTGCCAGCCCGGATTCCAGGATATTACTTTTTTCCCTTTTGAGCGTACATACGCCACCATTTCGGGTACAAAATGCGGATTGGTAAACTCCACCTCATCTGTACCTATATGTAAATAAGGCACATCAAATGTCTCACACACCTCATCCAGTAACAGTTTCAATATTTTCATCCCTTCCGGACTTTGCATATCATGGCGGAAAGCACGCACAAAGGCAGCACTATGCCCTGGCATATCTATCTCAGGAATCAACAACACCTGATGTTTCTTACAAAAATCCACCAAATCGCGTGCCTCTTCCAGCGTATAATATTTACCCAGCATACGGATAGTATTCACACTATCATTCAGCATAGGAAAAATTTTACTTTCCAATCTCCATGCCTGGTTTTCCGTAAGATGCCAATGAAATACATTAATCTTAAACCGGGATAAAATCTCTATCTCTCTTTTCAATTCTTCCATTGAAATATAACTGCGTCCCACATCCTGCATAAATCCGCGTATCCTGAATGCCGGCCAGTCTACAATCTCACATCCGGCAACAGAGCTTCTTTTCCCTTTTTTCTGCTCCAATTGCCGAAGTGTCTGCATAGCCCAATACACACCCTGTTCTGTTACAGCCTCTATCTTTATTCGCTTGTTTGAAACAGAAAGACGATAGGCTTCATCCCGGTTTAACCTAGCTTCATCAATAGACGGAACCAGTTCCACTTCAATCACCGATGATGAGTGTTCAACAATCTCACCACCCGCATTCATGATAAAAACTTCCCACTCCGGCCTTAATACCGGAGTAGAAAGTTTCACCTTTCCCATAGTAAAGTTCTTCCCCGTATCCTTACACAACTGAGGTTTAGGAAGTAATGAGATACTGGTTTGTGCTATGGTTATAGCACAAACCAGTATCATACCAATAAAACTAGAAAACCAGCGTTTCATTATTTATTTGGTCTTTACAATATCTTTCAATTTTATCGCTTGGAAAGTCATGTGGGCCACACTGCTTTCATATAAAATCCCTACTGTTTCCTTGTCAATCATAGTTAAGCAGCTATATCCCCAACCCCAACCGGCATCCAACAACAATTGATTCTCGGGCAACCAAGTCACCCCGCCATCCAGACTTGCTTTGATGGTAATGCTATGACGGTTTTTGGTATCATTCGGATTAGAGAACAAAAGAATGTCTTTACCTAATACATTCTCTTTAGCTTTAACACTAATCAAACTGGCCATACAAACCGGTTCCTGTAAGGCTGTACGTGAAGATTCATGTTCTTTCCACGTTTTACCTAAATCTGTAGTTGTAGAAACGGCACGACTGCCGCCACGATTATCACGCATATTCAGCATCAGCACTCCCGGTTCCACTTCCACTACCTGAGATTCAGTAGTATTAGTGCGTGCCAATGTGCTGATATTCCATGTCTTTCCATGATCCTTACTGTATATAACACCGGCATTAGGAATACGATCACTGCCAATATACTGGCTGGCAAAGACCAATGTTCCATCTTCCATAGAAATACCTCTACCGGGACCTTGCAGCAAGAAATACCATGACGGATCTTTCACCTGTTCTGTTATATTCATAGGCTCCGACCAGGTTTTACCATCATCATCACTTTTCACCATCATTAATTGCGCTGTATGATTACGGTCCATACCTGTTTGTGAATTCCACCACGCACGACCATTCCCCATACCATGTGTCCAGGCAGCGACAATCCAGATAGTTCCTGTCTTTTTATCAACTAAAATGGCAGGATCACCTACTCCATTCTGTGCTTTAGGCAGACCATCATATTCACCAAATGCCATCGGAATGCGCATTTTCTCCCAAGTCTGCCCTCCGTCCGTACTTCTGCTCAGACCTATTTCCACATACTCCTGTAAATCCGCACTATTATTATAGCGTACATCATATACCCCCAACAAGGTTCCTTTATTTGAAGTGACCAACCCGGGAATACGATAGGCAGCAGCCCCGTCATCACCGGCATGGCGCACGCCTACCCCCATATAATGGGTATCCGCCTTACGAACTATCTTCAAAGGAGCAATCTGTCCGTCAATCTTAGCTTCCACCACTTTTGCCGACACTTTAGACAAGATAGAAGCAATAGGCTTCATTTGCAGGCTAATCCAAAAATAATTCACTCCCGGAAACAATTTTTGGTCAGCTTTCAATATAACCTCGCGCTTCGGGGCCTTTACTTCCGACTTCAAAACGGAATAAGAAGTATTGGCAGCCAATGTTTTTCCCGGAGTATTATTAGATATATAATCTACCGGAGCAAAATAAGTCTTTCCTCTCCTCTCCACGCTTTCAGTTCCACCATAATAAAGTTTCACAGATTCAATTTCATTTAAATTCACGTCTTTGCCGAAGTCCAACTTCACTTCATTCAGCATCTGACTTTGAGCAGCCTCTATACGTAAATGAAACAACTCATTATCCTGCCTTTCAATCAACACAGGAATCCGGGTTTCGCGGACAGCAACCGTATCTGCCGCCGCACTTAACTTGAAGGGTGCTAATATAAAAACAACAATTAGCAGTAATAAGCTAGGGTTTCTCATACTACTATGATTTTTGCAAATTATTTACGATAAAATAGGTTTATATTTTTC
>SKFA01001614.1_pt1 | contig 12709 bp, 9 predicted proteins | sample 4820291 | NCBI WGS metagenome assembly SKFA01 (sample SAMN11008795, study PRJNA524170) | human gut metagenome | isolation source: fecal sample from pouch patient p30 | place: Israel: Tel-Aviv | reverse complement strand
CACCATAAGAGCTGTTTGTCGAAATCCGCGCAGATATCAGGATCAATAAAAGAGCCATCCAGATGGATGACTCTTTTATCTAGTGCTTATTTAATTGATCGTGCAAGCGCTACCGTTTCAGCATCTATGTTTCCCACGGAACTGGTGTCAGGCACCTCGTTCCCTTTTATAAATGACCGGCACATCATATCCGAAAGTTTTCTTTCCATTCACTTCCATACTTTCTGACACCTCCAGACATGTCTCCGAGAATCTCTCCCATAACCGGAATGTCATCACAGGGGTAAACTGACTCACACTTCCCCCTTCCCAGACACCATCCTTTTCCTGATACAATGCCGGGGTAAACTTCTCAGATCTTTTCAGGTCACTATATTCTACGTTCTTCATGGAAGCATAAGAAAACGTATTTTTGTCTTCTCCTGCCGGAATTTCGTAGGAAGAAAGCATAATTCCACCGTCACAATCCGTAACAAGAAATAAATGCGGTGATGCATGGCATTTTCCATCCGTCTCATAATAACTTTCTTCTACCATAAATATTCCGGTAAAATTTTCCGGAATATTATTTATTTTATCATTGCAGACTGTATTCACATGTCGGGCATACGGAAATAATTTTCCTGCAGATTTCATTTCTGTAAATTGTTCTCTGTTATCAAAATGTCCCGTCATAAGCTTTACAAATTTTTCCATTTTCATTATAATACCCTGCCTCTATAATTTTTTTGTTTTTAAAATAACAGTTGTAGTCCCATTGCAATCATCCACATATATGCACAGGTTTTTGGAATCATTAATAATCCCACCTTTGGTTTCGTTTTACTGAATAAAGTAACCGGCAGATAACAGCCAAAAGAAAGAATGATCGCTGCAACCATTCTTGTCATATGGTAGCCATAGGTGTTTCCGGACATAGCATACAGGATGATGATCCCGATACCAGTCACTGCAAAGACAGCGTTTCGGATGACAGATAATTTCAGATTTCCCTCCTCAGAACACCAGTTGTTCTGAGGAAACAGACAGATCACGATCCGGACAATGGCGGATATCCAGACGATAGCTTCAATGCTTACCGGGGCGGCAAGTTCCGGGAAGGTAAGTTTCCAGATGTACATTAAGATAATATAAAAGACAGTCATGGTAATCGATGAGACCTGCAGTCCGATTCCCAGCTGTCTTTTTATTTTGTCATTGCTTCCGCGTACAGCTCTCAGGATTCGTGGTACCAGATGAAACGCATCGCCTCCGCAAAGAGTCAGAGTCAGGATTCCGTAAAGGATAAATAAGGGATTCCCCTGTGAGAAGAAGAAAAACAAGAGGGCTGCAATCAGATCAAAAATCAGATATGCTACGTCAAAAATTGCTTCCAGCACATCCGGAATCTGTGGTTTGTAATTGTTCTCTTCCATCCTTTTAATCCTGCTCCTTTTCCATCAATTGACTGTAAAACAAATGATTCCCGGTACTCTTCATATCCAGGGATTCGTTTTCATTCGTTTTTTCCTTGTATTCCCTTAAATGTTCTTCCGCATTATTGCAGATCCGGTCAAATATCTGGATACACATGTGCTTTTCTTCTTCTGTCAATCCGCTTAAAACATTTCCTGCAAACTGTTTCTGTGCGTTAATTCCTGCCGCCACTATAAGTTCCGCCCGATCCAGCAGAATAATCTCTATATGCTTTTTATTATCCTTACTTTGTATTCTTTCAACCAGTCCTTTATTTTCCAATTTTTTCAACGAAGTTGAAACATGGGATTTCGTTGATTTTCTAACCTTTACTATTTCTGCTGCGGTATTGTGATGCGGATTATTATGAAGGAACATAAGTATATCGTATTCCATCTGTGTCAGCCCATACCGGTCACATACCTCTCCGGAAAGCAATTCATAATAACTTGTAATTGTTTTATGCTTATCCCAGAAGTACATCTTCTCTTCCTCTTTCATCGTTCTTTTTAGAACGATTGTAGGGGAATATTTCCGGTATGTCAAATGTTTTTTGCTACTATGCCTTCGCCTTTAATGTTCCAATATATTCCCCATTATTATAAACAAACGGTCCGGCTTCTCCCTCTTCTCCGAAATATTCCGGTCTCAATGACAGAATATTGAGCAATTCATCCACCGTCTTCACCTTTGTTGCCTGATATGGTTGTTCAAATGCAATCTTTTCCACAAATAAGTAATCGTCCCTGTACTTTATCAGGATACCTGTATGACCCACGAAAGTAACATCCGAATACGGGTCATATATCACGATACTAAGGAGCGATATCCTGTCACTGTCTATTTGAAATCCATAATGTTTCCAACTATCCGAAAATGCCGTTTCCGGATGTTTTTTATCCGCAACACTCTTTTCTCCATAGAGTGTGGTAAACATATCCCGGTTCTCTTTTATGGTTTCATACCTTTCCACATTATCGATTGCTTCTGTATCAAACATTAGATAAGTACCTTCATAATTGTCTTCCGTTGATTCTGCGTGAAGCAGACCATCCAGTAAGAGAAAGGCTGTCATTCTGCAGTCCGTGTCGGAGTAATCATGATTCTGTTCCCAGCCATCCATACATTTGCCGATATCTACTTTCATGTTTTCCGGATCAGACCAGACATCCTCAAGCTTTGCATTCTTCCCGGCCGAATCCGCAAAATCAGTTACCCATTCCCGGAATGTATCTACATGGGAAGCTCCCGCGGTATCCAGTTCTTTGCAAATTTCTGTAATGGTATGGTTTCCTCCCATATAAGTTGCAGCCGGTATCTTCTGTTTCTGTGCACATGCCCCCAGCATCAGGCACAGGAGCATAACAACAGCTGATAATTTCATTGCCGTTTTGGTTTTATTCTGTCTGTTCCATAGATTAAACGCTCCGCCACAAAACATCCTGCCAATTATAACTGTGATCCGTTTCTTCCTCATCCATAAACCTCTTTCTTATGATCCGCATATTTTACATATTTTTTAAGATTACCTTACGGCTTCATTTATGTAAATAGTATGGTTTCAAAATTAAAGAAATATTTATTTTTATTGCTCTGTTTTTGGAACATTCAGCAACGCTTTCGGCAGATATCACATCTGTCCTGAAAAGCAAAGTAACCGAATGAATTGCTTCTTATGCCACATGGATTCAGGCTTTATTCGGAAATGTTTTGTTATTCTTTTTTACTCCGTCTCCCTCAGCCGCTCCACAATCGTCTGCTTTCCAACCACACAATAGACCACAAGCGGAACCCCCGCGCCGATCACGGTAAAGATCAGTGCCGCAAGCACGACCGGACCGATGGTATACTGAAACCGGAAAAACCAGAACATTTTTTCAATCATCTTTCCCATAAACGGCTCAGATGCCACAACAAGAATAAGCGAAATGACAACCGCCGCAAACGTATACAACAGTCCCTCATACACAAGCATCCGCTTTAGCTGGCGTCTGGTCATTCCAACCGACTGCAGCACAGCAAACTCCCTGCGCCTTGCAATCATCCCCGTGAGGATGGCATTCAGGAAATTTAATGTTCCGACCACGGCGATCACACCGGAGAGAACACCTCCAAGCAGCAGAAACATCCCGCGGAACGAATCAAACTCTTTTTCGTAGGAAAACTTCGATTCATAGCTGTACAGCGGCTCGACCTGTTCCGTATAATTTTTCAAAAACTTTTCCATTGCTCTTGCACTCTGATTGTTTTTCATATCAAACATCATATGCATGACATCTTTTGTCCCGGTATCTTTGATAAACGTATCACTCCCAAGCACAAACTGCGGCGATCCATAATACCGGCAGTTCATCGCGGAAGGCACCAGAATCTCTGCCACCACCGTATAGGTTTTTTGTGTATAATCATCTGCTTCCACGTCACATGCACCTTCGTAGCTGTCAATCTCTTCCTCCGGAATCTCTTTTCCAGTCTCTGCATTAAAATATTTCCAACTGTTTACATACCTGAGTGTCACCTGATCGCCCACCCCGGCCCAGTTACTGTGATCAACTTTTTTGTCATAATCATCCTGCTTATAGACTGCCGCAATGGCATTCTCCTGATCCAGAGCTGTGACATCGCCTTTGAGCACCTTTACTTTCTGAAGCGGAAATGCATCCATTCCATACAACTGAATATCGTCATAATAACTGCCATCATCTGCCTGTTCCTTCCAATTGAAATAACCCTTTTCCTGCTCTTTTGTCATAGTATGTCCCATGGATGTAAAATACGCCAGCATATCTTTTTTCTTTATTTTTTCCAAAACCCGGGTTGTCTGTCCGTAGACACATCCACTCTCTTTAACGCCATTTTGCGCGAGCACGGTCTGCATTGCAGAATCTTCTACTGCTTCATCGGAAGAATGGAAGCCTTTCTGCACGTTAAAATAATCCGCATTGGCAAACACAAAGTCGCTCACACAGAAATGTTTCAAATACAGATCCATATCAAATCCGTTTGCAAACATAACGGTCAGATTTAAAAGAACAACCGCAAGGGAGAGGGAAATGACAACAAGAACCGTTTTCTTCCGGTTCCGTCCCACGTTTGCCCATGCCATACGCCCCAAAGATGCCGGTTTTTTTGCCGCTTTTGCTTTTTTTCTGCCACAGTCTGCCTCCGTATAGCGCACCGCTTCGACCGGGGATACCTTTGCAGCGATCCTCCCCGGCTTATTGCAGGATAAAAATACGGTGACCAGTGAAAAAAGTGCTGCTCCCACAAATACCCACGCATGCAATTTTATAACCGCTGTCGTGTAAGTCGTCTGTGCCATGACAGCCGGTGCCAGTCCCACGCCGATTCCAAATCCCAGAAGAAGTCCCGCCGGAATTCCAATAACTGATAAAAGGACTGCCTGCAGCCGGATGATCCGCTTAAGCTGCCGCCCGGTCATGCCGATCGTTTTTAACAGTCCGTAGAAACGGATATCGTTGGTGACAGAAATCTGAAACACATTGTAAATGACCAGATAGCCGGTAAATACAATGAGCACAAGCAATGCCACAATGGCTGCAATGCTTTCCAGATTCAGATTGCTGCTCGACTGCGCACCGGTATAGCCCCAGTTTACACCAAATGCAATATAGCCCGGTTTAGAAGCATCTTCTGACTGAAATCCACAGTCTCTGATCACCTGCCGCATATCTTTTTCGATATGAAGTGCATTCCCAAACATAACGTCAAGTGACCATTTTCCACTCTCTTCATCCTCCCCGATCTCCACATGCTGCAATGTCTTTTTCACATAACTTTCCGGCACGATCACATTGCTTGCCTGGGAAACTCCGTTGTAATCCCACCAGCCGGAGAGAACAAACTCCTGCGTCACCGTTTTCGGTTCTGACTGACCTCCTCCGATCTGATACGTCACGGTAAATTTGGTGCCGATTTTTGGCTGTACTCCTAACAGTTTTAACACCCGGGTATCTGTCATCGCCTCATTGCTTCCCTCTTTTGGACGATGTCCGTGCGTTGGTGTGCAAAAATAATGTTTTACTTCATGCGCATCCATATAGCTGACTTCCACCTGTGTCTTGCGAAATGCATCCCCGGTTCCCATTCCTAAAAACAACCGCGCACCTGTCTCCCGAATGAGCGGATCTTTTTTTAAGGTTTCCATCTGTTCTTCCGTCAGTTTCTTAAAAGACCCGTGCGCATCGCCTCCGGCCATAAGAAAGTTGGACTGCTGGAACGAATCATTGATGGAAATTGCAATCGTAAACAGCGCGGTAAACAGCATCGTGGTCAGCATAATTGCAATCACAGCGATCCGGTTTCTCATTCTCGAAGCCCGCAGACTGCGCACGGCAACGGTACGCACACAGGCACGGTTTTTTACCTGCATCATAATGCCTCACCTGCTTTCCCGGTCACAATCCGTCCATCCTCGATACGAATGATCCGGTCTGCGAGCTGTGCGATCTCCTCGTTGTGTGTGATCATCACAATGGTCTGCGCAAATTTGGTGCTGGTTGTTTTGAGCAGCCCCATCACATCCTGTGAGGTACGGCTGTCGAGATTTCCGGTCGGTTCATCTGCTAATAAAATCGCCGGTTTGGCTGCGAGTGCCCGCGCGATCGCCACGCGCTGCTGCTGTCCTCCCGAAAGCTGGTTTGGCAGCACGTTTAATTTTTCTTTCAGTCCGAGTGCCTCTGCAATCTCCACGATAAATGCATTGTCCACGGTTTTTCCGTCAAGCTGCAATGGCAGCACAATGTTTTCATAGACAGACAGCACCGGAACTAAATTAAAGGACTGAAAGACAAATCCGATTTTTCTTCTGCGGAAAATCGTCAGTTCTTCATCCTTTAATGCAAAGATGTCCTTGCCGTCCACATAGACTTTGCCGGATGTTGCCCGGTCGAGTCCGCCAAGCATATGTAAAAGCGTCGATTTTCCCGATCCGGAGGTTCCTACCACCGCGACAAATTCTCCGTTTTCCACCGACAGGTTTACCCCCGCCAGCGCGTGCACGGCGGTCTCCCCCGTGCCATACTGTTTTTTCAAATCTCTGGTTTCCAAAATGACCATCCTGTAATCTCCTTTTGCTCCTGATTTGGCATTTCCTGCCTTCTTTTAAGATTGTCGCACAGAATTCTTTCGAGAATCTGTCCCGGAGACAAAAGATTCTTACAGTTTTGACACAATTGCCGTTGGAAAATACAGCCCAAACGTTGAGCCTGCCCCAGGCACGGACGAAAGCCGGATATATCCGCCCTGCTGCTGCATGATAGATCGTGCCAGATACAGTCCGATCCCCACACCGCTCTTTTCGTCAACCGCGTTTCCCCTGTAAAAACGCCCAAATACCGCCGCATGCTCCTCCTCACCGATGCCGATTCCTGTATCCGTCACTTCCACGCAGGCAAACAGTTCATAGGAACAGAGTTTTATGGTAATCCCTCCTGTGTTCGTATATTTGATCGCATTATCGAGAATATTTCCCAGTGCTTCCATGGACCATTTCTTATCAAAGTACGCATAAACCGGTGCGTCTTCCTCTGCTTTTTTCGTCCCGGAAAACGCAATCGCAAGTCCTTTGGCGGCTGCTTTTTCCCGGTAACTTTCCATACCATCTACGACCAGTTCTGTCAGCGGCTGCCGGATTGGATGCAACACAAAAACGCCTGTCTCAAGCCTTGAAAGTTTGACAAGCGCATCCATTAAAAACTGTAATTTTTCACTCTGCTGCCGCAGCTTTTTTACGGAATCCTGTGCTGCTTCCCCCAGCGGTTCTTCCTCCAGCAGTTCCGTATACAATAAAATATTCGAAAGTGGTGTCCGCGTCTGATGGGAAATATCTGCGATCAGTTCTTTGATTTTTTCCCGCTCCGCATCTATGCTTCGCACCGAAAGTTCCGATGCCGCCAGATACTGCGCCAGACGGTTTTCCAGCGACGACTGCCGCGACTCATCAAATGTGGTCTCGGAAAAGGTGCCGTTTATCGCCGCCTCAAGCATATCGGAAAGTCCATTCATCACCTGTTTCTGCCGGTGTCTGAAGAAAAGTGCTGCTGCAAGCACACTCCCTGCCGCAAGCAATATAATTACAAAATATCCGATCATACTTCCCATACATATCCGATCCCATACACGGTCCGGATCTGCTCCTTTGCCTGTAATTTATCCCGCAGCCGCTTGATGGCAACCGAAAGCGCGTTTTCATCCACGTACACCGCGCCATCGGTCCAGATGCGATCCATCAAAGTTTCCCGCGGCACGGTCATCCCCGCATGCTGCACAAGAAGTGCCAGAAGTTTCTGCTCAGTTTTACTTAACTCCACTTCCTGTCCGCTTACGGTAAAACGCATATTTGTAAAATCAAACTTCCAGATACTGCCCTCCCAGATCTGTGTGTTTTTTTCGCTTTCTTTCTGCATCTGCACCGTCCGGTTCCGAAGCTGGGTGTTTACCCGCGCCCGGAGTACCGCCAGACTGAACGGCTTTGTGATGTAATCATTTGCTCCCTGCTCCAGTCCGCTTACAATATCCATTTCCAGATCGTTTGCCGTAAGTAAGATCACCGGAAGATCCGAGGTTCTGCGGACCTCCTGCAGCAGATCAAAACCGCTCCCGTCCGGCAGATTCACATCGAGAATCAGCAGATCTGTCTGGTTCTGGTGCAGATGCTGTCTGGTCTCCTGTATGTTTTTACAGCATAGCACCTGCCGGTTTTTCTCCTGTAATGCGCGCTGCAGTCCCTGTGCGAGTGCCATATCGTCTTCCGTGATCAGAAGATGCATGATTTTTTCTTCCATTGGTTTCTTCCTGTTCTGTTTAGTTTTGTTGCGGGATTTGTTTCAATTCTGCAAAAAGACGGAGCTTAACGCTTATTGCTTTTTATCATTTTCAATCACACAGGAATGTTCTTTCGTCTTCTTATCATAATTGATTCCTACGAGCAGAATATTTCCTGTATATGGCTCTAACGATTGCGGATACTTTCTGTCTTTTATCTGTTGTAAGGCGGTATCCGCAGTTTTATTCCATTTCAGTTCCACAACCAGTGCCGGATAATCAGCTTTATATTCCGGTTTTGGAATATAAACAAAATCCGCAAAACCACGGCCGGTCGGCAATTCCCGGACGGGTTTAAAATAGTACTGCATGGAACTTAAGTATGCGATCGTAAGTACACTGCTGAGCGAATTTTCATCATGGTACATAATCGTTGAAGAATACCCGGTATGAATTTTCTCAATCCCCTTTGCAACCTCCATTCCATCTTTTTCCAGCGTTGCATCTAATAACGCTAACGATTCTTTTTGAAATGTCACCATCTCATTCCACCTGGTACGTTTCACTGCATGATTTAACTCGTGCCGGATTTCTTCATTCGGAATAAAAACATGCCGGCTGTCCTGATCATAAGCCAGATATCCCAAATGAATCAGGTACGTAAGCACATCATCCCGATTTGCAAAACTTACCGTATCATTCTGAAAGGATGTCACATCCACTTCTACGGATGCGCCCGACAACATCTCGATAATTGCAGATTTCAAGCCATCAAAATCCATGTTGATCAGTGGCACAATTGCCTCATAGCTTCCGGTATTTGACCAATAACTTTTATACTTTCCATTTAACATAACACTGACAACGGCCTTCGGATTATATACCTGATAATCCTCTAATAAATAGCCATCATACCAGGATTTCACCTGTTCATAACTGCATCCGTATTGTTCACACAGTCCGTGGACTTCTTCTTCTGTAAACCCGACGTAAGGAGCCATCCGTCCTGCATCGAGCATGGTAAACTCTTCAAAATTGTTGAGCGCTGACTGCGTTTTTAATTTCTTAATCGGTAAAATTCCCGTCAAATATGCTAACGCAATGTATCTGGAAGGTTCTGTGCCTTTAAACATTCCTCTGAGAAAATCAATATATGCCTCCTGCAATGTATGATTCTGTGCCTCATCTCGAATCAAAACATCCCACTCATCAATGATGACAACAAATTTATTTCCGGTAGCCGCTTTGATATATGACATTGCCCCATAAGCAGTCCTGACCGCATCCGGAATGATCTGTCCGTATGCTTCCCTCAGTTCCTGTAAAATTCCCTCGTTGATATAATCTACAACATGATCTGTATCTTCGGCATCCATCATGCACCACTGTACATCAAAATGGATCACATCATATTTATTAAGATTCTTTTCATATGATGAAACTGTACTTATCTCATAATTTTTAAAGAGCTCTTTGGAATCACAGCCCCTGCTGTAATAAGCGGAAAGCATGTCTGCAGTCATGGACTTTCCAAAACGTCTCGGACGGCTGTTACAGATAAATTTTGATGTGGTATTTATCACCCGGTTGATGTATTCCAGCAAACGGGTTTTATCAATATAAATTTCTGAATTGACTGCCTCTGAAAAAGCCCCGTTATCTGGATTCAAAAATCTTCCCATAAGTACCTCCAAAAAATAATCCGCTATACTATGCATCTAGTATAACGGATTACGCTTAAAAAAACAATTATATTGCCGAGTCCCGATCCCCCATACCGTTTTACTCACACGCAATATAGATGTCCATGCTTTCCCCATTCGTCTCATAGCATGGAATCACTCCACTTTCGGTGTGAACCAGCCCATTCACTCTCATAAAAGAATCAAGTGTCTGGTATGCAGACGGTATTGTAACAAACGGATTCTCAAACCTTCCGGTTGTATTCCCACCGGAAGAACCCAGACAGCCGTGCTCTTTTGCCACAAGCTGCATATTATAAATCAGGATTGAAATAAACTTTTGAGGCAATGACAACTATTACCGGTAATCCCCGGACACCTCCAGATAGCTCCGCTTCCCCATGCCTCCACAAGTCCCATTTGACTGAATATGTTGGCAATACCTTTATTCCGGATAAATTTACAGATAGGTATCTTCAAACTGACCTACCGGAATCGGCTTTGAAAAATAATACCCCTGATAAATTCCGCATCCCATCCGGGTAAGCTCATCAATTTGTTCCTTTGTTTCGACTCCCTCCGTGATAACGGAAAGACCAAGTGTTTTGGTGAGTGAAATGATCGTATTTATAATGGACATACTTCTCTCTAAGCGTTCCGGCCGGGTTGTCCTTAAAAAGCCCATATCTATTTTCAGCACATCCACGTCCATATCCTTTAGCGTATTAAACGAAGAATAGCCGCTTCCGAAATCATCTATTTCCACCTGAAAGCCGGATTTCCTGAACCGTTCAATCATTTCAAGTTCCCCTGCGGTTCCGGTCATAATTGCGGTTTCCGTAATTTCCAGTTTCAGTGTGGAAGGAATGATTTTATAGGTTTCAACAAGACTAGTAATTGTTTCATATACATCCATATAGTAAAAGTCCTTGGTCGAAATATTTACGGATATATACAGATCGTCCCGCCCGTCTTTCTGCCATTGTGCAAGTTTTTGTACGGCAAGTTCCCACACAAACCGGTCAAGCCGGTAAATCAGACCTGTTTTTTCAAAAACTTCAATAAAATCCCCCGGAAAAATCAGACCGCGTTTTGGATGCTGCCATCGGACAAGAGCCTCTGCCCCCAGTAGTTTTCCTTCCGATGTCACCTGTGGCTGTAAATACATGCAGAACTGTTTTTCGGCAAGTGCTTTATCAAAATCACCCACCAGCTGCTTTTCGGCAACGGTATCATGAAATATCGTGTCGCTATAGTATGCAATTGATTTATCATAGTTTTCCCCCAGTGTCTTTATTGCAAGATTGGCTTTATCACACATAATGGATACTTCTTCATTCCGGTCTGTGATTTCATAAACACCGACATAAATATGAAGATGATACAGGTCATTGTTAAATGCATGCCCCATGGTCTGTATCGCATCCATAAAATCCTGCTCTTTAAATTCTTCTTTTGGGATGCATATTGCAAATTTGTCACCACCGGTGCGTCCATAGACACTCCCTTCCCCACATTGTGCTTTAAGAAGATCTGCCTCCATTTTAAGGACTTCGTTTCCTTTTTCAAGACCAAAGAGATCATTGACCAGTTTAAAATCCTTGATATTGGAACAGATCAGCAGCCACTCTTTATCCGGATTCTCATTTAAAATTTCCGATGTTTTCTGGGCAAAATAATTCTTATTATACAATCCGGTAAGCGTATCATGTGTTGCAAGGTATTTTTCTTTCTCAAACGCAATATGTTTCTCCGTATTATCAATCAGATTCAGGAAAAAACCTATATATTCATTCTTTTTATCAAACAGTTTTCTGTATTCGATATCGAAATAATACGTTTTGTTGTCAATAATGGTTTGACCACTCCATTCAAGGGAGGCCGAATTGTTGGTGTCATGTTCTTTTATCCAGCCCTGTACATCCTCCGAGATCCCGGAAAGGGAATCCAGTGAACTGTTAAATATTTTCAATGCACGCTCATTGGCATACACACATTCGTTATTTATATCAAAACATATCACAGCGTTATTCATTTCATTTACAACGATGGACAGTGTTTTATCTACAAGTTCACGCGAAGAACGGTACAGCGTCAGGTAACAGATCAGTATTGCTGCGCATACAAAAAAAGGAAGCGACACATCAATCGGAAATTCTGAAATTCCACATATAAATTTTGATACCGTGATCACACATATTAACACAAGTATCGGCAAATATTTCTTACGGTAAAAATCCGGTATCTGTATAATTTTGATGATAAACGATGCAATAATACAAACTACCAGACCATATGCAAACACATAGTGAAAGTAAAAAATAATGGATTTGTCGGCTACATGATACATATCAAAATTCGGGAATCGCACGGTTTCTATCGTAAATACGTTATGAAAAATTATATTTAAAAACAGTAAAATTCCATCCAGATATGCAATTATGAAACACCCCTTTTTAAACGGTGAAACCTCGTGAAAAACACGTGTATACTGCTGTTTTGAATCGATTTTTAGCACAGTTTATGAAGCAGAGTATCAGCGAAGAAACAAAGCTGTGGATAAAGGTCGAAGGAGTAGAAATAGTAGGGATTTTCATTGCAAAAGGTAAGATTCAAGTGGAGGAAGGATTTAAAAAGGTTGAGAAAATCCAATCAAAAGATACGTTGTTACCAATAGTGGAGGAAAAAGAACGAGCAATTTTGAGTGCGGGAAAAGTTGTAGAAGTAAAACGAAAACCGCCTAAATATCATACGGAAAAAACTCTTTTGAGGGTTATGGAGACATG
>SKFA01000987.1_pt1 | contig 12775 bp, 10 predicted proteins | sample 4820291 | NCBI WGS metagenome assembly SKFA01 (sample SAMN11008795, study PRJNA524170) | human gut metagenome | isolation source: fecal sample from pouch patient p30 | place: Israel: Tel-Aviv | reverse complement strand
CGCGTGGCTTGGCGGGGAACAGGCCGGCACGGCCCGCCGTGCCGCCGAATCCTCCGCGTTGGCGGTGAAGGACGACCATTCGGCCGAACGGTACGCGCGCATGGTCGCCAAAGCCCGCGCATACAACCGGCGTCTCGCGGCCACACCGCAGGTCATCGGCGAACTGTCCGGCGAGGACGGCGCCGTCAAGGGCGATTTCGGGTTCAAATCCGACAGGGAGTACCAGAGCCTGTTGGATTTCGGCGACGGGATCATGGCGACAATCGAGATCCCGTCGATCGGCGTGGACCTGCCCGTCCGGCATGGGGCCGACGCGTACGCGCTGGACAACGGGGCGGGGCATCTGCATGGCACCTCGCTTCCCGTCGGCGGCAAAAGCACGCACAGTGTGATCACCGGGCACACGGGAGTCGCGGACAAGGCCCTGTTCACCCGGTTGACCGAATTGAGGAAGGGTGACGTGTTCTATGTTAAGGTCGCGGCCCAGACCCTCGCCTACAAGGTCACGCGCATCAGGACGGTCGACCCGGACGATCTGAGGAGCGTGCGCGTCGAACCCGGCCGCGACCTGGTCACGCTGGTCACGTGCACGCCGATCTTCCTGAACACGTATCGGCTGCTCGTCACGGGCGAACGCGTGAGCATGCCGGGCGACGCGCCCTATCCCGAGGACGCGCCCAGGACCAGCAGGCGGGACATGCGCCCCTATCTCGTGTCCGGCGTGACACTGCTCGCGGGACTGCCCGCGGCGGTCGTCGCGTCCAGGAGGAAAACCCGCCCGTACGGGAGACACGGACGGAAGGACTGACCTTGGACGGCGTCACGTGGGGTAGTCTGTAAGGGTGTGACGCCACGCCACCGCCGACAGGCCGACACGCCGATGGCGCCGATATCGGATTGGGGGCACGTGGAATGGTTGTCGGAAACGTCGCAGGGATGTTTCCATTGGAGCCACGACCCCGATACGGGGCATGGCATTGGAGGGAGAATTATGAACAAGAAGGCTTTCGCAACGGCCGTCGCATCCGTGGCCGTCGCGGGCACCATCGCCGCGCCGGCAATGGCCGACGAGACCGCGACCACCCCGGTCGAGCAGGCCCAGCAGGCCGTCGTCCAGGCGCAGGAAGCGGTCGAGCAGGCCGCGGCCCAGCAGGGCGCGCAGCAGGATCAGGTGTCCGCCGCCCAGCAGCAGGTCGCCAATGCCAAGGACAGCCTCGACCAGGCCAACACCGGCGTGCAGGACGCGCAGCAGGACGTGCAGCAGGCCCAGCAGCAGGTCGACCAAGCCCAGCAGGACGTGCAGCAGGCCCAGCAGAACGTCGAGGACACCATCAACCAGGACCGGAACGTGCAGCAGGCCACCACCGGCGTCCAGCAGGCGCAGGACAGCCTCGGCCAGGCGCGGGACAATCTCAAGCAGGCGCAGGAGAAGGCCGACCAGACCGCGAAGAACGCCAGCAAACTCGAGAAGGCCATGAACGACAGCCAAGCCATCCGCGACGACGCCGCCAAGGCCAAGGAGCAGGCCGACCGGAAGGCCAAGCAGGCTCAGGCAAAGGTCGACGCGACCGACAAGGCGAAGCTCGACCAGGACACCGCCGCCAAGAAGACCGACGCCGCCAAGGCTCAGGCGAAGGCCAACGAGGCCCAACAGGCCGCGGACAAGGCGCAGGCGAAGAGCGACGAGGCGAAGGCGAAGCTCGACGAGGCCACCCGCCTGGCGGGCGACGCGAACGATCCCGCCAAGGTCAAGGAGGCGCAGGACGCCGCCCAAAAGGCCGGCGAGGCCGTCAAGGACGCGAAGCAGGCGCAGGCCGAGGCCACCGTCGCCGCCGCGACCGCGAAATCCACGGCCGACAAGACCCAGTCGAAGGCCGACGACGCGCGGAAGAAGCTCGACAAGGCGAACGACGCCGCCGACCAGGCGAAGGCGCAGGCCGACAAGACACAGGCCGCGCTCGACAAGGCCCAGGCGGACAAGACCACGTCCGACAAGGCGCTCGACAAGGCCCAGGCCGCGAACGACAAGGCCCAAAGCGAGCTCGCCAAGGCCGACCAGAAGGCCGCTGACGCGAAGACCGCCGCCGAGAAGGCCGCCCGGCAGGCGGATGCGGCGCAGGCCGCGTACGACGCGGCCGTGAAGGCCGCGCAGGATGCGAAGAAGGCCGCGGACGAGGCCGCCGAGAAGGAGGCGCAGGGCGCGGCCGGCTGGTTCCAGTCCGACAACGCGGAGCAGGCGTACAAGTATCTGACCGATTCCAGCGTCTCCCAGTACCTCGAATACACGCATATCGGCGCGAAGGACGATGCGACCAGCCTCGACAACCTGCTCAAGGCCCTGGACATGATCGACGAGTGCAACAAGCTGCGCGCGGAGAACGGGTTGGAGCCGTTGAAGGTGTCGGAGACCGCGTTGGCCATGGCCATGGTCCAGGCCAACTACGCGGCCAACGGCCACTACGAGCACAACTACCAGTACGACAACGTCGGCGAGAATCTCAACTGGGGCTTCGCCGATGACGATCCGTACGATGGTTGGTACACGATGGAGAAGGAGACCTACGACGCGGCCGTGAAGTCCGGCGACTATCCCGACCTCGCCAGCCTGTCCGCGTACGACGTGTTCCGGAAGTATCCGGACCTGTATTACAAGGTCGGCCACTACCTCAACATCGTCAATCCGGACTACATCGCCACCGGCATGGCCTACAGCGGCTACGGCGAAACCAACTATGACCACGCGTTCACGCAGGAGTACTTCAACGACTGGAACTCCTACAATACGCACGACACCGTGTACGACGCGGCCGTCTACCGCACCATGGTCGAGAACTACGTCAACCAGGTCCGTTCCGCCCAGTCCACGTACGACGAGGCGTTGAAGAAGGTCGACGAGGCCAAGAAGGCGCTCGACAAGGCCAACCAGGCGAAGGCCGACACCACGGCCGCGCAGGCCGCCGCCGAACAGGCCCAGCAGGCCGCGAAGGCCGAGGCCGCCGAAACCGCGAAGGTCCTCATCGCCGCGACCGCCAAGAGCCAGCAGACTCAGTCCGCGTACGAGCAGGCGAAGAGCGCGAACGACAAGGCCCAGGCCGACTACACGGCCGCGGACACCGCCCGCCAGTCCGCCCAAGCCGACTATGACGAGGCGAAGAGCGCGAACGACAAGGCCCAGGCCGACCTCAAGGCGGCCGAGACCGCCGTCGGCCAGGCGCAGACGGCTCTGGACAAGGCGCAGGCCGACAAGACCCAGGCGGACGAGCGTGTCAGCATCCTGACCGACGCGGAGAACGCGTTGGCCCAGGCCCAGTCCGCCTACGACGAGGCCAAGAGCGAGGCCGACCAGGCCCGGCAGGCGTTGGAGGCCGCCAAGGCGGATCTCGACGCGAAGCAGGACGCGTACGCGCAGGCGAAGGCCAAGAGCGACGAGGCCGCACGGCAGGTCAAGGATCTCGAGGCCGCGTTGGCCGACCTCGACGCCAAAACCCAGGCGTTGACCGCCGCGCAGAAGGACCTCGACGCGAAGACCCAGGCCTACGAGCAGGCTTCCACGGCCCGCGACGACGCCGCCAAGCAGGTCGAGGCCGCCAAGACCGCGGTGAAGGACGCCGAACAGGCGCTGTCTGACGCGCAGGCCAAGCTCGAGCAGGCCAAGCGGGACGCGAAGGACACCGACGCGGTCAAGGCCGCGCAGGCCGCCGTGGACAAGGCCCAGGCCGACCTCGACGCCGCGAAGCGGGCGTTGACCGCCGCTCAGGCCAAGCTCAAGGCGGCGAAGGCCGCGCAGGCGCAGGCCAAGACCGCCGTGGACAAGGCCCAGGCCGCATTGGCCGCCGCGATCAAGGCCGCGGCCGACAAGAACGGCTCCAAGACCGACAACAACAACACCGGCAACGGTTCCGCCACGGTGTCCGGCGCGCAGACCGGACAGACGGGCCTGAAAGCCAGCGAGACGGCCGCGCAGGCCGCCGCCGCGAAGGCCGACAAGGTCATGGCATCCACCGGCGCGAACACGAACGGCATGCTCCTCGCGGCCGTCGCCCTCACCGGCATCGGCTGGACCATGCTCGACATGAAGCGCCGCCGCATGGACGTGACCGCACGCCACAGCACACGCTGACCCAAATCCCCCTCCAATCCAGAACAAGCGGCCGGAACAGGACCCATGGAAACCCGTACGACGGTTTCCGGAACTCCCGTTCCGGCCGTTTTCCTTTCTGGTGCGTCAGAACTTGTAGACATGGTGCACCGCAGGGCGCCGCACCCCGGGACAGTATGGGAGCGTCGAGAAAACGAAAAACCGAACGAAAGGCCCACGGAATGGCGCAAACTACCCGGCAGCAGATTCAAACCATGTTCGATTTGATCGAGACCTTGAAGGAACGCAAATACCTTCCAGGGGAATCGAAGATCTCCGATGACCGCATCACCGACGCGCTGCGCACCATGGTCGAGCCGAACGGACTCATGGACGCGACCATCGCGAAGGTCCTTCGCCCCGACATGTCCGGAGAGGAGTTCGAAGCGGTCGCCATGTTGGACGAGGAGGCGTCGTACGGACTGTTCGACACGTATCGCGCCATCATGATGCCGTCCGATTACGACGTCTCGCACGCCATAGCCTGCGCGTTCAAGCAGGACATACCGCGCCTGTTCTCCGATTTCGCGCTGCAGATCCATCCGACGTCCGACCGCGCCGGCGCGTACCGCATCGCGGCTACCGTCAGCTATATGGAAGGGGATCCTGCGGCCAGATGCAAGCATTTCGCCGACCAGCTGTACCGGGTCAAACCCGAGGACGAGATGCTGAGGAACCTGTCGGTCGCACTGATCCATGGCATCGAGCCGGCGCGGACGGCCGGCGCGGACGGCATCGCGGCCGAACGCGAACGCGTCCAGGCCCAAAGGGAACAGACGGACGCCGGCGAAGGACTCGCCGCGGAAGCCATGAACCGCGTCGCAGCGCGCTGACAGGGAAAGGACTCTCTCAGGATGGACGAGATCGACGAATGGACTGTCGGTCCGATTCCCATAAGGCCGGCGCCCGGACCGGCCGCGCCAAGGCCGTCTCCCGATGATGCGGGCGCCCGCCCCGTTCCGTCGCCGGAACCCCGGATCCCGGACTCATCCGAGAACCGTCCCGCCGCTTCGGACAAGCCTCCGGTCCAAAGACCCAGGCTCAAGGGGCTGTCGCATGCCCGTACGCCCGAGATTCCGGACATGCCTCCGTTGCCGTCGAGGGCGCCGTCCCGGGACAGCATGCCGTCCGTAGCTCCCGCGCCCGCGCCGATCCGTCCGGAACCATCATCCTTCGTGGCCGCGAGTCCGGAAAGCGTGCGCGACGGACTCGAGGCCGTCGCCGACATCCCTCCCGAGACCCACGGCATCCCCCGTGCCGCCGTCATCGTCTGCTGTTCGGTCGTGGGAGCCATGCTCGTCTCGGCCATCGCCGGAGGCTGCGTCGTCGCGGCCGGCCGCGTCCGGGAAGCCAAGGCCGCGGAACAGTCCCGCGACCGATGCGAATCGTCCCTGGGCAGGCTCTCGTCCGCCCGACGCGAACTGGACAAGGCCATGGAAGAGGCGGAACGGACGTCGAAGACGGATCCGAAGACCGTGAAGGATCCGAAGACCATCGACAGGCTGAACCGCGCGGCATCCGTGAAGACGCCCGGCATGGTCTCCTGCGACGCGTCCGACGTGGACGGCCTGGACACGGCCGCCGTGAAGGCGGACAGGAGCGCGAAGACCGCGAAGACTTCCGTGAAGGCGATACGGACGGCCGTGAAGGCGGTCGAGGCGTCGAAGCTCGACAAGACCGTCGACGACGCGTCACGGCTGCTCAAGGATTCGGAAGGCAAGGTCCAGGACGCCAGGACCCGGGAGACGTTGTCGAAGGCCATCAAAGCCCGCGATGCCGTCGCGATCGCCAAGGCCGTCAAGGCCGTGAACGACTCGAAGGCCGCGAAGGAGAAGGCCGACGCGGAAGCCAAGGCGAAGGCCGGTGAGGAGGCCGCGAAGCGGAAAGCCGAAGAGGAGTCCGCCGCCGAACCACAGCAGTCCCAGAACGTCCAACGGCAGACCGCCGGAACCGGACAGGGCCGCGCCCAACGGCAGGAGAGCGTCCAAACGCCGTCCATGACGCAGAGGCAGCAGCAGTCCTCGACGCCATCCGCCCCATCGTGGAGCGTCCCGTCGGAAAACGACGACGGAGGAATGCCGGACACCGATCCAGGACTGTGAGAAGGAAGGAACGAATGAACGTCCAGAACCAACCGCCTTTGCCCCGGGCACCGCATCCCCGGCCGGCGCTGACCCAACTGGTCCCTCCGTTCGCGGCCCGTCCGACCGCCGACCGCGTATGGCTGGTGGCGGCGCATGGGGGAGCGGGGTGCACCACAATCCGCATGAGCGCGAGGGACCGGTACGCGGACGCGGGACGCGGCCTGCCGGTCAGCGCCGACCCGCGTCTCCCGAGCCGGGTCGTGCTGTGCGCCATGTGCACGGGACGCGGCCTCGAAGCGCTCCGCGCGCTGCTCGCCGACTGGAACGCGGGACTGTTCGGCCGGACCATCCTCATGGGCGTCGCCGTCACCATGCCGTTGCCGAAGACGCCGCGGGAGCTGCGCAAGGGCGCGCTCCTGGTCGGCTCCGCCGCGCCCGCGCTGTGGAGGCTGCCCTTCATCCGCGGACTCGACCTCGACGGCTTTCCCGAAACGTATCCGCGCGCGTACGCCAGGATGCTCGCTGACCTCGAAGCGGGCGGGAAGGCATGAGGGAACTTGTAGACGCCGTGCACCGCCGCGGCGTCGGGGATGTGCGACCGTGGAAGGCGCACCAGCAACGAACATCAAAGGAGAAATGATGCTTGAACACATCGCATCCGCCGCCGCATACGGCATGGTCCTCGCCGACCTCGCGAACCCGAAGGCATGCCTTCCGCCTGGATTCTCCAGCCCGGTGCGCACCGCGCTCGGATGGGTCAAGGCCCTCGGCCTCGTCGTCGCGATTGTCGCGCTGATCCGCATCGGCGTGCACGTGCTCCGCCAGCAGGGCGACGGCGTCCCGGACAGGGACGACACGTTCGACAAGCTCATCAACTGGGTCGTCGGCATCTTCATCGTCGCCGGCGCCCTGGCGTTCATGAGCGCGCTCGGCCTGTCCATCGCGGAAAGCTGCTGAGCGGATGGCGCGCCGGCGCAAGGGCCGCCTCGTCGCGATGCTTCTCGCGCTGGCGGCCGTCCTGTCACTCGCGGCCTGCGGAGGACCGAACTTCGACGCTTTGAAGGACGACCTCAAATTCGGCGACGAGGAGATCTCCGACGTGATGACCACGTATTCGATGAAGATCCCCCAGAACAAGCCCGGAAAACTCATCCGCAGCCCGCAGTACGCCTGGGCCAACAAGAACCAAGGGAACGCGGTCGCCGCCGCCGGATCCGCGAAGGTCTACTTCGTCGCGAACCCTTCCGCGCAGTGCGACGCGCTCAACGCGACCAACTCGCAGATCTCCGACGACGACGCGTCGGAGGGCGCGGGAACCTGGACATACGTCTCGTCCACGAGATCGTGTGACAAGCAGCGCAAGCTCAGCTGGCTCGAGAAGACCATGTGGACGATGTACGAGCAGCAGTCGGGCGACACGATCGACTGGCTCAGCACCAGCCGCAACACGCTTGTCGCCTCGTCGGGGACCGTCTCCACCCTCCAGAACTCCGTGCTGCCCATGTACGACGCGTGGGACACGAACGTCAACAAATACCTCAACATCGCCCAGGGCGTGCTCATCGTCGCGGCCGCGATCAGCCTCATGGTCCTCGCGGCGCGCATCGTCTGGCAGATCGGCAACGGCTCGGCCGGCATGGATGGACACCTGCTGGGCAAGATCGGATGGATCTTCCTTGGCGTGTTCATGGGCTCGTCCGCCGCGAGCATCGCCCTCACGTTCTTCAAGCAGGCCCACATGACGAAAACCGTCGTCAACGGCGTGCCCACGGCCACGGCCGGACGATCCACGCCGGCCCTCGCGTCATGGACGCCCGGATCGGGAGCCTCGTTCTTCGTGTCCGACTGGGTGAGGCTCCAGGTCGACCCGTTCCTCATCATCGCGGCCGTCTGCGGCGTCGTCGCCGCCGGCTTCAAGCTCATCACCACGCAGGAGGGACGCGAACTCGTCCCGTTGGGCAAGGCGTTCATGTGGGCCATGCTCACCAGCGTGTGCCTCGCGGGATTCGTCAACCTGTTCCAGGACACCGTGGACACCTGGACCGCGGGCGTGCTCAAAAGCGCGTCCAACATGATGCGCGACTCGTGGCAGCACAACACGCTCGCGGCGACGGAATTCTTCAACCTTGACTGGCCTATCGCCCTGGTCCTCACCATCGTGGTGTGGTTCTGCAACCTCATCAGCAAGGTGTTCTGCTACCTGCGCGCCGGCCTGCTGCCCATCATGGTGGGCGTCGCCCCCGTCTGGGCGGCGATGAGCTGGATGGAGACCGGACGCCAGGCGTTCGGCAAGGTCATGGGATGGCTGTTCGCTTTCCTTTTGTACAAACCCGTCGCCGCGCTCGTCATGGCGACCGGAAGCGCGATCATGGTCACCGCGACGGACGGCGACGACAGCCAGGCCATCACCCTCATGCTCACCGTCAGCGTCATCGTGCTCCTGCCCGCGATGATAAAGCTCATCGTCCCGGCCGTGGCGGGAAGCGTCGGCGGCGGCGGGGTCATACCGTCCATGCTCGGCGGAATCGCGGGCATGGGCGTCATGGCCGCCGGCGGCGCGCTCAAGGCCGGCGCGAAGGGCGTGGCCGGAGCGGCCGGCAAGAAGAACGCCGCCCCCGACGGCGCGAAACCGTCGGGAGCCGCGCAACCATCCGGCATCGGAGCCGGCGGCGGACCGGCGGGAACGCAGGCGGGCTCCTCCGGCGGCGGAGGACAATCCACGTCGTCGGAATCCGCCGTCCCTGACGGCGCGAAGGACACGGCGGACAATCCCATGCCGTCCGGCATGGACCAGCAGTCCGCGGGCTCCGGCTCCGGAGGCGCCCCGGACGGAGCGAAACCCGAATCCTCGTCCACCGCCGCGCGGATCGAACAGTCCGTCGGCCGTTCCGGCTCCGACCCGTCGGCCCCGGCGGGCGCCCGCCCGTCCGGAGGCGCGAAGCCGTCCGGAGACGGGCCCGACGGCGCCAACCGCGCCGCGACCCGCAAGACCAAGGAGTTCTAAATGGCCTCAAGCACGACATACGGCGACTGGATGCGCCCCATCGCGGGCGGCATCCGCAACATCGGCAAGCCGCTGACCTTCGCGGGCCTCGGCGTGCTCGTCGTCACGCTGATGCTGTCCATGGTCAACGTGGTCGCGGCCATCGCGACCGCGGTCATCGGCATCGGCACCATCGCGGTGCTCGCGGTACGCGACCGCGAACATCGAAACGTGCTCGACCGGACCGTGGAACGGCGCTCCTGGCTCTCGGAGTCCAGGAAGGGCAGGGCCCTGTACCGTTCCGGAATGCTCGCGCCCGTCGAATCGGGCGAATGCCGCCTGCCCGGCATCCTGTCGCGCGTCTCGCTCGTCGAGGCGAACGACGGGTTCGGCGACCGGCTCACCCTCGTGCGCCACGGGCACACCGGAGAATACTCGCTCCTGTTCGCATGCCAGCCGCAGGGCGCGGCCCTCGCGGACGACGACGTCGAGGACGCGTACGTCGCCTCGTGGGCCGGCCTGCTCGAGGCGCTGGGCGGCGAGGCCGGCGTGACCCAGCTGGCCGTCACCGTGGACACGTCGCCCGACTCGGGCGTGCGCTTCCGCCGCAACCTCGCCAAGCGCACCGTCAAGGACGCTCCCGAGCTCGCGGCCCGCGCCATGGCCCAGATCATGGACCTGTACGCGACCGGCGGCGCGTCCAGCAGCGTGATCCTCACGCTCACGTTCCGCTACGTCGACGTGCGCGACGGGAAATTTCTCGAACCCGAGGACGCGGCCCGCCGCATCGGACAGCTCGTCCCCAACCTCATCCGCCGCATCGCCGACGCGGGCGGCGGGACCGCGCGCACGCTCACCATCGACGAGATCAGCCGCATGGTCCGCGTCAGCTACGATCCCGCCACGCAGGACACGCTCGAACAGGCCGACGGCCAGCCATGGATCGAATGGGAGGACGCCGGGCCCGTCGCCTGCGAGGCCGGCTGGGACCACTACCGGCACGATTCCGGCGTGAGCCGCACATGGGAGATGTGCGACCCGCCCAAATCCAACGTGACCAGCTCCACCCTGGCGCGTCTGCTCGGCCCGCTCTCCGATTGCGACCGCAAGCGCGTCACCGTCGTGTTCCACGTCCTGCCTCCGGACAAGACCGCGTTCATGGCCGAGCAGAACAGACAGAGGGCCGCCAACCAGGTCAGCCAGGAGAAGCGCGCGTCCATCAGCGCGATGAGCCAGATCAACAAGGCCAACCGGCAGGCCATCGAGACCAACAGGGGAGCGGCAATTGTGTTCTTCGGCATGCTCGTGACCGCCACCGTTCGCGCCGGCGACGACGAGCGCATGAGGCTCGAACAGGCCACGCACGCCGTCGAGGGCGCCGCCGGAAGCGCGAAGATCGACCTGCGCCCCTGCTACGGCGCGCAGGACACCGCTTTCGCCGCGAGCCTGCCGCTCGGCCTCAACCTCAGGAACTACACGCCTCCCAGCGCGTTCGCCGCGCTCTCGTGAAAGGAACGGAACCATGCGGAAGACAAGACGGGACGTGGACGGCCAGACCGCCGACCCGGACATGCCGGTCCTTCGACCCTCCCTGCCGTCCACGCCGCCGGAGCCGGGCTGGAGGGGACGGCATGCGAGGGGCGGCGGATGGGCCGGACTGATGCCCGTGATAGACGAGTTCTTCGGCACCAGCACCCAGGTGTGCGGGGGATTCTGGCCGTTCAGCACCGACATGGCGCTGCCCGTCGAGGGCGTGCCCATCGGACGGAGCATGACGACCGGCGCGGGCGTGTGCTGCGATCCGATCAGCTGGTTCCGCGCCGGCATCATCGAACAGCCCAGCATGTTCGTCATGGGGCTGCCCGCCATCGGCAAATCCACGTTCGTGCGCCGCCAGGTATGGGGCATGTCCGCCCTCGGCATGAACGCGATCATCCCCGGCGACCTGAAGCCGGACTACGCCGAACTCGTCCGGCTGCTCGGCGGACAGGTCATCCGTCTGGGCAGCGGCCTGGGCTCCATCAACCCGCTCGACCCGGGCGGCATCCACGACGCGCTCAAACGGCTCACGGGAGACGCCCGCGAGGACCTGCTCGCCGACTACCACGAACGCCGCAGCGCGCTCATGGAGGTGCTGCTGACCATCAGCCGCACCGGACGGGAGGAGGGACGCCGCACCGTCTCCGACGTGGAATCCAACGTCCTGTCCACCGCGCTCAAGATCCTGCACGAGCGCACCAAGGACGATCCGGAGCCGCCCGTCATCCCCGACCTGCGCGACCTCGTCAGACAGGGCACGCCCGAGATTCGCGCCGCCGCCGTGTTCGACGACCCCGAGAACGACGAGGCCTACGCGCGCTCGACCCGCGACCTGCTGTCCAGCCTCCACGGACTCGCGAACCCGATGGGACGGTTCGGACGCCTGTTCTGCGAGCAGACCACCGAACGGCTCGACCTGTCCCGCCCCGTCGACTTCGACATCAGCGCCCTCGCCCAGGCCGGCGACGACGTCGTCGCCGCCGTGCTCGCCGCCACATGGTCGAGCGCGTTCGCCGCGAAGAACGCGGCCGACATGATAGCCGAGGCCGGCCTGCAACCCCGCCGCAACCACGTCATCATCATGGACGAGATGCACCGCGCCCTGCGCGCCAGCCCGCTCATGGTCGACCGCCTCGACCTGCTCACCCGGCTCAACCGCCAGTGGGGCGTCGGACAGATCATGATCACCCACACGTTCGCGGACCTGCTGTGCCTGGACACCCAGGCGCAGAACAACAAGGCCCGTGGATTCGTGGAACGCAGCAAGATCAAGGTCCTCGGAGCCCTGTCCCGCACCGAGATCAAACGCTATCTGCGCGGCGAGTCCGGCCTTCCCATCAGCGTGCGCGAGGAGGACATGCTGGCCGACTGGGCCACACCCACCAACTTCGACGCGAACGCGAGCTTCAAGGGCGTGGGCAAGTTCCTCATCAAGCTCGGCGGGCTGCCCGGCATCCCCGTCAACGTGCAGATGTGCGACATCGAACGGTCCGGATTCAACGACACGAACGCGAAATGGAGCCGATGATGAACCAGGCGACCCGTCATATGACGCCGGACGCGTGGCTCGGCGTCCCGCTCCAGCTCGCCATCCGCGACCTCGCCGTCGTCAACGGATACGCCGGCGCCCTGTCCGTCCGGACCGCCCGCCGCGGCACGGACGCCGGCCGCAACCGTCCCCTCGCTGTCGCTTCGGGCGCGGTGCCGTCCCACGGCTTCACGCTCCTGTTCCGCCCCCTCGCGGCCATGGAGCCGAACTCGTTCACCGCGCTCGTCACCGACCGGACCGGAAACATCGTCTGGCAGGAGGACACCGACCATCCCAGCTACTATGAGGCGTACGACCTCGCGCGCCGGGCCTTCGCCCGCCTCCGCCGCTTCGAGCGAGAGGACGCGGAGCCGTCCGCTCGCCGCGAAGGAAAGGAGAACCCATGAGGAACGACGGCATCCACATGCCCGAACTGCCCGAACCCACGCTGGACGAACTCGAACGGCTCGCCGAGGCCATAGGGGAGAGGGCCGACGGATACG
>SKFA01001591.1_pt1 | contig 12863 bp, 8 predicted proteins | sample 4820291 | NCBI WGS metagenome assembly SKFA01 (sample SAMN11008795, study PRJNA524170) | human gut metagenome | isolation source: fecal sample from pouch patient p30 | place: Israel: Tel-Aviv | reverse complement strand
CATCTTGACCTGCGCGCCCAAGGTGCTCAGGATCTTCAGGCTCACCGCCACATCACTGATATCCGGCAGATTTTCGATCACACAGACATCCGCTGCCAGAATGGTTGCAGGCAGGATGCCGACCGCCGCATTCTTTGCACCGGAAATGGTGACCTCGCCGTGCAGGGGCTTGCCGCCCGTAATAACAAATTTCTCCAATTTTATGATCTCCTTGTCGGAGGCCCGCAGCCGCAGGCCTGTTAAGGTTCCTGAAAGCATTCATATCCACTGCCTGTGTACAAAGCCAACAAAGCCCGCGCACAATTACAGCTATCTTATTATACACAAATTACACAAAAAAGCAAAGCCCCGATTGTACGAGCTCCATTATTTTCTGTTTTGCCCAGAATCCGTTCCGATATTCTGAAAATTTGTCTCTTTTTTTCAAGATTCCGACACATTCCGGCGGTCAGACGCCGGTTTGTCACATTTTACCACACCTGATCCTCACTGCGGGTCTCCTTGATCCAGCCCAGCTGATAGGCGCGGACCAGCTGTTTGAGGTCGTGGACCTTCTCCCGCAGGATCTCACCCTCGTCGGTCTCCTCCACGAGGATGCGGTGGTTCTCCGTCTCGAGGATGTTCTTCTGAGAGAGGATGTCCAGATTCTCGTTCACAGCCTTTTCGGCGCTCTCGAAGGGCTGGTGGGTGCGCAGGGACATGGTGCGGCTGGAATAGACCAGCGTGTAGCCCGCGATGCCGGTCTTTTCGTGGTAGGCGCGGCAGAAACCGCCGTCGATGACCACGAGGCGTCCGCCGCCCTTGATGGGGCTCTCGCCCTTCTTCTCCTGCACGGGGACATGGCCGTTGACGATGTGGCTGGTGCCGGGCAGGCCGAACTCGGCGAGGATGCTGCGGCAGACAGCTTCCTCATTATACCATGTATAATAGGGGTCCTTTACCTCGGTGTGGGTGGAAGCGTCTTCGACATACAGCCGCTCGAAGGTGGTCATGGCGCTGCGGCCATACAGGGGCGACAGCTTGCCGCACCACAGATACCACAGGAAATCCTGTCCGCTCTGGCGGGCGGCGCTGCCCTCGGGGGCGAAGTAGCCCCGGCGGGCGCGCTCGTCGCAATAGTCCATGAGGGCGCGGCCCGAGTAGGCGTGGCCCTCGAACCGCTCCACAGCGAAGGTGCCTTTCTTAGTCATCGGCACAGCGCCGTGGTAGAGCAGGTTGCCGTTCTCGATGTGGTAGACGCTGCCCTTGGCATACAAAAATTCCACATGCTGCTGCAAACGCTCGCTCTGCCGGAAGGATTCCACCAGCTTGCGGAGCACCAGCCGCTCATCATCATTCAGGGCGGCGGGGTCTGCCGGATCCACGGTGGGGAAGCTGGTGTCCCGCAGGGGGTATTCCTGCCCGTTCAGGGTCACTGTTCCCTTTTTCCAATCGATGTGCCGCAGGAAATCCCGACCCTGCATCTTGAAATCCGGGTTGCGGTCGATGACCTTGCACTCCATCTTGAGCATCAGAATGGTCACGGCCTTGTGCATCACGGCACAGCGGTGGAGCATTCCCTCGGTGTAAGGGCCGCGCGCCGCATCGGTGTGGGGCATCCAGAGGGTCAGGTCGTCATTTCCGTAGAACTGCTCGGCCATCCGCTGCAGGTGCCGCAGGTTGATGCCGTAGCAGTCCTCAAGCATGGCATGGTTGTGGTAGGCCAGTGTTGTTTTGAGCACAGTGCAGACGCAGATAGGACTTCCGGCGGCGGCACCCATCCAGACCACGTCATGGTTGCCCCACTGGATATCCACATGGTGGTGGCGCATGAGCCGGTCCAGTATGATATCAGGCCGGGGGCCGCGGTCAAACAGGTCACCCACGATGTGCAGCTTGTCCACAGCCAGCCGCTTGATGAGCTCACACAGCCGGACAATGAACCGGTCGGCGCGGCCATTTTCGATGATGCTGCCCACGATCTGCCCGTAATAAAGGTCCTTGTCGTGGTCCTCAAAGTGGGCATGGAGCAGCTCATCCAGAATATACCCGCAGCTGGACGGCAGGCAGGAGCGAACATGCTGCCGGGTATGCTTGGAGGACACCAACCGGCAGATATCAATGAGCTGAAGCAGGGTCTCTGTGTACCAGTGGTCAAGCGCTTCTTCATCCGCGCACCCAGCTTTGAGCTGGGGCAGCTTCTCGTTGGGATAATAGATGAGCGTTGCCAGCTCAGCACGGGTTTGTTCCGGCACACTGTCCCCCAGCACAATGTCCACCTTTTCCCGGATGACACCCGAAGCCGAGTTCAGGATGTGGACAAAGGCCTCGTTTTCACCGTGCAGGTCGCTCATAAAATGTTCGGTGCCCTTGGGCAGCTTGAGCAGGGCCTGGGTGCTGATGATCTCACTGGCGGCGGCCGCCTGCGAGGGGTAATCCCGTGCCAGCAGGGAGAGATATTTCAAATGATCCCGGATCTCCTCGTTTTCGGTGCGCATGATATCCTCCGTCTGATATGTAGTATTTTTGCATGATATATAATATTCTATCATAGTATACCACATTCCATGTCATAAATGGTATAATAAACAAGAGTAATTCTGTCAAATCTTTTGCAAAGGACTTGGATATTATGCCCAAAACCATTTCTGTTGCCGTGCCGGAAGCCTGCACTCTCTGCCCCCGGCAGTGCAAAGCCGACCGGGCCGCCGGGCAGACAGGCTTCTGCGGGGCGGGCCGCACCCTGAAAGCGGCCCGCGCTGCCCTGCACTTCTGGGAAGAGCCCTGCATCAGCGGCACCCGGGGCAGCGGCACGGTGTTTTTCTCCGGCTGCACCCTCAAGTGCTGCTTCTGCCAGAACTACCCCATCAGCGCCGAGGGGCTGGGCAGGGAGATCACCGTAGAGCGCCTGGCCGAGATCTTTCTGGACCTGCAGGCGCAGGGAGCCCACAACATCAACCTTGTCACGCCTGGGCAGTGGCGGCCCTGGATCATCGCCGCCCTCGACCTGGCCCGGGCGCAGGGGCTGCATCTGCCCATCGTCTGCAACACCGGCGGCTACGAGACCGTGGAGAGCGTGCACGCCTGGCGCGGTTTCGTCGACATCTGGCTGGCCGACCTGAAATATGTTTCCCCTGCCCTTTCGGCAGAGCTTTCCGCCGCGCCGGACTATTTTGCACAGGCCAGGCCCGCCATTGAAGCCATGATGGCTCAGGCCGGGCACCCTGTTTTTGACAGCGAGGGCATCCTGCAGCGGGGCGTGATCCTGCGCCACCTTGCCCTGCCCGGCCATGTGGACGACAGCTTTGCCGTGCTCGATCAGATGGCGGCTTGGAACAAGGCCGACCCCGGGTGCTTCCTGCCCAGCGTGATGAGCCAGTACACCCCCTTCTATCAGGCCGCAGAGCACGGCATCGGGCGGCGCATCACCACCTACGAATACCGCCGAGTGGTGAACTACGCCATGGACAAGGGACTTGTGCAGGGCTATATGCAGCAGAAGAGCAGCGCCAAGGAGGAATACACCCCCAGCTTTGACCTGACCGGAGTGTAATTCTGCGGCAGAGCAGCCTTTTCAGCAACTTTACCAAATTTTCGGTCTTATTTTCTCTTGCTTGCGCGTGCAAACGCTTGCATTCTGTCCGGGAACGCACTATAATGGATACAACGATGTGTTAATAGTTGCGGGTTTCCGCAATGTCATCAGGAGGAGCTTTATGGAACATTTCAATCCGATCCTTGGCAGCGAGCCCAATGGCCAGAAGTTCATCACCTGTGGTGAGATCATGCTGCGCCTGACCCCGCCGAACTACGAAAAGATCCGCATGGCATCGGCCTTTGAGGCCAGTTACGGCGGCAGCGAGGCCAACATTGCGCTGGCGCTGGCAAACCTTGGCGTGGACAGCACCTTTTTCAGCGTAGTACCCAACAACAGTCTGGGCAAGAGCGCTGTGCGCTGGCTGCGCTCCAACGATGTGCACTGCACCCCCATGATCCTGACCGAGCCGGACGAGACCCCTTCTAACCGTCTGGGTACTTATTATCTGGAGACCGGCTACGGCATCCGCGCATCCAAGGTCATCTACGACCGCAAGCACAGTGCCATTACCGAGTACGATTTCTCTCAGGTGGATCTGGACGCCTTGCTGGAGGGCTACGACTGGCTGCACCTCAGCGGCATTACCCCGGCACTGGCACCCAACTGCCGCAGCCTGATCCTTGATATGCTGAAGGTTGCCAAGAAGAAGGGCCTGACCGTGAGCTTTGACGGCAACTTCCGCTCCACCCTGTGGACTTGGGAGGAGGCACGGGACTTCTGCACCGAGTGCCTGCCCTACGTGGATGTGCTGCTGGGCATTGAGCCCTACCACCTGTGGAAGGACGAAAACGACCACAGCAAGGGCGACTGGAAGGACGGTGTGCCCCTGCAGCCCAGCTACGAGCAGCAGGACGAGATTTTCCAGCGGTTTATCGAGCGCTACCCCAACCTGAAGTGCATCGCCCGCCATGTGCGCTACGCTCACAGCGGCAGCGAAAACAGCCTGAAGGCCTTTATGTGGTACGAGGGTCACACCTTCGAGAGCAAGCTGTACACCTTTAACATTCTGGATCGCGTGGGCGGCGGCGACGCCTTTGCCAGCGGCCTGATCTACGCCATGCTGCACAACTACAAAGCCATGGATATGATCAACTTTGCAGTGGCCAGCAGCGCCATCAAGCACACCATCCACGGCGATGCCAACATCACCGATGATGTGAGCACCATCCGCAATCTGATGAATATGAACTACGATATCAAGCGGTAAGCCGCATACAGCAACAGGCTCCCTGCCAATGGCAGGGAGCCTGTTTTTTGCATTGTAATCGCGGGATAAAAAAGGGCGCTCCAACCGTAAGCGGATGGAACGTCCTTCTGTTCTTGCTTAGTTGGACAAGATCATGCGGTCGTTGGCGAACTCGCCGCCGGACGCGATCTGGAACTTGGCCAGCAGGTCGGAGACATGCAGGTTCTTCTTCTCTTCCCCTGCCACGTCGTAGATGATGTGACCCTCGTGCATCATGATGAGGCGGTTGCCGTATTTGATGGCATCCTTCATGTTGTGGGTGATCATCATGGTGGTCAGATGGTTCTCCTCCACGATGCGTGCCGAGAGGGTGAGCACCTTCAGAGCCGTTTTGGGGTCCAGTGCAGCGGTGTGCTCATCGAGCAGCAGAAGCTTCGGCTTGTTCATGGTAGCCATCAGCAGGGTCAGCGCCTGCCGCTGACCGCCGGAAAGCAGCCCCACGCGGGCAGTCAGTCGATCCTCAAGGCCCAGATCAAGGGTCTTGAGCAGTTCACGGTACTGCTCCCGCTCTGCCTTGGTGATGCCGATGCGCAGGGTGCGGCGCTTGCCGCGCCGAGCTGCCAGCGCCAGATTTTCCTCGATCTGCATGGTGGCGGCAGTGCCGGTCATGGGGTCCTGGAACACGCGGCCAATATAAGCGGCGCGCTGATGCTCGCTCAGGCGGGTGACGTCCACGCCGTCAATGAGGATCTTGCCCTCGTCCACCGGCCACACACCGGCAACGGCATTCAGCATGGTGGATTTGCCTGCGCCGTTGCCGCCGATGACGGTAACGAAATCGCCCTCGTTCAGCTTCAGGTTCAGGCCGTTCAGGGCGATCTTCTGGTTCACCGTGCCTGCATTGAAGGTTTTGGAAACATTTTGGATCTCAAGCATTTTTTGCGTCCTCCTTTGCCTTTTTGACCGGCTTCGAGAAGTATTTGCCCTTCCAGTACGGCACGGCAAGGAACACTGCCACCACAGAGGCACTGAGCAGCTTGAGCAGGTTTGCGTCAAAGCCCAGCGTCAGCACCAGCTGAATGACAATATAGTAGATGATCGCACCAATGGAAACAGAGGCCAGCTTGAGGGCAAAGTTATGGAAGATGCGGCTAAACACGGCCTCGCCAATGATGACGGCAGCCAGACCGATGACGATGGCACCGCGTCCCATGCCAACATCTGCAAAGCCCTGATACTGGCTGAGCAGCGCACCGGACAGTGCTACCAGCGCATTGGAAACGGCCAGACCCAGCACGATGTTGAAGTTGGTGTTGATGCCCTGTGCGCGGGACATGGCAGGGTTAGAACCGGTAGCGCGGATGCCGCAGCCCAGCTCCGTACCGAAGAACCAGTACAGCACCCCGATAACAACCGCCGTAGCAAGGATGACCATGATGATGGGGTTGTGCAGGGCAAATTCCTTGACCCAGCGCAGGGAGATGAGCAGGCCGTATTTATCCACGTTGATGGACTGGTTGGCCTTGCCCATGATCTTCAGGTTGATGGAATACAGTGCCAGCTGGGTCAGAATACCGGCCAGAATGGCGGGAATGCCCATAAAGGTGTGCAGCAGGCCGGTGACAAGGCCGGTAGCAAGGCCGGCCAGCACAGCCACCAGCAATGCTGCCCAGACGTTCATGCCGGAAAGCAGGCACATGACGCACACCGCGCCGCCGGTACCGAAGCTGCCGTCCACGGTCAGGTCGGCTACATCCAGAATACGGTAGGTCAGGTACACGCCAATGGCCATGATACCCCAGATCAGGCCCTGCGCACAGGCACCCGGTAAAGCGCCCGGCAGGTTTGCAAGTCTTGCAATGATCTCCAAAACAATTTCCTCCTAAACGTTACACTTTTTTATCTCCCGCTTTGATACGGGAAAGCGGAGAAGAGCAAGAATCCACTCTTCTCCGCTATTTTTATATTGTTCCGGTTTTGCTGTTATCAGGCTTCGATCTCTACATAGCCTTCCGGTACGGTCAGGCCCAGGTCATCGCAGATGGCCTTGTTGTACTTCTTGGTCACGTCGGTGTACTCGATGGGCATGGTGGAGATATCGCTCTCGCCGTTCAGGATCTTGACGGCCATCTCACCGGTGGTGTAGCCCAGATCGTAGTAGCTGATGGACAGGGTGGCCACGCCGCAGCCGGAGCAGATGCCCTCCTCACCGGCGAACACGGGCTTCTTGGCCGGGCGGCAGATGCCGTCCACGATGCCGGTGTTGGCAGCGACGGTGTTGTCGGTGGGGACATACAGTGCGTCGTTCTCGTCGGCAGCCTTCTGGCAGACAGAGGACAGATCGTTGGAATCGGAGAAAGCGTACTGGGTGGCGGTAACGCCCTTGGCCTCAAGGTACTTCTGGACCTCGTCCACCTGATACTGGCTGTTTGCCTCGGCAGAGCAGTAGAGCAGGCCCACCTTGGTGGCCTCGGGCAGCCACTCGGCGATCATATCCGCCTGCTGATCCAGCGGAGCCAGATCAGAGGTGCCGGAGACATTGCCGCCCACGGTGCCATCGAAATCGGTCAGGCCCAGAGCCACACCGTACTCGGTGACGGAGGTGCCCAGAATAGGGATGCTGTCGGTGGCAGCCTGTGCGGCCTGCAGGGCGGGGGTAGCGTTTGCCATGATCAGGTCAACGCCTGCGGAAACAAAGCCGTTGGCGATGGTGGCGCAGGTTGCGGAATCGTTCTGGGCGTTCTGGAAGTCAAAGGTGACATTCTCGCCGAACTGTGCGGTCAGAGCATCCTCAAAGCCCTGGGTGGCAGCGTCCAGAGCGGCGTGCTCCACCAGCTGGCAGATGCCAACGGTATACTTCTGGCCGTCAGCCGCTGCGGAAGAAGCCGCAGCAGAGGAAGCGGTGGAAGAAGCAGCCGTGGAGCTGGAGGAACCGCCGCAGGCAGTCAGGGCAGCAGCTGCGCCGCAGACAGCGGCGGCAGACAGGAACGAACGACGAGAAATTTTACGCATGATATTACTCCCTCAATTCTACTTTCGCGGCAGCAGGACACCGCATGAAAGTCAGTATTCAAGCGGCCAATCGCATCGCGCTACCGCTTTACACTCGTGAAGTATATCACACTTTCCGCTCCAAAACAACCGGGAAACAGCCCGAATTATCAATCAAAGTAATTTTATCTATCACTTTTTTCGATTGTTCTGTGCCGCATCTGCATTCCTTCGAGCTTTTTCAGCTCACCGTCCAGCCAGAGCAGATTTTCTTCCAGCTGGGGGCGGTACTCTTTTGCAAAGTCGTACCGGTAATACAGCGCCTGCCACAGCTTTTCCTGCATCCGCCTGGCAAACACCGGCTCAAACAGAGCCTCCAGCCGCTCCACGGTATCCTCCAACTCCATGCACACCTGCGCCCAGCGCACATCGGTGGCCTCCCGGGTGGGCACATCGTACCGGGCCAGATAATCCCCCACCCTTGCCGCAATGACCTGCCCGCCGCACTGGGTGGGCTGCAAAAAGTAGGATACCTGACCGTCCTTCGTGATCTCCTGCGCCAGCGGGTAGAGGGCGCAGACCAGCGGCTCGGCATCGTGGATGGCGCAGTGGTTCCCGGTGAGGAAGGGGCAGTTGCCGCGCTCCTCCTTCAGCGGGGCCAGCCGCAGCACCGGCAGGCGGCTGACCCGCCCGATGCTCCCCCGGCAGAACGCCCGGGCCACGGTGCGGGGCGGCAGGCGCAGGCGGGCCGCAATGCGCCACAGGTCAAAGCCCGACAGCACGATATCCTCCCGCCCCCGGCAGCAGCCGCCGCAGCCCGCGCAGGCAAACGAAAACGCCTCGTCCCGGGCAAGCAGGGGCGCGGTGCGGGTAAAATCGGTGCGGCCGCAGAGATCGACCTGTGAATCCTTGAGCATGATGGTTCTCCTGTTCTGTGAATGGTTTTGTACCATTGTACCACAAAGCCGGGCACAGAAAAAGGGAGCGCATCCGCTCCCCTGTTCAGGACCCCCGGCTCACACGGCGGTAGACCGTTACGGCATCCTCGATGTGGTAGGGCGCGGTGTTGTGGTTTCCCCCTGCCCCGGCCGTGACCAGAATGTATTCCCTGCCCTTCACCTCGGCCAGACTGGCAAGGCAGAGCCCTGCCTCCCCGGTGTAACCGGTCTTACCGCCCAGGATCCGACCACTGTGCAGCTCTGTGCCGTCCAGCTGGCTCAGCAGGGTGCTGTGCATCGTGAACCCCTGCGGGTGGCAGTTGGTGGCCGGAACGGTATACCGCTCCGTGGTAAACAGCTTGCGGAAGGTCTCGTTCTGCAGGGCTGCTTCCGTCAGCCGGGCCATATCCCGCACGGTGGAAACATGCTCCGGGTCGTGCAGGCCGGTGGGGTTGCAGAAATGTGTGCCGGTCATCCCCAGCTCTGCCGCTTTCTGGTTCATCCGGGCCGCAAAAGCTTCCTCGCTGCCGCTCACCTCCCGGGCCAGCGCTTCGCAGCACTCGGCCCCCGAGGGCAGCATGGCCCCATACAGCAGATCCCGCACCGTGACCGTTTCCCCGGCCTGAAACCCCGCCAGCGAGGCATTCTGGGCCTGCAGAGCCGGAAAGATCTCCTCGGGCAGGGTCACGGGCGTGTCGAGGTCCGGGTTTGCTTCTATGGCCAGCAACGCCGTCATCATCTTGGTCATGGAAGCCGGATAGATCGTGCTGTCGGCATCCTTTTCGGCCAGCACCTCTCCGCTGTCGGCCTGCAGTAAAATGGCATGGGGACTGTTCAGCCCATCCAGCGTGACCCGCCGGGGCCACAGCAGCAGAAGCAGGGTCGCCAGCACCAGCAGCCAGAACAGCCGCCGGAAGGCTCTGCGCCGGTGCTTCCGACGGCGCGGTGAAGTTTTCATTCTCGTTCTCATCCTTTTTTTGCAAAATCAAAAGCGCTTTCATCCCTTAATACGGAACGAGAGCGCCTTTTTCTGCAAAAAGTGGGGCCGCCCCACAAAAATTTGTGCAGCGGCCCCAAGCCAGTTTAATATTTTACCTTTTTACGTCATCTACAAGAACGTGTTCAGTGCTGTGCCTTGTAGAACATGCTCTTGCGCTTACGCTCCAGCAGATAACCGGCAGCCAGCAGGACACCGCCTGCACGCACCAGAACATCTGCCATCCAGTTGGTGGTACCGGTCTGGATCAGCTTGCCGCTCTCCGGGCGGGCATCCTGTACCGGCGGGTTCACGGGGGTCTCCGGAGCGGGCGTGGTCTTAGCGACTGCCTGCTCCACGGCGGGAGTGGTGGGCCGTGCATCCTGCACTGCCGGGGTAGTCGGCGTAGCGGGAGCCGGAGGAGTAGGATCGGAATCCTCAGGCGTTTCCGGTTCCGGGTTCGTGGGGATCACAGGGTCGGTCACTTCCCGTAGAGCGCCGTAAATGGTCACGGTGTACTGTGCGGAGTCGGTGCCATCGATGTTCCCGCCGGTGACCTTCACGTTGGAATCCGGGCCAAAGGCATCCAGCACGCCCGCTGCTGCGGTGGTGTTGGGGTTGTTCTGGCTCTCATAGCCCCAAACGATGGTATAGGTCTTGCCCTCATACTCGTACTCGGTGCCATAGACCATATCATAAGCGCGGGGAGCACCCTCTGCCTGCTTTTCGTAGTTGCCCCAGATGAGCTTGGTGTTGCCCTCTGCATCAGTGGTCTTGGTGAAGTTCAGGCTCTTACCGTTCACCACCATATCCCGCAGAATAACGACCTGATCGCCATTCTCAGTGGTCTGGTAGGCTGTGTCGAAATTGTATCCGGCCTGCTTCAGCTCTTCCAGCGCCTTGCCGATGATCTCCGGGTCATGGGAACCGTCCACATCCAGCATATAGTTCAGTGCGGCGGCGGGCACCCACACGGAGAGATACTGCTTCCCGGTCTCCTTGTTCAGGTCAGAGAGGTAGGTATAGGTCTGGCCGTTATAGGAAAGGGCATCGAAGTTTGCGTGGGTATCATCCTTGGTCAGCAGGAAATTGGTCAGCTTGTCGCCCTGCTCGTTCACCGGCCACAGGGTGTTGTCGGCGTTGTAATCATAGGTCAGCGTGCCGCCGGTAACGATGAGGTTTTGGCCCTTGTCACTCTTAGTGCCTACGATAGAGTTTACATCCACATGGGAGCCGTTCTTGATGGTAGTGGTAGATTTTGAGCCATTAGAATAGATACCTTTGAGGAAATTGCCCTCGGTGATAAGAGTGCCGTTATCCATGGTAAGAGTTGCACCGTTACCGAGAACAATAGCGCTTGCGCCTTTTGTAGCCTGCGAAAGGTGCAACTTGCTATTTTGATCAACCAGAATACTGCTTGGATTCTTGCTTAGATTAACACGCAGAGCATGAGCATAACCCTTCATTTGCAGATTATATTCGCTCTCTCCGGTAACATGCAGTTTGGTCGCACCACTCTGACCGCCAACAAACATCATACCAACACTGCCTATGGAGGTTACCTTGCTCTTGCCGCTGATTTCTACTTCATCAAAACCAGCGTAGATGCCAGTGGGAGCTTCCAATTTGACCTCGCTCTTGTTGGTAACGGTAAGTTTTCCCTTTCCGTTACTCTCGGGGCCGTAGATGGCAGTACCATTCTGAGCACTGACGCTTCCGGCGGAGTTGTCAAATGTGATGTTGGTGCCGCCTTCGGGAGCAACGGAGATCCCCATGCCATTGCCGCTGATATTCACCTTGGAATCTTCGAAGGTGATGTCCCCGGCACCGCCCTCATAGTCAATGCCACGGCCATTGCTGTCGATGTTCAGCGTGCTGTCTTCTACGGTTAGGCTGGAACCGGTTCCTCCATAGATTGCAGAGCTTTGTGTTCCCTTGATCTCCAGTGTGCTGTCACCTGTTACCGTGATGTCATCGGTACTGTCAATGCCATAACCATTGTTACCGTAGACTAAACCTTCCTGATCATTATCGATCTTGTAAGCACCGCTGCCCACCGTGTCAATGGTCAGGCTGGACTTGTCCTCTACGGTCAAATCGCCCCGCTGTACGATACCGCGTCCACCCTGCGTACTGGAACCTGCTTCTGTGTGCTTGATATCCACATCGGCATTGTCCGTCAAGGTCACATCAGAATCGTTAGAGATCACCATTCCGGTAGAAGTATGATCAATGTTCAGAGAGCCTTGGTCGCTGGTCTCGTCTCCTTTGATGGTCAGGGACGCACCCTCGCCACTGCTGTTATCACCTGCGTTTTCGCCGCCCACGCGGATGCCTTCCACATTGCGGTTGGGGCTGCTCGTGCCTTCTTTTTTCGCTTCTTCTGCTTCCTTGGCGGCACCCTCCAAGGCTTCCTTGCCATCAATGGTGTTTTCGCCCTTTAATGTAACGTTCACCGTGGAGTTATCCCGTGCAACAATGCCTGCGGTGTTATCTTTTTCCGTCAGATTGATTTTGGTATTATCCAGCGTCAGGTCAACGTTGGTTTCCTTGTTATCATCATCATCTTTCAGATTCACACCGATATCAATGCCGTTGCCGCCGGTGGTCAGGTTGGAATCCTTGACTGTCAGGTCAACATCTGCACCCTCGCCCACCTTGATGATGGTTTTATCTTCTTTGGCATCTACGGGCACTTCTGTCTGGGTGCTGGTATCTACATTCACGCCCTCAACCACGATGGTTGCATCCTTCACATCCTCTTTGACGGTGATGGTGTTTCCAGTTGTGGTCTCAGCCGTGGGGCTGTTCTCTGCGTTGTTGCCAGAAGAATCTGTGGTAGTATCCGTCGGTGTGGTTTCCTCTGTACCATTGTCGGAGTTATCAGTGGATGGCAGAACATCTTCCGTTGGCGCGTTGCCGCCCTTGACGTTGATCACACCATGATCCGCTTCATCCTCGTTGACGTAGGTGCGGTGCTCCTCACTGCCGTCCTCACCCTGATAACTATACGCGCCGCGAGTGTCATCCTTGTCAACAGTTACACTGCCATCGCCCAGATAATACGTCACCGCAGAAGCACTGGGGCCAACCGTGCTCACGGCAACCGCAGTGGCCAGCGACATTGCTGCCAACTTGAATTTCTTGTTTGTCATTTTTCTTCTGCTCCTTTCCAGTTCATGTTCACATGATCGA
>SKFA01001590.1_pt1 | contig 12876 bp, 9 predicted proteins | sample 4820291 | NCBI WGS metagenome assembly SKFA01 (sample SAMN11008795, study PRJNA524170) | human gut metagenome | isolation source: fecal sample from pouch patient p30 | place: Israel: Tel-Aviv | reverse complement strand
TGCGATTGGAGGAACCATACCGCCGATCATAACGGATGCCATAATGTCGTAGTTTCCTGCTGCGATGGCTGCTGTTCCGAATACGTAAGCTGCTTTGTTGAATGGGCCGCCCATGTCGATGGCCATCATTCCGCCGAGGATCATGCCAAGGATCAGCTTGCTGGATCCGCCCATGGAAGCAAGACCATTGTTCAGTACCATGTTGACGGTTCCCATGATCGGCTCTACAATGAAGAGCATCAGAAGTCCCATCGCAAGGATGCCGACTACCGGGTAAATCAGAACCGGCGCAATCTTTTCGAGTGCTTCCGGAAGTTTCTCACATGCTTTGCGGAGGCCAAGGATAATGTAGCCTGCTGCAAAACCGGCAACGAGTGCTCCAAGGAAACCGGAGGTTCCGCTCGATGCCATCATACCGCCGACAAAACCAAGGGCAAGTGCCGGCCGGTCGCCGATTGCCATGGCGATGTAGCCTGCAAGAACCGGGAGCATGAAGCCGAATGCCACGCCGCCGATCTGTTTGAACATCGCTGCAGCCGGGGTAATCGTACCGAAGTTTGATCTGGCTGCGGCATCAAGGGAGTTCATATCAACAAGAAGTCCGTCGATCAGGAATGCGATTGCGATCAGAATACCGCCGCCGACAACGAACGGAAGCATATGGGAAACACCATTCATCAGCTGGGTGTACAGCTGGTGGCCGATACCGCCGCTGTTCTTCTTCGTGCTTGCTGCGGCTGTCTGCGCATTGCCGCTCTTGTAAACCGGTGCGTTTCCGGACATCGCAAGCTCGATCAGCTCATCTGCTTTGCTGATACCGTCGGATACCTGGCGCTGAATGACTTTCTTTCCGTCGAAACGATCCATCGGAACCTGTGCGTCGGCTGCAACGATGATGCAGTCCGCATCGGCGATTTCCTGTGCAGTCAGCACGTTTTTCGCTCCGCCGGAGCCTCGTGTCTCGACTTTTACGAAGCATCCTTTTGCTTTCGCTGCTTTCTCGATTCCCTCGGCTGCCATGTAAGTGTGGGCAATACCGGTCGGGCAGGAAGTAACGGCGAGAATCTTCACCTGATTTTCTTTTGCTTCCACCGGCTCTGCAAGACGCTCATCTACGCTCTTTTTCTCTTCATCGGCGCGGTCGATAATGGCAAGGAACTCTTCCGGTGTCCTTGCGTTTCGAAGGCTCTTGGTGAACTCTTCATCCATCAGCATCATGGAAAGTTTACTTAAGACATCGAGGTGAACGTTGTCTTTCGTGTTCGGCGCTGCGATGAGGAACAGCAGGGTGACCAGCTCTCCATCGAGAGAATCAAAATCAACGCCTTTCGGGATAACCATGGCTGCAAGGCCCGGTTTGTTTACTGCATCACATTTTCCGTGCGGAATCGCAATTCCCTCTCCGATTCCTGTGGTGCTCTCTTCTTCTCTTGCGTAAACCTGTGCGCGGTACGCATCTTCGTCTGTGATCTTTCCGCTTTTGACCATCAGCGCTACGGCTGCGTCAAGCGTTTCCTGTTTGCTTTTCGGTGCGGCATCCAGTGCAATACTGCGGATGTCCAGCAAATCTGTGATTCTCATGAGACGTCCTCCCTTTTATTTTGTAATCTGTTCGTAGACAGATGCAATTTCCTCCCGGGTTGCAAGGTTTTCAGAAAAAGCACTTGCACTTCCCGCTGCGATTCCCATATGGAACGCATGGAGGTAATCTTCTTTTTCCATGTAGCCTGCCATGAATCCGGCTACCATCGAATCGCCTGCGCCGACGCCGTTGATGAGCTTTCCTTTCGGGGCCGGAGCTTCAAAGACCTCACCGGATGCGGCAACGAGAACGGCTCCTTCGCCTGCCATGGAAACCAGAACGTTCTGTGCGCCTTTTTCCTGCAGCTGTTTTGCATACGGAACAACTGACTCTCTTGTCTTTAATTCCACACCGAAAATCTCACCGAGCTCGTGATTGTTCGGTTTGATGAGGAACGGGTGGTACGGCAGAACCTTCATCAGCAGATCACGGGTCGCGTCTACGACGATGCGGACGCCCTTGCCGTCGAGCATTTCCATAATTTTCTGATAGGCATCATCTGCCATGGATGACGGGATGCTGCCTGCGAGGAAGAGAACGTCGCCCTCGCCGAGTGCGGAAAGCTGTTTCATCAGCTCTTCCACTTTTTTCTCCGGGATTTCGGGTCCCTGTCCGTTGATTTCAGTTCCGTCAATGCTCTTTAATTTGACGTTGATGCGGGAATATCCTTCTTCCAGCCAGATGCAGCCGTTTTTAATTCCCATCTGGTCGAGCCGTCCGGCGATTTCTTTTCCGGTAAAGCCTGCCAGAAATCCGAGCGCTGTGCTCTCAATTCCAAGGTTTCCAAGTACGGTCGATACGTTGATTCCTTTTCCGCCCGGAAGCATCAGCTCGGAGCTTGTACGGTTGGTAAGGCCGAGCTTGAAGTCTTCCACCGATACAATGTAGTCCAGAGATGGATTGAATGTCACTGTGTAAATCATATTTCCCTCCTGCTTTATTTTGATCGTGTTTGCTTTGATGAGCTTATTATATCGTCATATTCATTCAAAATCAATCATTAATATTTCATGAATTTTACCTTCTCTTTTTGTCGAATTTGCATAAGTTTAGAGTTTTATGACGGATTCCCCCGTTTTATCGCCCTGTTTTGACCGAATTTGACTGATCGTCATCTTTTCTTCCTTGTCACGCATCGATCACTTTATTCTCTCCATTTCGGTCATTTTTTATCAGACACTTTCTGTTCTCATTTTTGTACTTTACTTTTTCCGGATTTGGTACTAAAGTGAAGAGAAATCAAAAAAAGAATTTCCAGAAGAGGTGATTTTATTTGAAACGATACTATATTCTTCACTATTTTGATCCCGCCAATGTGGGCAGTTTTCTGCTTGTCTCACTGCTCGGCCTGATTCTGGTGCTTACCCTTGTGCTTCTGATTGCAAAATTGCAGATTCAGCGGCAGCTAAAAGAGGAGACAGAGGAAAAAGCGAAAAAAATACGCCGGAAGAAACACCAGCGCAGGCAGTATCAGATTGTGGAAAGCTTTTATGAGCTGGTTTTCTCCGGCACTTCGATTCTTCTCTTCCTCTCCCTCTATTACATTATCGATGAGCGTCTGCCGCAGATTTCGATGTACTGGGAGAAATATCAGGATGTGGTGCTTCTTGTCTTTATCGTGCTCTCCGTCTTTCTGACGAGCTGGCTCGATGTGGTTCTGGTAAAGCTCACGCACCTTGACCCGGAGCAGAAGGCGTCGGTGCGGCTGATTTCGGTCTTCTATATTGTACTGATTCTTCTGTACATCCGCTTTATCTACGAGGACACGAATTATGACGGCCTGATTCTCTATTTCCTGACACTGACGGTCGGCCGCTTCCTGTATTTCGACTTTACGGTCAAGAGTTTTCTTGAAACGATGCGGGGCGTGTTGGAAAATCTACCGCTTCTTGTCATCATGAGCGCCTACTCCGGTTTCGTGTGCTGGTATGGGTTCCATGTCGGCTTTCTGCTGAAATCAAATGGTGTCATTTTGAGCACCTTTCTTGCCCATCTGTTTATGGACTGCTCGATCTTTCTGCTCCACAAGACAGGAATTTTAAAGCATGTGATACGAAAAATTTAAAACCGGCATTTTTTTACCAGCCATATATCAAAAGCTCTGCAGATCAGAATTTTGCATTTTCTGTTCTGCAGAGCTTTTCTTATTTAACGTTCTTTTTTACATGCCAAACAGCAGTGCAAAGCCATGTACGACAAAAGCTGCCAGCCAGGCGATCACACACTGTGAAACGACAACACCGGCTGCCCATCTGCCGCCAAGCTCCCGCTTGATGGAAGCGACTGCCGCCACACACGGCGTATAGAGGAGGCAGAAAACCAGAAGGCTTAATGCGGAAACCGGTGTCAGGATTTCGGTCAGCTGCGCGGTCGTGCCGAACAGTACGGAAAGTGTGGAGACGACACTTTCCTTTGCCATAAATCCGGTTAGAAGAGCGGTCGATACTCTCCAGTCTCCAAATCCAAGCGGCCGAAAAACCGGGGCGAGACGGCCGGAGACAACGGCGAGAATGCTGTCCTTGGAGTCCTCCACGACATTGAGATGCGTTCCAAAGGTCTGTAAAAACCAGATCACAATCGTGGCAACAAAAATGACGGTGAATGCCCGCTGCAGGAAGTCTTTTGCCTTATCCCACAAAAGCTGTCCGACATTTTTTGCCCCCGGCATGCGGTAGTTTGGAAGCTCCATGACAAACGGAACGGCTTCCCCCTGGAATAAAGTTCCCTGCATCAGCATCGCCATCAGGACAGCCATGAAGATACCACCGAAATACAGAAGAACCATCACAAGGGCACTGTATTTCGGGAAGAATGCGGCGGTAAAGAACGCGTAAATCGGAAGTTTTGCCGAACAGCTCATAAACGGAGTTAATAGGATCGTCATTTTCCGGTCACGCTCGGAAGGCAGGGTGCGGCTCGCCATGACGCCCGGCACGGTACAGCCAAAACCGACCAGCATCGGCACGATACTGCGGCCGGAGAGGCCGATTTTCCGGAGCAGCTTATCCATCACAAATGCCACGCGCGCCATATAGCCGCTGTCTTCCAGAATGGACAGGAAGAAAAACAGGGTGACGATGATCGGAAGGAAGCTTAAGACACTTCCGACGCCGTTAAAAATACCGTCAATCACAAGGGAATGAAGCACCGGATTGACGCCCCATGCTGTCATGGCGCTGTCCACGAGCTCGGTCAGTTTTCCGATCAGAATCTCCAGCACACTCTGCAGCGATGCTCCGATCACATGGAAGGTCAGGAAAAAGACAGCCGCCATAATCCCGGCAAAACATGGCAGAGCCGTATATTTTCCGGTCAGCACACGGTCAATTTCTGTGCTCCGCACATGCTCGCGGCTCTCTTTTGGTTTTACCACGGTCTCACGGCAGACTTTTTCAATAAAATTAAAACGCATATCCGCAATCGCCGCCGCGCGGTCCAGGCCGCGCTCCGTCTCCATCTGACAGACGATATGTTCGAGCATCTCTTTCTCGTTTTCATCGAGGGCCAGCTGCTCCAGGATCAGCGCATCGCCCTCTGCCAGCTTGCTCGCCGCAAACCGCACCGGAATATCCGCCCTTGCGGCGTGATCCTCGATCAGATGCATGATCGCATGCAACGCACGGTGGACGGCACCGCCGTGGTCATTCGCCTCACAGAAGTCCTTTCTGCCCGGTTTTTCCTGGTATTTGGCCACATGGACAGCATGGGCAACCAGTTCATCGATTCCCTCGTTTTTTGCAGCAGAAATCGGGATAACCGGGATGCCAAGTCTCTCTTCCATCTGGTTCACGAGCACAGAACCGCCGTTTTCGCGTACCTCATCCATCATGTTGAGGGCCAGTACCATCGGAACGTCGAGTTCCATCAGCTGCATCGTCAGATACAGGTTTCGTTCGATATTTGTCGCATCTACAATATTGATGATGCCGCGCGGATGCTCATTCAGAACGAAATTCCGGGTGACGATCTCTTCGCTTGAATACGGCGACATCGAATAAATGCCGGGAAGATCGGTGACCAGCGTGTTTTTCTGGCCGCGGATTTCACCGTCCTTCCGGTCTACGGTCACGCCGGGGAAGTTTCCGACGTGCTGGTTGGATCCCGTTAATTGGTTGAACAGGGTGGTCTTGCCGCAGTTCTGGTTTCCGGCCAGCGCAAAGGACAACAGCTCTCCTTCCGGCAGCGGATGCTCCTCTGCCTTATTGTGATACTTTCCGCCCTCTCCAAAGCCGGGATGCGGAATTGCTTTCGCATCCGGCTGCTCTTTTTCTTTTACAGCGTCCCGCATCTCATCAATGACAATCCGTCCGGCATCGGCGAGGCGGAGTGTCAGTTCATAGCTGTGAATCCGCACTTCCACAGGGTCTCCCATCGGTGCATACTTTACCATCGTCACTTCCGCCCCCGGAATGATTCCCATATCGAGGAAGTGCTGCCGCAGCGCGCCCTCTCCTCCTACCGTGCGGACGGTCGCTGTTTTGCCGATCGGCAGTTCTTTCAGTGTCATATATTTCACTCCTTATTGATTCTCATTATCAATAGTAAGTATATGACACAATTCGACTGCGGTCAAGCAATTGCCATTATTTCTCTTTTTGTTTTTCTTCGAGTTTCTTCTGTACACTCGGAAACAGCTCCAGATCCGTGTGTGGGATTGCCTGGGCCGCTTTCATCATAGAGATGAAAGCGGCGACCTGGCCGAACTGGATGTAGACCATCTCGTCCAGAATGCGGTCAATATCGTCGATGCAGGTCCGATCCAGCAGGATTTTTTCTGCTCCCGCAAGCGACGTATTTCCGGCGCAGATCAGGCGGCTGCGGTCCATATCCGGGTACATGCCGATCGTGATGGCGGATTCCTTTGAAACGTGCTTTCCAAATGCACCAGCCGCGTAAAACCGGTCAATTTCTTCCATGGAAATGCCGGATTCACGCATCATGTACTCAACCATCGTGTAGGCCGCTGACTTTGTACGAAGGAATTCGGCGATATCACTCTGATAGAAGCACAGCCCTTCACTATATTCAACGCACCACTCTCCCGTCTCCGGGTCTTCCTTGATCTTTTCGGACCGCTCCGGCTGCAGGGTGCCGAACAGGTTGATCCATCCATTTAGGAATAATTCCGCGAGCAGATCGATAATGCCGGAACCGCAGATGCCCTTTGGCTTACCCTCTCCGATTACATGGCACTGGATTTTCCCGTCTTCTATTTTTACCGTATCAACAGCGCCTTCTGCAGCTCGCATGCCGGTTTTGACCACGCCGCCCTCGAGTGCCGGACCGGCAGCGCCTGCGCCGCAGAGCAGAAATTCCCGGTTTCCGACGACAAGCTCGCCGTTCGTTCCGATATCAAAAAAGACGCTGATCGTTTCTTTTTTATAGAGTTCCGTTGCGATCATACCGCTTAATATATCACCGCCCAGGTAATTGGATTTTCCCGGCACGCAGTAGACACATCCCTTCATGGGAAATCCCATCTCTTTCGCCGGAAGGAATCCGACGCGGTCCGCGCGCACGGCGTACGGGGATGAAAAGACGCAGAACGGATCCAGTCCCAGCAGGAAATGGATCATCGTTGTGTTGCCGGATACGACCATTGAGAGAACATCCGACGGCACAATTCCTGTCTTTTGGCGAAGTTTTTCAAAGAGCAGTGTAAATGTCTCCATCGTACACGCACGGATGTCCTGCAGTACCTCCGGTTTATCCTTACAGGCAAAGATTCTCGTCAGAATATCGGTTCCATAGGCAGTCTGGCGGTTGTATTCGCTCTCCTCGGCAAGCACGGTACCGTCGCTGCAGTTTACCAGGCGCACAACGACGGTCGTACTTCCAAGATCAGCGGCATAGCCGTAATGCTCTGCTGCTGTATCGCCCGCTTCCAGATCAACCACCTGCCAGATGCTTCCATTCCATGCGAGGGAAACCGTTATGTTATAGTCTGCCTCATCGCAGATGGGATACAGTTTCTGCAGCGCTGGAAGGGTAAATGATGCGGTGATTCCTTTCTCTTTTAATGCATCCAGTATCCGCATCTGGCTGGAGCGGGCGTCCTCCTCCGTCGGCGGGACCAACTCCAGATACTGTTTCTGTGTTATTCCTCTATTCATTATTACTTCCTCATTTCCTGATCATTTTTCTGTTTCTTATTGTAGCACTTTTCTCTTTTCCAGAGAACTTATTTTTTTCACATTTTTACTACATTTCCATCACAGATTCCCATTATACTGCAAAGCATAGAAACAAAAAAGGAAGCAAACAAAACCGGAAGCCGGTTCCGGAACACAGTTTAAAATACAGATACCAGAAAGGAAGTATTTATTATGATGGACTACAGAAACAACTACAATAACGAAAACGAAACCAATAATGAGAACATGATGGCAGCAGAGCAGAACAGCTTCAACGGAAAGAAACCTTCTTCCAAAAATAAAAAAGCTGCTAAGCTTGCAAAAAAAATCGGAGCCATCGCCTTAAGCGCAGTTCTGTTCGGCGGTGTTGCCGGCGGTACCTTCCAGGCAGTCAACCACTTTGCCGGAAGCACGACAGCCACTGCAACAACAACCACTGCACAGCAGACGACTTCCAACAGCAGCCTCTTAAAAGCCGCTGCCACATCCTCAAGCTCCACTTCCACCGGAACGATGGATGTTTCCACGATTGCGAAAAACGCAATGCCGTCGATCGTCTCCATCACAAACCAGTCCGTACAGGAAGTACAGAACTACTTCAGCATGTTCGGTTACGGTGCCCAGACTCCGCAGACCGAGGAGACCACAAGCTGCGGTTCCGGTATCATCATCGGAAAGAATGACACCGAGCTTCTGATCGTCACCAATAACCATGTAGTAGAAGATGCCGATACTCTTTCTGTTAGTTTTGTAAACAATCAGGTCTGCAAGGCAAATATCAAAGGTACCGATGCCGATAACGATCTTGCCGTCATCGCCGTTCCGCTCTCCGAGATCCCGGATGACACGATGAGCAGCATCGCTGTTGCCACGATGGGCGATTCTGATTCCGTTGAGGTCGGCGAGCAGGTCGTTGCGATCGGCAACGCACTCGGCTACGGCCAGTCCGTTACGACCGGTATCATCAGTGCTGCAAACCGTGTGATCGACAGCGATTCCTCTTCTGACGGAAGCTCCGATGGAACAACGGCAGATACTTCTTCCACTGATACAACCGGAAAGACCTACTTACAGACCGATGCAGCCATCAACCCTGGCAACAGCGGCGGCGCTCTTCTGAACATGAACGGAGAGGTCATCGGTATCAACTCCGCAAAACTTGCTTCTACAGAGGTAGAGGGCATGGGCTATGCAATCCCGGTCTCCCGTGTTTCCAATATCATTGAAAATCTGATGAATGAGCAGACCAGAACAAAGGTTGCCGCAGAAGATCAGGGAACGATCGGCATCAAATGCCTCGATGTCAGCAGCCAGATCCAGCAGGCATACAATATGCCGGCCGGCATCTATATCTCCGAAGTAACCTCCGGCGGTGCCGCTGAAAATGCAGGTCTGAAATCCGGATACGTTCTGACCAGCTTTGACGGACATTCCATCACCTCCACCAGCGAGCTGAAATCCCTGCTGCAGTATTACTCTGCCGGCGAAACCGTCGAGGTGGAAGTACAGGTTCCAGACAACGGATCCTATGAGACAAAGACCTTCTCCCTGACCCTCGGAACGAGCACCAGCTCTTCAGATGATCAGCAGAGCGATTCCCAGCAGAATGCGGGTTCATCCCGCTCTGCAGAGGGTGGAAATACCTTGACCTCCGCTACTCCTTCGATCTGACTGCCCGCTCTCCCGTGAAAGAAATCCATAAATAAAAAACATCATAAGCATGAAAGAAAGGCCCCGAAACATAACTCCAATGTTTCGGGGCCTTTCTCCTATTCTCTTAATCCATTTCTTATTTTTCTGCTCCTGCAACTGCCTCGCGGGCTGCTTTCTCTTCCGGATCTTCATCCAGAATGGAGAATGCAATATTGGTTGCATGGTCCGCGACACGCTCGAGTCCGGATACAAGATCGGAGAAGATCATGCCGGCTTCCGGCGTACATTCGTTGCGGGTCAGACGCTCTACATGCTTCTGCTGCAGATCCCGCTCCTCCTGATCAATGGAATTTTCAATATCAATGATCTCCTGCAGGTGCTGCAGATCATTCTTTGCAAACATTTCGATCGACTCATCGAGAATTTTTAATACCATATCCAGCATCTCGGAAAGATCCAGTTCGCCCTGTTTGCTGAAGGTCACATTGTCATTCGTCATCTGCACAGCAGAATCTGCGACATTCTCGGCATGATCACCAATCCGCTCGATATCGTTGACCACATGGAACAGCGCACCGATGCGCATAACGTCTGATGTCGGCAGCGATGCCTGATTTAAGTGAACCAGATAGTTCGTAATCTCTTTGTTCAGGAAATTAATATTTTCCTCGACACGGTAGACCTCGTCGATTTCTTTCTGATCGCGGGTCACCAGCGTATTCATCGCGCGAATCAGGTTGGTCTCTGCCATCTGTGCCATACGCTCCATCTCACGGACAGCCTGCAGAACTGCAGTCGTCGGGGACATCGCATGTTTCGAGCTGATGTAGGCAAGCTCGAACTTTTTGTCTTCCTCGTCATTTCCGCGGATGATAAAGTACGTTGCCTTCACCAGAAGCGGGGTAAACGGCAGCATCAGGAGTACCTGGCATACTTTGATGATCGAGTTTGCATTTGCGATCATACGGCCTGCTTCGTTTCCGGAAATACCCATAAAGAAGTCAACTACCTGATTTCCAAACAGCAGGAAAATAATGGAGCAGACAATCGTTCCGGAGATGTTGAACAGCAGGTGGACACATGCCGCACGTTTTGCATCTTTTTTGCAGCCGAAGCTGGCAAGAATAGCGGACATCGTACATCCGATGTTGCATCCAAGCATCATAAACAGACAGATCGGAAGTCCCATCAAGCCCTCTCTTGCAAGAAGCATGATGATTCCGACCGTTGCAGAGTTACTCTGCAGAATCGCGGTAGCCACCCAGCCGACTAAGAACGCAAGAAACGGATTCGTCAGGGATCCGAGGGCGTTGACGACTGCCGGGATCTCTTTTGCTTCGTTCAGGGCTCCTGAGATACCGGAGATACCCATAAACAGAATACCAAATCCCAAGATAACCTCGCCGAGACGGCTGATCGTCAGATTGTTCTTTACGAACATAACCATCAGAACACCGATGATGACAAACAGCGGCGCGATATCCGCAAGGTCAAACGCAATCAGCTGTCCGGTAACTGTCGTACCGATGTTTGCTCCGAGGATAATTCCAGGAGCCTGTGCCAGTTTCATCAGACCGGAGTTTACGAAGCTGACCACCATAACGGTTGTAGCGTTGGAGGACTGAATCAGCGCGGTAAAGAAAATACCGACCAGAAGACCGATCACACGGTTCTTCGTAAATACCTCCAAAATGCTTCTCATCTTGGATCCGGCAACCTTCTGCAGTCCTTCACTCATCAGCTTCATTCCATATAAGAAGAAGCCCAGACCGCCCATCAAAGACACTATTACACTCATATTCTTTTTTCTTCCTTGTCTTTTTCAATCTCTTTGAGTTTCTGATCCATTGCTTTTTACTTCATCAGTATCATACGATCCATTTGTGGATCATCTGGGTTTTCCAAGTGGTCGTATTATTTTGTATGTTCACCTTTCCTATCTCAAGAAAATTTAGGGAGGCATTGTTTTATTAAAAGGTTGTGAAAAAGCTGTCTTATAGCAATCAACAAGGACACATTTAAGGAAAAACTTTTAAAAATCTAATTGGGAATTTGCCCGCATAAATAAGAGGCTGTGACAAAAGTCTTGTCACAGCCTCTTATTCCGAATAAACAGTGTTCAAAAGCTTGCATCTTCGATAATAAGCCCAACCAAATGAAAAATATGAGAAGCTATTTTTGTTTGGCTGTTCTTATTACTTGATGAAGAACAGCTTTTTCACGACCTCTTTTAAAAGTCTTTTTACAGTTTCCGAGCAAAGAATGATACGATTAGTACTAAAATGATGGCACCAATCAATGATGGCACGATTGCCATTCCTGCAATACTTGGTCCCCAAGAACCTAATAATGCTTGACCAAGTGCTGATCCAACTAAACCTGCTACGACATTTGCAATAATCCCCATCGAAGAACCTTTATTCGTGATTGCTCCTGCAATTGCTCCGATAATTCCTCCGACGATAAGTGACCAAATAAATCCCATGTTTCGTTCCTCCTAATGTTTTACTTCCTTATTACTGAACCCGTGGTTCTGTATTTTCTTTTACTTTTTGTGCGCCGCTTCCAGCTGCTGATTTTACTTTATCTGTTTGATTCGAAGCAAATTCACCGGTTTTTTTCGCTGCGTCAGTTACTTTGTCTTGCACCGTTTCTTGATCTTTTTCAAATTCTTCTTTTGTTTTGATGTCCACTACGTTAGCGTTAACTTCGATCACTTCTAAGTGTGTCATATTTTTTACTTCTTTGCCGATTATTTCTTGCATTTCTTCAAAGATTTTTTCGATATCTTTGCCATATTCCACAATGACATCCATATCAACTGCTACTTGTTTTTTACCGACTTCTGTTTCGATCCCAGCCGTTACATTATCTGTATTCACAAGTTTTCCTGCCACATTAGAGAAGAAACCACCGTTTGCAGATAATAAACCGTCTACTTGTTCAATTGCGATTCCGATGATTTTTTGCACAACTTTATCTTCATAATTCAGCTCACCGCGCATTGAATCTTCCTGTTCAGAATCATGCTTTCCTTGGTTATTTGTATGATCAGAACCAAGTTTTCCTTGTCCGTTTGTGTGGTCAGAACTAAGTTTTTCTTGTGCTTTCGCATGGTCAGAAGGATGTTTTTGCTCTTCCACAGGTTTAGAAGGATCGATTGCATCATGTTGTTCTGGAACTTTAGATTCTGGAGTTCCTGGATGACGAGGTGCATGCTTTTCTGCATCATGTTTCTTCTCTTCTACTCCTTGTTGAACGTTAGGGACTACTGGATCTGGATGTGCAGATACTGGTGCTGTTTTGTTCTTTTCATCGTTCACACCATTTGATTGGTTTGGTGTCATTGGGTCTGGATGTGCAGACACTGGTTTTTGGTTGTTCATTTTATTCTTATTATTTTTGTTATTGTTATTCATGGATGTTTCCTCCTAAGATTTAAAATAGTGATCGAAGTTAACGCTAACGTAGTGGACATCAAAACAAAAGAAGAATTTGAAAAAGATC
>SKFA01001574.1_pt1 | contig 12951 bp, 8 predicted proteins | sample 4820291 | NCBI WGS metagenome assembly SKFA01 (sample SAMN11008795, study PRJNA524170) | human gut metagenome | isolation source: fecal sample from pouch patient p30 | place: Israel: Tel-Aviv | reverse complement strand
TTAACAAGCTTTTCGTATTCGGGGGTTTTGTGGTTGTCGGAATATTTTCCGAAATAAACAACATCCGTACCGAATTCATCTATGATATCGGGCAGCGAACCGATGTGGTCGCTGTCGGGGTGTGACACGATTACGGCATCAAGATGGGTTACCGAACTGCGTTTGAGATAGGCAGTAATTTTATCGGTCACAAGATTTGTTCCTCCGTCAATCAGCACACTTTTATCTCTGCATTTAATCAGCGTACAATCAGCCGAACCGACATTGATAAACGAAACAGAAAAATCGGACTCCATATCGGCTGAAATTCCGAAAAATGTATAGACATCGTTCCAATCGGGAATTCCGAGAGGTTTTCCGAATGAAACAAGCAGTACACAGGCAATGAAAAGTACGCATACCGATATTTTCAGTATGAAAAAGATTTTATTTCTTTTTGTTTTTTCGTCTGTACTTTGCGAACTTATCTTTGCCGTTTTTGCCTCTTCCCTTCTGATTCTGCGAATTGCGGTTGTTGTTCTGTTTTGAATAACCGCCCTGTGTTTGTCCCGCCATCGGAGTTACAAGACATTTTTTATCGTTACCGATTAAATCCCGTCTGCCGGCTTTGATGAGTGCTTTGATTACAAGCGGTTTGTTTTCGGGAATGAAATACTGCAGCAACGCCCTTTGCATTGCCTTTTCATTTTCAGACTTCGGAACATAAACCTCTTTGAGAGTGTACGGATCAAGCTCCGTATAGAACATACTCGTTGAAATTGTACCCGGAGTCGGATAGAAGTCCTGAACCTGTTTTGGGTGAATGTTTTCATGCTTGCAGAAAAGTGCAAGTTCTACGGCATCCGAAAGTGTTGACCCGGGGTGTGAGCTCATCAGATACGGCACTACATACTGGTCTTTATTTTCCTTGCCCGTAAAATTGTAGAACATCTTACAAAAACGCTTGTAGCTTTCAATATGCGGCTTGCCCATTTTATCAAGAACCGCCGCCGAACAATGCTCGGGGGCAACTCTCAGCTGACCGCTGATGTGATACTTTACGAGTTCACGGAAAAATTCGTCATTTTCATCTTCAATAAGGTAATCAAAACGGATTCCGCTGCGGATAAACACCTTTTTAATTCCCTTGAGATTTCTCAACTTTCGCAGAATATCAAGGTATTCCGTGTGTGACACCTGCATATTTGGGCATGGCTTTGGGGCAAGACATCTTCTGTTTTTACAAAGTCCGAGCTTTTTCTGCTTTTCGCATGACGGAAGTCTGAAGTTTGCGGTAGGTCCTCCAACATCGCTTATGTAACCCTTGAATCGTGGATTATCAAGAAAACTTTCAGCCTCCTCAATAATACTCTTTTCACTTCTGACGGTTACCGCTCTGCCCTGATGAAATGCGAGTGAGCAGAAATTACAAGCACCGAAACAACCACGGTTGTGTGTGATTGAAAACAGTACTTCGTTGATACCGGGTACGCCGCCGAGACTTTCATAACACTTTGGATACCAACGCTCATACGGCAGAGAATAGACATAATCAAGCTGTTTTGTGTCAAGGGGCTGCATCGGAGGATTCTGCACAAGAATATACTTTCCGTGCCTTTGAATGAGGGTTTTGCCCCTTACTGCATCAGCCTCCTCAAGCTCCCTGCGTGATGCAATTGCATAGTCACGCTTGTCCTCTTTTACACGCTCGTAGCTTGGAAGTTCGACAACCGACTTTGGCACATAATCGTCTGTACGAATTTTATAGCAAACACCTCTGATGTCGTAAAGCGATTCAACAGGATAGCCCTCGGAAAGTCTTTTTGCAATTTCAATTGTCTGAAGTTCGCCCATTCCGTACACAAGCAAATCTGCCTTGCTGTCGAAAATAAGTGAGGGCATTACCTCGTTTTTCCAATAATCATAATGAGCAAATCTTCTGAGTGATGCCTCAAGACCTCCGATTATAATGGGAGAATCGGGATATAATTTTCTGATTATGTTGCAGTAAACTGTGACTGCTCTGTCGGGACGCCTGCCGTTTTTACCGCCTGCCGTATAGGCATCATCATGTCTTTTACGCTTTGCAACCGTGTAGTGGGCAACCATACTGTCAATGTTGCCTGCCGACACCATAAAACCGAGCCTTGGTTTTCCGAACTGTGTAAAATCATCATCGTTTTTCCAATTAGGTTGTGCAAGGAATGCTGTTTTGTAACCGCAATCCTCAAGAACTCTCGTGATTATTGCCGCACCGAATGACGGATGGTCAACATAGCTGTCACCGCAAACATATACAAAATCGACTTCGCTCCAACCTCGATCACGCATTTCTTTTGCGTTCATCGGTAAAAAAGCCATATTGAACCCTCCTTTATTTATTAATTAGCTCTGTTTTCAAGTGCATTTCTGCGTTCGAGCCATTCGTTGTAGGTCATGAGAACATCTCTCGGTTTTGAACCCTGATGAGGGCCTACAACTCCCATTTGTTCCATATCGTCAATCATTCTGCCTGCTCTTGCGTAGCCGACCTTGAGTCTTCTCTGCAAAAGTGAGGTTGATGCCTGTCCTGCTTCAATTACGCACTTGATTGCCTCTTCCATTTTGCTGTCAATATCAAGACCTTCGTCAAATGATGAATCTGAATCACCCGATTTTTTGCCCTGAGCAATTTCTTCAGCGGCAATTCTCTTGATTTTTTCTTCGATTTCAGAATTATACTGAGCCGAATATGCTTTCTTTATGTAGTGGGTTACACCCTCGATTTCTTCATCGGAAGCGTAGCAGCCCTGAACACGAATAGGCTTTGGAGCGCCTACAGGCGAAAACAGCATATCGCCTCGGCCGATGAGCTTTTCACCGCCGCCTGTATCAAGAATTGTACGGGAGTCTGTGTTTGAACTTACCTTGAGTGAAATACGGCTCGGTACATTCGCCTTGATAAGACCTGTGATTACATTAACGGTAGGTCTTTGGGTTGCAAGGATAAGGTGCATACCTGCGGCACGAGCCATCTGAGCAAGTCGGCAGATTGAGTCCTCAACCTCGCTCGGAGCCGCCATCATCAAATCGGCAAGCTCGTCAATTGCAATTACAACACGGCTCATTTTTTCTTTGGCAACGGGAAGTCCGTTCACTTCAAGAACAGGCTGAATCTCTTCTCCCTCTTCATTAACAACAGGTGGATTTTTCTCCATATAATTCATATTTTTTTCGATAAGAGAATTATATGAATCAATATCCTTACAATCGTATTCGGAGAAAATTTTATATCTCTGGAGCATTTCGTTTACCGCCCACGCAAGCGCACCCGCCGCCTTTTTTGCGTCGGATACTACGGGAATGAGCAAATGCGGAATACCCTTGTATTTTGAAAATTCAACCATTTTCGGGTCAATAAGCAACAGCTTTACTTCATCGGGAGTTGCCTTGTAGAGAATACTCATAAGAATTGAGTTTACACATACGGATTTACCTGAACCGGTTGTACCTGCAATGAGCAGATGCGGCATTTTGGCAAGGTCGGTAACAACAATTTCACCAGATATATCTCTGCCGAGAACGGTTGTGAGCTTACTCTTGCTGTTTCTGAACTTGTCCGAATCAATCAATTCACGCATTGTCACCATGCTTACAACCTTGTTCGGAACTTCAATTCCGACTGCCGCCTTACCCGGAATAGGCGCTTCAATACGAACACCGTTTGCGGCAAGGCTGAGTGCGATATCATCGGAGAGATTTGTAATTTTGCTGATTTTAACACCGGGGGCAGGCTGTAACTCATAGCGTGTTACAGACGGACCTCGGCAGATGTTTACAATGCTTGCCTTTACACCAAAGCTTGTGAGGGTATCAATAAGCTTTTTGGCATTATTCTGCATTTCTTCCATTGCATCGCTGTCATCGGAATTTAGCTTTGGTTTGAGCAACTGAATCGGTGGGAACTGATACTTCTTTTCTTCTTTTTGAGAATTATCGGAACGAACAGCTCTGTCAAGCTGTTCCGCAATTTCATCGCCGGCCTCCTCGCTGTTGTCTTTTTTGCTTTTGAGAAGTGCTTTTTTGACGATATTCTCAGTTTCGGCATCAGGCTTAACCTCTGTCTGTTCAGCCTTAGAAGCCGACTTTTCGTTTGAGATATCCTCTGCAATTGCAGAAACCGTGTTGTCGGCACTTTTGCCCATAGGCTTGCTTGCACGATTGATTATGTTGATGAGATCCTGTGACAGATCCTTGTCTGCGGCATTTTCTTCCTTTGAATCGGCAATATCCGTGTCAATTCCGTTTACTGCCGACTTTGCTTTCTTGACCTTTGTCTTTTTGTCATCAAGCGGAATGTCAATAAAACTTCCCAAGGACTTTCTGTTTTCGCCTTCAAGCGCAATGTCGATATCGCCTCTTTCGGCAAGCTTTCTCTCACGGTTTTCTTCTCTGCGTTCTCTGCGGACTCTTGCCCTTTCCTCACCTGCTTCACGGATATGTACGGCTGTTCTTGACGCCGCCGCTGTCATATCTTTAATAGAAATGTTCGCAACAATAAGGATAAGTGCGGCTGTTACAACAAAGCTTGTAAAAAGTGCGGCTGTACTGCCGAACAGGACAACAAGCGGATAGCCGAGCAGTCCGCCGATTATTCCGCAATCGAAAGTCATATACCTTGAGGTATCGGAGGCATCCTTGAACAGATTGCCAAGACAAGCAAAAAAGTTCATATCAGAATATTTTGCACCGCTGCCTGCGTAAATCAACGCCCCGATAAACAGAATTATGACGACACAAAGGAAAAGCTTCAGCTTATAGCGTGCAACCTGTTTCTCCTTTTCGGTCATGACACACAAATAAAAAAGCGTTACGGGAACAAGAAAAATCCCGAATCCGAGAACTCCGAAAAAGAAACTGCGTATCATTGTCCAGACATTTGAACCTTTTATGAAAATTATGCAGACAAAAACAGCCGCAACGGCGGCATAGAGGATCGCCCTTACACGCGGCGAAAGTCCGCTGCTCCTTTTCGGAACAGCGGATGCTTTGGTTCTGCTTGCAGTTTTTGCACCTTTTGATGAGGTTTTTGAAGAAGTCTTTTTTCTTCCCGACGCAGTATTTTTAGTTTTGTCAGCTGTTTTTTTGTTAGCTGCCAATAAAATCACTCCATTTAAAATTTATGCAATTGGCGCACCTGTGAAAAGGTTTACGCCCGTATTCATTTCGATGATTGAAATTACAATAAATGCAACACCGACAATTGCTGTGTAGATTACGAAAATTTCCATTTTGTCGGATTTCAGGAACCACTTGAAAATTACGATTGCAAGATAGCCTACAACTGCGGAAACCGCCATTCCGATAATCAGCGGAAGAAACTCAATATTGCTTAAACCTTCGGGTGACTTGATTGCATCCACACCCTCAAGAAGTGCCGCCGCAAGGATTGACGGGATACCGAGTACGAATGTGTAGTCAAGTGCCTTCTGCTTTGAGATTCCTCTCATCTCACCGACCGAAAGTGTTGAGCCTGAACGGGAAAGTCCCGGAAGGAGTGCGGCACAAACCTGTGTTACACCGACAAGGATTGCGTCAACAACATTAAAATTATCTCTTGTTGCCTTGGCATTGCTCTTTGTTGCAAGATGTTTGTGAGTTGAGGCAACACTCTTGCGGTTACAGATAATACCGATTGTTAAAAGTACGCTTGTGAGAATGAGCGAACAGGCAGTTACTATGAGAACAGGACTTGCGGAAAGCCGGTCTGCAAAGTCCTTGAGTTTCATATCTGTTCCGGGAATTGGCAGAAAAAGCAAGAACAGCGGTATAAGACCGATGATGAGCATTACAACGAGATTACGGTTATAATTCATTTTGCTCCATTTGAACTTGCCCGTGAAAATATCCTTGAGCATAAGGAAAAATTCTTTGATAAGATCCCACACAAGTTTGTGGTAGAATGCAACAACGGCAACAAGTGTGCCGACATGGAGCATTACATTAAAGAAAAGATTGCTTTCGCCTGTGCCTGCACCGAGAATGTGCTGTGTGATTGCGAGGTGGCCGCTGCTTGATACGGGCAAAAATTCGGTAAGTCCCTGAACAACACCCTGAATAATAGCATCTAAAATTGACATGGTTATGTATTCCCTCCAAAAAATAAGTTTTACGAATCTTCTTTGTTATTTGTACGCTGAAAAGCCGTATGGGTTGGCATAATTAAGATTTCATACAAATCATAAGCGTCACAATATATATGTATTCGGGCAAAACGCCCGAAATTATTTTTCCTGCTTTTTTGAGCGTGATTTTGCAGACTTTGGCTTGCTCTCTTTGTTTTCTTTAATCAAATCATAAAGAGCGTCAATTGCGTCGGAAACTGTTCCGACCTCGTCAATCAAGCCTTCTTCAACAGCCTCTTCTCCCTCAAGAATAGTTCCGATATCCATTACAAGCTCACCCGTGTTAAGCACAAGCTGATTATAACGGTCTTTTGTAATATTGGAATTTTCGGCAACAAAGGTTGTGATTCTGTCCTGCATACGCTGAAAATATTCAAAGGTCTGCGGAACTCCGAGTGTGAGGCCTGTTGTTCTGACGGGATGAACCGTCATTGACGCACTCTTTGCGATAAAGCTTTTCTTTGCCGCAACAGCAAGCGGAATTCCTATTGAATGACCTCCGCCGAGTACGATGGAAACGGTCGGCTTTTTCATTCCCGAAATCACCTCGGCAATTGCAAGACCTGCCTCAACATCTCCGCCGACTGTGTTAATCAGCACAAGCAGTCCGTCAATTCTTTCGTCCTCCTCAACCGAAACAAGCAGAGGGATGACATGCTCGTATTTCGTGGTTTTGTTTTGTTGTGAAAGAATGTAATGACCTTCAATCTGACCGATAATCGTCAGGCAATGCAGCACACAGTCCTTATGAGTTGTGAGAACAGAACCTGTTTCGCCGATTCGGTCTGTTTGTTCTTCACTTATGGGGCTGTCGTTTGCAAGCTTTTGCGGATCGTCATCCGGCGCAGGATTTTTAACATAGTTCCCTTTTTTTGATGAGACTTTTGAAGATTTTGATTTTTGTGGCATTGTATGCACCTCCGAGAATAGTTTCACCGAAATTGCACGCAAAATGTATGCATACAAAAAATAAGACGCACAAGCCACACTGTTCAATTGTAAAAAGCCTTTAGTGCTTATTATACCATTACAGCAAAATTATTTCAATAATTTTATTTCTTTATTTCTAATAAGTAATAATTATTTAAAAGAATTATAGTAGTATTAAAGAAATATTATTCCGACAGAACCTGTCGGAAGTTGTTATGGAGTGATATTCAGTTGACATCTGACATAATTATGGGTGTTGTCATTTTAGTTCTTATTTTGCTTTCGGCGTTCTTTTCGGCGATTGAAACTGCATTTTCGTTTGTAAACAAGGTGCGTGTTCAGCGTTACAAGGATGACGGCAACAAAAAAGCGGCAGCAGCGCTCTACATAATCGAGCATTTCGACAATGCCCTTACAACAATTCTCATCTGCAACAATGTTGTAAACCTGAGCTGTTCTTCAATTGCGACTGTGCTGTGTATGAATCTTTTCGGTGACGCAGGCTCGGCAATTGCAACAGGTGCAACAACTTTTCTTGTTCTGACATTCGGTGAGATTGTGCCGAAATGTCTTGCAAAGGAACATTGCGATGCCTTTTCACTCAAAACAGCCGGATTGCTCAGAGGACTTATGACACTTCTTACACCGCTTGTGTGGATTTTCACACGATTCAAAATGATTGCCTTAAAGATTGCAGGCAGCAGCGGTGACGCTCCGTCAGTTACTGAAAATGAGCTTAAATACATTGTTGAGAGCATTGAGGAAGAAGGCGTTCTTGAAGAGAGCGAAAGCGAAATGGTTCGCTCCGCACTTGACTTTGACGAAACTACTGCCGAGGAAATTCTCACTCCGAGGGTTGACATCACATTTATCAGCATTGATGACTCGCCTGAAAAAATCAAGGATATCATCATTGAAAACCGCTATTCAAGAATTCCCGTGTACGAAGGCACGGTTGACCATGTTGTCGGCATTCTCCATACAAGAGATTATCTTGAACGACTTGCGGACGGTAAAGCGCCCGATGTTAAGGAGCTTATGCAGCCACCTTACTTTGTGTTCAAAACACAACAGCTTTCAAAAATCCTTAATGCATTCAAACGCACAAAAATTCATCTTGCGGTCGTTACGGATGAATACGGCGGAACACTCGGTATTGTTACAATGGAGGATTTGCTTGAAGAAATTGTCGGCGAAATATGGGACGAGGACGAAGAAATTGAGCATAACTACTACAAAATCGGCAAGGGCGAGTTCCTTGTAAACGGTGATATGGAGCTTGAAGATATGCTCGGTCTGTTTGATATGGACGAGGACAGTCTTGAATGTGACAGCGTGACGGTCGGCGGTTATATTCTTGAACATGCAGGAACAATCCCCCACAAGCGTGACAACATTGAGGCCGACGGCTTTAAGTTTACCGTTATGGAGGTTAAGGATCAGCGTATTTTACGGGTTGTTGTCAAGAAAAACGATACTTCCGAAGAAAACGAATCCGATGAAAAAAGCGAGAACAAAAAGTCTGAATAAATAAAACAAAACAGGAGCAGTATTTTTACTTACCGCTCCTGTTTTTTTACTGTATTTTTTTGCAGAGAGAAGTGCATAATGCGCTGACGGGGATGCAAAGAAATGCCCACAAGGTGCTGTAAAACGGACAAATCTGCCCTTTTAAATTAAGTCGGCAATTGGAATAATCCCACACATTAAGCTTGAATTTCAGATTGACAACACAGCCGCAGCAGTATTCAAGTGCAGTAATTATCGCACTTCCCGATATGCATTTTTGCAGCATATTCATTTTTGAAAAGCGCTTGTAAAATCTGAAAAGCGAGACAAACGCAGTTCCGCCCGTGACCGCCATTGACCAATGAGTTTTTCTCCGCCACAAAATTTCAAGCAGAGCGTAGCCTGCTCCGCCTATTGAAAAGAGAATGCAATCGTTACGCAACCGTAAACTTTTTTTCATAAGAAATCACCTGTTTTAGTTTTTGCCGAAACAGGTGATTTATTTAACCTATGAATTTTTTATTTTGTCAGAGCATTTCTTTTAGTTCTTCAAGAGAATAAAGGCAGTTGATTGCGGTCAAAAATGCGTTTGTTGAAAGATATGACGGCAGACCGAGTTTTTTAAGAATCTTCTTGCGGTTTATTTCTGAATTTTCAGTTCCCGTAAGTCCGAGGACAAATAGATCGGCTTTAGTAATTTTCCTTTCGGGAATATTATTTTCTTCACTGATTATCTCGGCACCGCTTTTGCGGATTGCATTTATTATAACCTCATCGCTGACACCTTCAACGCCCAAAAGCCCCTCTTTACCGCCTTTTGCCTTGCGTTTTTCCTTGCCTTTGATTTGAGGAATATAGCAATTTTTAATTTTTGAATTATCGACCGAGCCTTTAAGGAAATTCCTTATTACAAAGCCTGCACCATCGCTGTCGGTCATTATAAGTATTCCCCTTGTTTCGGCAATTTTGCGGATAAGCGACTGCTTTTCTTTGTCGGAAAAAACACGGAAACCGTTGGTTTCGATTATCGGAGCATCTACAATTGATGAAAGCTTTATCTTGTCATATCTGCCCTCAACTATGACAGCCTCACGGATTTTGAGCATCAGATTCTGCCCTCCTTTGCAATCAAAAGCAAACGGGAAATAAGCTGTTCAATTAAAAATCTTTGATTAACGGAAACTGATTTCAGCTTTTCGTCTGTTTCAACAAGCACATCAAGGCTTTTCCGAAGTGCCTCGGTTGAAGTCCTTGAAACGGAGGTTCTCGCCCTGTTTAACACAAACGCACGGTTTTTGTAGGCAAAATCTTTTGCCACGGTTTCTTTACTGACTGAGCATTCATCTGCAACACGCATACGATACGCATCGACATAGGCGGATGAAAGTGCATAGAGAATGTTAATCGGTTCTTCCCGCTGACAGAAAAGTGTGTCGAGCTTTCTGAACGCTCTGTCACCTCTGCCGTTAATAACATCGTCAGCCATATCATATGTTCTTGCTTCAAGGTTTACGGTTGACAATAGGTCGATATCACGGTCGGTAATTTCTTCACCCTTTGCATATGCGGCAATTTTGTTGACCTCGTTTTTCAGAAGATTGAGGTCATCACCGACATTTGAAATAATCTTTGACGCATTGAGGTGTGAAATCAGCTTGCCGTTTTCGTTTGCCCACTTTGCAACATACTTTTCGATAATTTGTGAATTGATTTTTTCAAAACAGCAGACGCTGCCGATTTTTTCAACACGCTTTATAAGAGCGGTAAAAGAAGTTTTATTCTTTGACGGAACATAAGTCGGCATTGAAATTATGAGAACCGTACCGTCCCATGCTCTGCTTGTAAGCTCTTTAAGAGTATCAAGCCGATCCTTCACCATATTATCAAAGTAAATGTCGGTCACAACAACACAGTTGCGTTCCGCCATAAACGGCATTATTTGCAGGGATGCGGCAAGTTCCTGAAAATCAATGTCACCGCTGAATGTATGATAATTGAAATCGGACGGGTTTTTGCCTGCAACAGCCTCACAAAGCTTTTTTGTGTAACTTTTGACAAACATCTGCTCCGAACCGTAGATGAGGTACACAGGCGAAAAGCTTTTGTTTTTAATTTGTTTTTTCAGGTCTGCTTCGGTGATACGCGGCATTTTATCCTCCGTTCAGATTGACCGTTATGTTCCTTTCAGATGTTGAAATAACGGTTGGACTGATTTCTTTAATAGAATCATAATTTTTCTTAAACTGCTTTTCCGATCCCGAAAATATCACGGTATTGCATGATATCAAATCGAAATTTTCGGGGACTGTATCAATCAGCAAACAATCAGGATTGCGATACTTTTCGGGCAGATTTGAAAGGTCTGCATCTGTCGGCACAAACAATACAGTCATATTTTTCCCTTTTATGAACTGAAACATTGTGTTGTCAACGCAGATTACCTCATCCGTCACCGTATCGGAAAGATTCAGCGTAAAATGACTATTTCCGCCGAAAGTCTGTCGGCTGTTACCGTCAAAAGCGTTCAAAAGATTTTGCTTTTTAATGTCATTATCATATACCAAAATATTATTTAAGTCAAATTTTGTGACCGCAAAGCGTTCAAGAGAAGAGTATTTATTATTCTGATTTGGAATTATCATATATTCAATATCTGAGTATCTTTCGCTGATATCGGCTGTCACATCGTCTGCGCTTGCTCTGTTGCCTCCGCAAGAAATCACGGAACAGCTGTCGGGGCAGTTGACTGTTGCAAAAACACCGTTGCCGACATTATAGATTTTCATTTCACCGTTATCGGCTGTTAAAAGCACATTGAGCGACGCTCCGATTACGAGGACTGAAATTGATACCGAAACAGAAATTCTGACATAGAATTTTCGATTTATTACAAACAATCCGCCGATTGCGAGAAATACGCTGACACCTATCCACACAAACCAATAAAGCGAATGGGTTTTAATTGTGCTGAATGGGAGTTGTGAAAAAGTTGAAACCAACCACAAAATTGCCTTTGAACATAATCCCGAAACGAGTCCAAACGGGTATGCAAAAAATGATATGAACGGGCAAATAAAAAGTACCGAACACAACAGAGAACACACCAAAAGTGCCGAAACAAACGGTTCACATAACAGAGAAACAAGTATGACTGTCGGGGAAATTCTGTTGAACGCAACAGCGGTTATCGGCAAAATCCACAGAAATGCAGATACTGAAACCGACAGCATATTTACGCAGATTTTAAACAGCCTTTTGATATAATAGACAACCGTTCCGACAAAACCGTCCTTACGCTTGTTTTGGTAGTGAAAGAATCTCAGCACAGAGCGTTCAATCGGTCTTGACCACAGAATTATGCCCGTCGTTGCCGAAAATGAAAGCAACATTCCGATATCGGCTACCGCATATGGGTTGAAGGCTGTCAGAACAATTGCGGCAAAACCAAGGTTATTCAGCGAGTCGGCTATTCTGAGATTTGACGATGCAAACGACACAATTATCATCATAACGCCTGCACGGACAACCGAATGTGCAAAGCCCGTTACAGCCATGAAAGCAATAACCGTGAATGTGGTAAAACCTGTTATTAAAAATCTGTTTTTTGTTAATTTTCTTACCAAGAACAATACAAACGAAGTGATTATAACAAGATGCATTCCCGAAACCACTATTAAAAACGAAGTGCCTGTCAATGAAAAATCATCTTTAACGCTTGAATCAAGAGCTGTTTTCTCGCCCAAAAGAACGGCACGGCAGAGCGTTGAATAATCCTCCGGCAACAGCATATCAAGGGAATTTTTCATTGTCATTCTAACCTCAACGGCAAATGAATATAAATCAAACACTTTCTCCCCTGTCGCATCAATTTTGAAGCCGTCATAGGAATATGCTTTCAGAAAAATTCCGTGACTGATCTGTGAGTTTACATTATTCTTGTATGTATGAGCCGTGAAGTTGACCTTTTCAAAGGGCTCTGCATCAACATTTGTATATGAAATAATTTGAATTTTCGCATCTGACGGCTGACCGTTGATTTTGTCGGTTTTGATTACGAAACTGCATGATGAATCGGTGGTGATGATTTCATCACAAATATATCCGCTTGCTGTAATTTCTTTATCGGAATATTTATTTATGACCGTGTTGTTAATATATTCGGAATAGGCGATCATATTGCCCGCAGAATATATTACAGCAAAAGCAAATGCACACAGCGACTTGCCGAATGATTTATTTTTCTTTGAAGCAATTAAAAATATACCGACAACAACGGAAAGCAATCCCAATGAGCCGATAATCGCAAAGACAATTTCATTAAAATCCGAATAAAAAACGGCTGAAAGGACAAACAGGAAAGTAAATCCTA
>SKFA01001569.1_pt1 | contig 12982 bp, 9 predicted proteins | sample 4820291 | NCBI WGS metagenome assembly SKFA01 (sample SAMN11008795, study PRJNA524170) | human gut metagenome | isolation source: fecal sample from pouch patient p30 | place: Israel: Tel-Aviv | reverse complement strand
GGCAAAGACGCCCTGGGCCAGGTGGATATCGTCGTTGACTACAATGGCCGCCGCTTCCATGGCGTTGGTCTGGCAACGGATATCGTAGAGTCGTCAGCCAAAGCGATGGTTCACGTGCTGAACAACATCTGGCGCGCCGCCGAAGTCGAAAAAGAATTGCAACGCAAAGCTCAGAATAAAGAGAACAATAAGGAAACCGTGTAATGTCGAAGAATTACCATATTGCCGTTTTGCCGGGTGATGGCATTGGCCCGGAAGTGATGAACCAGGCGATGAAAGTACTGGAAGCCGTGCGCCAACGTTTTGCCATGCACATTACCACCAGCCAGTATGACGTTGGCGGGGCGGCCATCGACCGTCAGGGAACTCCCCTGCCGCAGGCGACCGTCGCCGGATGCGAGCAGGCGGATGCGATCCTGTTCGGCTCCGTTGGCGGTCCGAAATGGGAGCACCTGCCGCCGGCGGAACAACCAGAGCGTGGCGCGCTGCTGCCGCTGCGTAAACACTTTAAACTGTTCAGCAACCTGCGCCCGGCAAAACTGTATCAGGGGCTGGAAGAGTTCTGCCCGCTGCGCGCCGACATCGCTGCTAACGGCTTCGACATTCTCTGCGTACGCGAACTGACCGGCGGCATCTACTTCGGCCAGCCGAAAGGCCGCGAAGGCAGCGGTCAGCATGAGAAAGCCTTTGATACCGAGGTGTATCACCGCTTTGAGATCGAGCGTATCGCGCGCATCGCTTTTGAATCCGCCCGCAAGCGTCGTCACAAAGTGACTTCCATCGATAAGGCCAACGTTCTGCAGTCCTCCATCCTGTGGCGCGAAATCGTCAGCGAGATCGGCAAGGAGTATCCGGACGTTGAGCTGGCGCATATGTATATCGATAACGCCACCATGCAGCTGATTAAAGATCCGTCCCAGTTCGACGTGCTGCTGTGCTCCAACCTGTTTGGCGACATCCTCTCCGACGAGTGCGCGATGATCACCGGCTCGATGGGTATGCTGCCGTCCGCCAGCCTCAATGAACAAGGTTTTGGCCTGTACGAGCCGGCGGGCGGTTCCGCACCGGATATCGCCGGCAAAAATATCGCCAACCCGATCGCGCAGATCCTCTCCCTGGCTCTGCTGCTGCGCTACAGCCTCGATGCTGACGAAGCGGCGACCGCCATTGAAAACGCGATCAACCGCGCCTTAGAAGAAGGGGTTCGAACCGGCGACTTAGCGCGCGGCACGGCGGCGGTCAGCACTGATGAAATGGGCGATATTATTGCCCGCTATGTCGCAGAAGGGGTGTAATCATGGCTAAGACGTTATACGAAAAATTATTTGATGCGCACGTAGTGTATGAGGCGCAGAACGAAACCCCGCTGCTGTATATCGACCGCCATCTGGTGCACGAAGTCACCTCTCCGCAGGCGTTTGACGGTCTGCGCGCCCATGGCCGCCAGGTGCGCCAGCCGGGTAAAACCTTCGCTACCATGGATCATAACGTCTCGACGCAGACCAAAGACATTAACGCGTCCGGTGAGATGGCCCGCATTCAGATGCAGGAGCTGATTAAGAACTGTAAAGAGTTCGGCGTTGAACTGTACGACCTGAACCACCCGTATCAGGGCATCGTCCACGTCATGGGCCCGGAACAAGGGGTTACCCTGCCGGGGATGACGATCGTGTGCGGTGACTCCCATACCGCCACCCACGGCGCGTTCGGTGCGCTGGCGTTCGGTATCGGCACCTCCGAAGTGGAGCATGTGCTGGCGACCCAGACCCTGAAACAGGGCCGCGCGAAGACCATGAAAATCGAAGTCCAGGGCAAAGCGGCGCCGGGCATTACCGCCAAAGATATCGTGCTGGCCATCATTGGTAAAACCGGTAGCGCCGGCGGCACCGGCCATGTGGTTGAGTTCTGCGGCGAAGCGATCCGCGATCTGAGCATGGAAGGGCGTATGACCCTGTGCAACATGGCGATCGAGATGGGCGCCAAAGCGGGCCTGGTCGCGCCGGACGAAACCACCTTCAATTACGTACGCGGCCGTCTGCATGCGCCGAAAGGCAAAGATTTTGACGATGCCGTAGCGTACTGGAAAACCCTGAAAACCGACGACGGCGCGACGTTTGATACCGTGGTAACGCTGCAGGCGGCGGAAATTGCCCCGCAGGTGACCTGGGGCACCAACCCGGGCCAGGGCGTGAAGATCTCCGGCGTGGTGCCGGATCCGGCCTCCTTCAACGACGAGACCGAGCGTTCCGCCGCCGAGCGTGCCATCGCCTACATGGGACTGAAGCCGGGCATGCGCATCAAGGACATCGCCGTGGACACCGTGTTCATCGGCTCCTGCACCAACGGCCGTCTTGAGGACCTGCGCGTGGCCGCCTCCATCATGAAGGGCCACCACAAGGCCGACAACATCCACCGTGTGCTCGTGGTGCCGGCATCCTCCCGCGTGCGTCTGCAGGCGGAAAAGGAAGGCCTCGACAAGATCTTCAAGGACTTCGGCGCCGAATGGCGTAACGCCGGCTGCTCCATGTGCCTGGGCATGAACCCGGACAAGATGGTAGCCCGTGAACGTTCCATCTCCACCTCGAACCGCAACTTCGAAGGCCGTCAGGGCAAGGGTTCGCGCACGCATCTGGCGTCGCCGGCAGTTGCCGCCGCGACCGCCATCCGCGGCACCATCTGCTCGCCGGCCGACCTGTGAGCCTGCTGCGAGCGGAAGCTGCGAACGCAATCGTAAGTAATCGAAATATCGAAATCGAATATCGATAGGCAATCGAAGGATTTGTTGACATGGAAAAACTGACTACCCTTACCGGCGTGGCCGTGCCGCTTCGCCGTTCCAACGTTGATACCGACCAGATCATTCCGGCCGTGTTCCTGAAGCGCGTGAAGAAAAGCGGCTTCGACGACGCCCTGTTCTACGCGTGGCGCCGCGACCCGGAATTCGTGCTGAACAAGCCGGAATACAAGCAGGGCAAGATTCTGGTGGCCGGCCCGGATTTCGGCATTGGTTCCTCCCGTGAGCACGCCGTGTGGGCGCTGCACGATTACGGTTTCCGCGTGGTGATTTCCTCCCGTTTCGCCGACATTTTCTACGGCAACACCGCCAAGAACGGCGTGCTGGCCGCAATTATGCCGCAGGAATCCATTGAGCTGCTGTGGAAGCTGCTGGACGAGGAGCCGGGCCGCGAAATGACCGTCAGCCTGGAAGACCGTACCGTCACCTGCGGCGATGTGACGTTGCCGTTCGAAGTGAACGACTACACCCGCTGGCGTCTGATGAACGGCTACGACGACATCGACCTGACGCTGCAGCACGAAGACGACATCATCGCATACGAGAAGATGCGCGCCGAAAAGTTCCCGTTCAAGCCGAAGACCCTGCCGGTCAAGCGCGAGCCGGAACAGCCGATCGAATCTGCCCGAGAGGGTGAATACCCTGATTGGCAAGGTCCGTTGGCCGATCGCGGCATCATCTGACGCGATGGCTGGGCGGCAGTGCAGTGCACTGCCGACAGGGCCTTGCCCGAGTCCGAAACGAGGGCAGCAATGAGCCTGCGCGCAGCGCAGTCCGTAATTGCAGATAGGCCCGTTGGCTGATCGCGACGGTAGCCCATTTCATCATTGGCTGACCGCAACCACATCTAACTTTTCCCAAGCCCGGCACCCAAGCCGGGCTTTTTGTTTACCTTCCATCACCTTTCCGCCAACAGCAAATTCCACAAAGCGGTGGCAAAGCGCGCGCAAAGCGGTGGTAAAATCATAATACGACGGCAAAGTGGCGGCAAAGCGAGCGTAAAACGCGTGGTAGGTAAGGCGGTGATGGCCAATGGACGGTAGCGAGCACGATGATGCCTGGTGGTCCCGGGAGGTTCCTCGGATGCGTGAAGGCAACCGTTTGGAAGCGAAACGTGCCAAGGGCGGCCTGCCCCACAGTTTATGGGAGACGTACAGCTCCTTCGCCAATACCGAAGGTGGGCTGATTCTGCTGGGCGTGTCCGAACATGAAGACCATTCTTTGTATATCACCGGAGTAGATGATGCGCGGAACATGGCGCAGGATTTTTGGAACATGGTGCATGATCCATCGAAGGTCAGCGCCGTTGTGCTGAGCGACAACGACGTGGTGATTCGCCATACCTCGCAGGGAGATGTTATTTCCATCGACATTCCTCGTGCGGCGAGGGACTGTATTCCCGTGTACGTGGGCCAGAATCCGATGACGGGCTCATACCGGCGTAATGGCGATGGCGATTATCTGTGCGATGAGGAAACGGTTCGTGCCATGCTTCGGGACAGTGACCTGCTTCCCTTGGACAGAACGATTGTTGAAGGCATGGGTGCTGACGCGCTCAACGCGGATAGCGTCGCATCATATCGTCGGCAGTTCAAGAACAGACGGCCCGGCCATCCATGGGTCGGATTGTCTGATGAGGATTTCCTGCTTCGCATCGAAGCGTTGCGGCTTGATGGTTCTCAGGTGCGTCCCACACGAGCCGGATTGCTGATGTTCGGTGAGGCGTGGCGAATCACGTCCGAATTCCCCTACTATTTCCTGGACTATCGCGAGGTCATGGACGACCAGGAGCGGTGGAATGACCGATTCACGTCGGATGATGGCACTTGGTCGGGCAACTTGTACGATTTTTGGGGCAAGGTGGTCAATCGTCTGCGGTCGGCTGTTGCCCATCCGTTCCAGCTTGATGCCGATTTGCATAGGATTGATGACAATCTGATGGATAAGGCCGTTCGTGAGGCTGTCACCAACACGCTCGTTCATGCCGATTACTTCATTCGCCGGGGCACGGTGATCATTCAGTATTACGACAGAATCGTATTGTCGAATCCCGGCAGCCTGCGTCTTTCCTCCGAAGAGGTGATGCAAGGCGGCATTTCGGATACGCGGAATCCCACGTTGATGAAAATGTTCAATCTGATTGGCATCGGAGAAAAGGCGGGCAGTGGTTTTGACGTGATGCGTGAAGGCTGCCTGTTCGCAGGAACCGCCGCGCCGGAATTGGAAGTGTTCGACGATCCGGGGCGTGTGCAGCTTACGTTGTATCCGCGCAAGATCGCCGGAGATTCCATGATCGCCGGAGCTTCTGCTGTTCCCGGAGTCTCTGCAGATGGCGGGGGCCCTGTTGGTGCGGAGTCGCCGACAATGCGGAATTCGGAGCATGGCACTGGTACGGTCCATAGGATTGGCGCTCGCGGGGCTGACCGTTTGAACGACATGGTCGGCACATTCGGCAAGAACGTGGCCCTACCTGCCGATTTCGGCAATGCGATCAGGCCGCAAAGCCAGTTGGAGAAAATCACCTATGCGTTGACGGTCGGCGGACCGCAACCCACCTCGTATCTGGCTGTGGTGCTGGGGCTTGGCCTCACCCGTACCCGGGAGATATTGGCCTCACTGGTGAAAGACGGTGTTATTGAACCAATAGGCGTCGGACGCGGACGCAAGTACCGTCTTGCCGAGCATACCGGCTCATGACGGCGTTCCGGTTCTCTGGACTTGACCTGGATCGAGAGCCCAAACTCGTCTGGGGAAGTCCTAGCCAAGGAGGTTTCCAAGGTGAGACGGGGCGTGCAGGCGGGACGTGTGTCGCGTTACAGTGGACATGACATTTCGTGTGTTCGCATCGCATATCCAAAACATGACACGAGAACAATTTCGGGGAGCAGTATGAGCCAGAGTTTCGCGCCGTTTTACGACGTCAATCGCACGTATGAAGACAACTATCTGCAGGGGCCGTTCGGTGCGTTCGCCGAAGTGATGAAGGGCGATTCCGCTGCCGGCGCCTCCGCGCAGTCTGCACAGACCACCCAGTCGCAGTCGTCCGACCAGGCCGAGGAATTCCTCGGCTTCCGCGTGAACCTGCCGTTTGGCATTCCCGCCGGTCCGCTGCTGAACGAGCGGTTCACCACCGCCGCCTTCCGCATGGGTTTCGATTTGGCGGTGTACAAGACGGTCCGCTCCCGCGCGTGGGGTTGCAACGCGTTCCCGAACGTTCTTGCCGTGCATCCGAAGAATGCCGATGGCTCGTTGGTTCCCGGCAGCGCCGAGCTGGACGAAGGTGTGCTTGCCGACACCCGATATGAGCTTCCGATTTCGATCTCCAACAGTTTCGGCGTGCCGTCGCGTGACCCCGACGAATGGCAGCCGGACATGAAGAAGGCGATCGCCGCCGCCGGCGACGGGCAGCTGCTCGTGCCCAGCTTCCAAGGCTCCCGCGTGGATGGCATGGACCGCAAGGCGTACATCGCCGACCATGTCACCACCGCGCATCTGGTTACGGAAACCGGAGCCGGACTGATGGAAATGAACACCAGCTGCCCCAACGAAGGACACAATCGCCTGCTATGCCACGATCCGCATCTGGTGGGGGAAATCACGGAAGCCGTGAAAAACGAAATCGGCGATCGTCCGCTCATCGTGAAACTTGCCTACATTCCCAACGACACCGACCTGGAAACCATGGTCAGGGAAACCGTCGGACATGGCACCGTGCAAGGCTTCTCCACCATCAACACGATTTCCGCGCGCCTGGTGGACGCGAACGGCAACCAGGCGCTGCCGGGAGCCGGACGTGACCGTTCCGGCGTGTGCGGCAATGCCATCCGCGGTGCCGGTCTTGACATGGTTGGCAGACTCTCCGCCATCCGTGAGAAGCTCGGTTTCGACTTCGCCATTGTGGGCGTGGGCGGCGTGATTCGTCCTGATGACTACAAGGCATACCGTGAAGCCGGCGCGAATGCCGTGATGAGCGCCACCGGAGCCATGTGGGACGCGAATCTCGCGCGCGAAATTAAGGAGACACTGCGCTGAATTCCGTTTTTCGCGAACGAGCTACATGCCTTATGGCAAACTAAACAACAGTGTTTTTGAGCTTGATCCAAAGGGAATCGAAAGAGGTTGAGCGTGTCTGACAATAAGAACGACATTCTGCACGTCGAAGGCGGCAAGCCGCTGAACGGCACCATCAAGGTGCGCGGCGCGAAGAACTTCGTAAGCAAGGCCATGGTCGCCGCATTGCTGGCCCCGGGCACATCCGTGCTGAAGAACGTTCCGGAAATCCGCGACGTGCACGTGGTGTCCGACCTGCTGCGCCTGCACGGCGTGGACGTGACCGTGGACGGCGCGAACGGCGTGGTGACGATCGACGCCACCAACGTGCAACTCGCCGACGTGGCCGACGTGGACACGCTGTCCGGCTCGTCCCGCATTCCGATTCTGTTCTCCGGCCCGCTGCTGCACCGTCTGGGCGAAGCGTTCATTCCGGCGCTCGGCGGCTGCAACATCGGCGGTCGTCCGATTGACTTCCATCTGGAAACCCTGCGCAAGCTCGGCGCGAACGTCGACAAGGAACACAAGGACGGCATTCACATCACCGCTCCGAACGGTCTGCATGGCGCGAAGATCCACCTGCCGTACCCGTCCGTGGGCGCCACCGAGCAGACACTGCTCGCCGCCGTGCTCGCCGAAGGCAAGACCGAGCTTTCCGGCGCCGCCATCGAACCTGAGATCATGGATCTGGTGAGCGTGCTGCAGAAGATGGGCGCCATCATCTCCGTGGACGTGGACCGCACGTTCCGCATCGAAGGTGTCAAGGAGCTCAAGGGCTACACGCACACGTCTCTGACCGACCGCATCGAGGCCGCCTCCTGGGCGTCCGCCGCGCTCGCCACCCATGGCGACATCTTCGTCAAGGGCGCCACCCAGCCGGAAATGATGACCTTCCTGAACGTGTTCCGCAAGATCGGCGGCGAATTCGACATCACCGACAAGGGCATCCGATTCTGGCATCCGGGCGGAGATCTGAAGCCGGTGGCCATCGAAACCGACGTGCACCCGGGCTTCATGACCGACTGGCAGCAGCCGCTCGTGGTGGCGCTGACCCAGGCCAACGGCCTTTCCATCGTGCATGAGACCGTGTATGAGAACCGTTTCGGCTTCACCAAGCCGCTGGTGCAGATGGGCGCCACGATTCAGCTGTACCGCGAATGCCTCGGCTCCCTGCCGTGCCGCTTCCAACAGCGCAACTACAAGCATTCCGCGGTCATCTTCGGACCGACCCCGCTGACCGGCCGTGACATCGACGTGCCGGATCTGCGCGGCGGCTTCAGCCACCTGATCGCGGCGCTCGCCGCCAAGGGGCCGTCCAACGTGCAGGGCATCTCCCTGATTGACCGTGGCTACGCCGACTTCCGTGGCAAGTTGGAGGCTCTCGGCGCAGATTTCGACTGATTCGCTGCGATTGGTTCGATGAATCGGCTGCGGCTGATTTATTGCGATTGGCCAATCGTGATTGATGATTCGCAATTGAACAGTTGCGATTGACAGTCGCGTCGAACGCCCATGTTGCTTTCACCGGTACTCGCCTTACGCGGGTGCCGGTTTTGTTTTATCCGCGATTGCCGCTGCCGCAATCGCAAACCTGCTTTCCATACCTTCCACATCTTCCGCATATTCCTTTTACTGCCTTATCGCCCGTCTTTTCTGCATCATTTGACGGCCAAATGATGCAGAAAACGATGGCATGAGGCAGTAAAAAGCAAGATAACGCGGAAAACATCGATGACGAACGTATCGGCGGCCGGTGGCACAATGGGAGCCATGGCATCCAAAGGAAAACCGTCGCCGCGCTCCGCAGTGAAGCCGCTGAGCGACGAGCAAGTCGCAAAACTCGCGCAGAAGCATCATCTTGTAGACCCGACCCACGATTTCCCGACCGGTCCGCGCAAAGCCAACACCGCGGAAATCGAAGCGCAGAACCCCAAAGCCACGCATCGCCTGCTGACCGGCTGCGACGTGGTGCTGCGCAATCACAGCAAAGTGAAGGCCTGGGGCTTGGAACACGTGCCGGAAACCGGCCCGTTCATCACCGCCGCCACGCATGTGACCATGTACGACGTGTTCGTGCCGATGGTCTCGATGTTCCATCAGGGCCGCCGCCCGCGCTACATGGCCAAGGCGGAAATGGCCAAATGGCCGCTGATCGGCAAATGGTTCCAGCTGGTCGGCATGCAGCCGGTGCAGCGCCGCGCGGGCAAGGCCAAAGCCATCGAGGAAACGTCCGTGGAAATCCTCACTTCCGGCCGCCCGCTGACCGTATGGCCGGAAGGCACCGTGACGCGCGACCCGCAAAAATGGCCGATGAGCATGAAAAACGGCGTGGGCGTGATCGCCCTCGAATCCTCACGCCGACTCGGCTGCCAGGTGCCGCTGTACTGTGCCGTGACCTGGGGCGCGGCCAGCATCAACCACTGGTGGCCGTGGCCGCGCAAGAACGTGGTGATGTGCTACGACGAAGCGCTCGACTACGCGGACCTGCTTGACGGCTGCGATTCCTGGGGAGACGAAGTGCCGACGGACCGCGCCGACGAACTGACCCGCCGCATCCGCGTGCGCATGACCGAAATCATGGCCGAAATCCGCGGCGAACAGGTACCTGACGGCTACTGGGACTACCGCACCATGAGTCGCGTGAAAGACTGATTTTCCCCCACACACCCGTTCCGGCGGCGAACAAAATACGCGTGCGACCGGAACACGCGGCCGGTGTGCGTAGCCGGCGGTAGCATAAGACAACGTCGATTGAAAGCGGCGGCCGATGTGGCATACGCTCGGCCGCAAAAAGCAATCCAAATAATCCAAGGAGCAAAATTCATGGCGAATGTGACGGTACTGGGCGCTGGCGCTTGGGGAACGGCCTTCGGTCAAGTGCTTGCCGACGCGGGCAACAACGTGACCATGTGGGCCATCGAACCGGAAATCGTGGAAGGTATTCGTGACCATCACCACAACGGTGTGCGCCTGCCCAGCGTGGAAACGCTGCCCAGCAACATGACCGCCACCGGAGACCGCGCCGAAGCCGTGGCCAATGTCGACATCGTCATCGTGGCCATCGCCGCGCAGTTCGCACGCGTGGCACTGACCGAATTCAAGGGACTCATCCCCGAGACCGCGCTCGTGGCCTCCCTGATGAAAGGCATCGAACGCACCACCGGCAAACGCATGGACGAAGTCGTCATGGAAACGCTCGACCTTCCGGCGGAACGCTTCGCCGCCATTTCCGGACCGAACCTGAGCAAGCAGATCGCCGACCGCGAGCCGGCCGCGACCGTGGTCGCCTGCGCGGACATCGACAACGCGCGTACCATCGCCACCGCCTGCACCACCGACTACTTCCGTGCGTTCGTGACGCGCGACGTGATCGGCTTGGAAATGTGCGGATCGCTGAAGAATGTGGTGGCGCTCGCCGTGGGCATGGCCCGTGGCGCAGGCTACGGCGAGAACACCGCGGCCATGATCGAAACCCGTGGCCTTGCCGAACTGACCGCGCTGGGCGAGGCGGCCGGAGCCGATCCGAAGACCTTCGCCGGACTTGCCGGCGTGGGCGACCTCATCGCCACCTGCGGTTCCCCGCTGAGCCGCAACTACACGTTCGGCTCCAACCTCGGCAAGGGTCTGAGCGTCGAAGAGGCCACCAAGGTGAGCAACGGCGTGGCCGAAGGCGTGCCGACCACCGACGCGGTGGTGGCGTTGGGCAAGCAGTACGGTGTGCCGACCCCGCTCGCCACGGCCATGAGCCACGTGCTGGACGACGGTATCTCCTGCGCGCAGATGCTGTCCGAACTGTTCGGCGAAGGCATCACCGAGGAGTAGCAGCCGGCTTGTATGCTGGATGCTTGGCAAAAATCCTGAAAAGTCATAAAAGTTAAGGAATAAAGGCTATAGATATGGCAAAAAAGCGCATTGTGGTGATGTACGGCGGCAAGGCCGACGAGCATTCGATCTCCTGCATCTCCGCTGCGAGTGCGCTGCGCGCGCTGGACACGGACAAGTTCGAAGCCATTCCGGTGGGCATCACCAAGGACGGCAAGTGGATCGTCAACGGTGAGAATCCGCTCGGATGGAGCCTGGACGAAGGCCTGCCGACAGTGGAGAAAACCCCCGGCGCCAAGGAAGTGGTGCTTGAAGTGGCTCTCGGACAGGACGGCTTCTTCGCCCGCGAGGATGACGGTACGCTGACCCCGTTCGGCCATGTGGACGCGGTGTTCCCCGTGCTGCACGGGCCGTACGGCGAGGACGGCACCATCCAGGGTCTGTTCGAAATGATGGGCGTGCCGTACGTGGGGTGCGGCGTGCTCGCCTCCGCGGCCTGCATGGACAAGCATTACACGAAGGTGCTGCTCGCGGCCGCCGGCATTCCCGTCGCGCCCGGCATCACGCTCGACGCGCGTTCCTTCGACAAGGCTTCCGAATTCAAGGCCAACGCCGATGCGATCATGGCGCAGGTTAGCGAAGCCGGCTTGCAGTATCCGCTGTTCGTCAAGCCGTCCCGCGCCGGCTCCAGCTTCGGCGTGACCAAGGTGGAGCATGAGGGCGATGCGGCCGAACTCGCGGCCGCCGTGTACGAGGCGTCCCGCCATGATTGGCGCATCCTCGTGGAACAGGGCATCGACGCGCGCGAAATCGAATGCGCGGTATTGTGTCCGAAGGCTGGCGAAGCGCCGCAGGCCAGCTGGCCGGGCGAAATCGTGCTCGACAAGCGCGCCGAAGGCGACGACCAGTTCTACGACTTCGACAGCAAGTACATGGACGCTGCCGCAAGCCACGTGGAAGTGCCCGCCAACCTGCCGGAAGAGACGCTGAACCTCGTGCGCGAAACCGCCAAGAAGGCGTTCGTCGCCGTGGACGGTGCCGGTCTGAGCCGCGTGGACACCTTCGTGACCAAGGACGGCAAGGTGATGGTCAACGAAATCAACACCATGCCGGGCTTCACGTCCATCTCCATGTACCCCAAGGCATGGGAGGCCACCGGCGTGCGCTACACCGACCTGATCACCATGCTCATCGAAGGCGTGCTGCGCTGAAGTCTGAATCTCAGCCGAACTGAGCCGAAGCCGTGCCGTATTCCAAGCTGAAAAGCGCAAAGAAAGCAACACGAAGCAACACGAAAAAGGCCAGTTCATCGTAAGTTTGCCGAAGCGAAACGGGAATATTCCTAAAAATCGCTTCGGCTTTACTTATTCTTTGACACTGCGTTAGGTAACGCCATTACGTTTCCATGTTGTCGATTCCAAGAACAACAAAACAACAAAGGAAACGAAAACGATGAACGCTTTGCGCAAGATCGCCGTCGGCTCGCTCGCCGCCGTGCTCGCATGCTCCATGGCCGCCTGCGGATCAGGTAACGCCAATTCCACCGATAGCGCCTCCAACACCGGTAAAACCGTGAAAGTGGACGAAAAGTCCGCAAAGGCCACTTCGATCTCCGATTTCGGCGGCATGGACGGCCTCGTGGCCGCTGCCGAAAAGGAAGGCGCGCTCAACGTGATCGCGCTTCCGCACGACTGGTCCAACTACGGTGACGTGATCAGCGGCTTCAAGAAGAAGTATCCGAAGATCAAGATCAACGAGCAGAACCCGAACGCCTCCTCCAAGGAGGAAGTGGACGCCGGCAAGACCAACAAGGGCACCGACGCCGCTCCGGACGTGTACGACCTCGGCCTGGCCGTGGCCTCCACCAGCACCGACAACTTCGCCTCGTACAAGGTGCAGGCCTGGGACAAGATTCCGGATTCCGTCAAGGATAAGGACGGCAAGTACTACGCCGACTACACCGGCATCATGTCCATCGGCTGGAACGCCGACAAGTACGGCGACATCAAGTCCATCAACGACCTGACCGACCCGAAGTTCGCCGGAACCGTGGCGCTCAACGGCAAGCCGGCCGAAGCCGGCGCCGCGTTCAACGGCTACCTGATGATCAACCAGCTGGCCGGCGGCGACATCAAGAACCTGCAGCCGGGCCTCGACTTCTTCAAGAAGCTCAAGGACTGCGGCAACCTCACCACCGTCGACGTGACCGACGGCACCATCGACTCCGGCCAGACCGGCGTGGTGATGGACTGGACCTACAACCAGGCCTCCTACCAGAAGAGCCTCAAGGCCAAGGGCGTGAACTGGAAGTTCAAG
>SKFA01001567.1_pt1 | contig 12996 bp, 8 predicted proteins | sample 4820291 | NCBI WGS metagenome assembly SKFA01 (sample SAMN11008795, study PRJNA524170) | human gut metagenome | isolation source: fecal sample from pouch patient p30 | place: Israel: Tel-Aviv | reverse complement strand
ACATGATAACATTTCTTTCAAAGTTTTTTATTAAAGAAAAAGAGGATAAAGGAAAGATCAGACAGGAGTATGGTATTCTCTGCGGTATGGTCGGAATCTTTTTAAATATTCTGCTTTTCTGTGGCAAATTTTTTGCAGGAACGATCAGCCATTCGATCGCTGTGACTGCGGATGCATTCAACAACCTGTCAGATGCAGGATCTTCCGCTGTTACGCTGATCGGATTTAAGCTGGCAGGAGCAAAACCGGACTCGGAGCATCCGTTTGGCCACGGACGGATCGAATATGTATCGGGACTGATCGTTGCGGCAGCAATCCTTCTGATGGCGTATGAACTGATCAGGGATTCTATTATAAAGATCATTCATCCGGAAGAAACAGAGTTTTCCGTAATGGTGGTTGTGATCCTCATTATTTCGATTCTTGTAAAACTGTATATGTATCTTTATAACAGTGGGGTTGCAAAAAAAATTGATTCTGCTGCCATGAAGGCAACGGCAACCGACAGTCTGAGCGATACCTGCGCAACAGCAGTGGTACTTATGGCAGCTTTGATCGGACATTTTACCGGAATCTATGTGGATGGCTATTGTGGAGCATTAGTCGGAATATTTATCATGTTTGCGGGCATCGGAGCTGCGAAAGATACCTTAAATCCGCTTTTAGGGCAGCCGCCGGAGGAGGAATTTGTGCAGAAGATCGATCAGATCGTAATGGCACATGAGGAGATCTGTGGAATCCATGACCTGATCGTACACGATTATGGCCCGGGAAGACAGATGGTATCACTGCATGCGGAAGTACCTGCGGAGGGCAATATCTTAGAGATCCATGATATTATTGATAATGTTGAAAATGAATTAAAAGAAAAGTTAGGCTGTGATGCGACGATACATATGGATCCGATCGTGACATCGGATGAACATGTCAGCGAGATGAAAGCGGCGGTAATATCTATTATCAAGGGAATTGATGAGCGGATCAATATGCATGATTTCCGCGTTGTAACGGGACCGACACATACGAATATTATATTTGATGTCCTGATACCGTATAAGTTTCAGATACAGGATGATGAGCTGGCAGCACGTATTACATCACAGGTAAGGGAACGTCTTGGAAATAATTATTACGTGGTTATCAAAGTAGATCATTCCTACGTGTAAAGGAGTCGGGCAATTCAGATTTTTACAAAGGAGAAACGTATGCAGACAAGTAACAAAGAACTGATCCTGCTGGTAGATGATGATCCGGGCAATCTCAAAAGAGCACAGACGATTCTGGGGGAAGAATTTCGTATTTCTGCGACTACATCTGGGAAAATGGCATTGTCACTTCTTTCAAAAGTGACACCGGATCTGATCCTTTTGGATGTAAATATGCCGGAAATGAACGGATTTGAAACACTGAAAAAGATTCGGGAACTTGAAAATGGATCTATGATACCGGTTGTGTTTCTGACCGGTGATAATGATGCTGAAACAGAAACAAAATGTTTTGAGGCAGGGGCTATGGATTTTGTCGGGAAGCCGTTTGTTTCCCAGGTATTAGTCAGCCGTGTGAAACGAATTTTAGAGAACAGACAGTACCAGAATCATTTAGAAGAGATGGTCGCCTCGCAGGTTGCGGAAATGACGCGTATGCAGGATGAAGTGATTACCGGTATTGCCAACCTGATCGAGAGCCGTGATGGCAGTACGGGACTTCATGTAAAAAATACCCAGAATTATGTACAGATACTGACAAAAGCGTTGAGGGAAAAGGGGATGTATCCGGATATCCTTGATCATAATTATGAGCTCAATACAGTAAAGGCATCGGTACTTCACGATATTGGAAAAATAAAAACACCGGATGCGATTCTTTTAAAACCGGGACGGCTGACGGACGAAGAGTTTGAAGTCATGAAACAGCATACGGTAGCCGGGTGTGAGATCATTGACCGGATCATCGGAAATGTGGAACATGAGGAATATGTGGATATTGCCAGAAAAATAGCACGATATCATCATGAAAGATGGGACGGTACGGGCTATCCGGATGGATTATCCGGGGAGGAGATTCCGTTATGTGCAAGGATCATGGCACTTGCTGATGTTTTTGATGCATTATATCAGGACCGGTGTTATAAGAAAGCAATCCGTCCCGCATCTAAGGTGTTTGAAATTATAAAGGAAAATAGCGGCTCTCAGTTTGATCCGAACCTTACAGAGATATTTCTGGAATTGCAGCGGGAAATTACAGACATAAGTGAATGAGAGGGGACGTTATGATAAGAGAAATCAAAAAGGACAGGGCGGGAGTGATCCCGTATGTACTTTATTTCATATATACTGTTTATATGGTAGTGGCAGCAGTTTATTTAAAATGGCCAAGCTGGGTAGCTGCGGTGATAATTTGTGGGCTTTTGGCGAGTATCGGACTTCGGATGCTGACAGGACGGTACAGCAGACTGGCGAAGTTATTTTGTTCTGTTATGATATGGATGAATATTATTTTATATACGGTATTCACGGACGGTTCGTCTCTTACCATGGCAACAGTAGCAGCAAGTGTTGTGATGTTGTCTCTTTTTGATCTGATTGAGATCAATTACGTTTCGCTGGCGGCAACGATTCTTTTGTTTTGTCTTGATACATTCCTGTTAGATAAAGTAAATTATGATAATCCGATACGGGAAATGGAATTTTTTATGCAGTTTTTTGCGATCATTATTCTCGAGATCATGGAAAATAAACAGTTAAAAAACCGTATACAGCATGATATGGAATTCAATGAGACAATGCGTGAACTCGAGGATGCCAAACAGGCAAAAGATGATTTTATGGCAAATATTTCGCATGAGATCCGTACACCGTTAAATTCTATCATCGGAATCGGATCAGAATTACTGGATGCGAAAGTGGATGATACGACAAAGGAACAGCTGTATGATATTACAGTTGCGGGCAGGAATCTGATGTCTTTGGTATCAGATATCCTGGATTTTTCAGAACTTGAAAATGACACGATGGAGCTGGTGGAAGAACCATATAACATTACGTCTGTGATCAATGATGTGGTTAACATGGCACATGTGTGGAATAAAGAAAAGAATCTTGAGATCATTGTGGATTGTGAGGCGGATATTCCGAATAACCTGCTTGGAGACAGTCAGAAAATATATCGCATTATCTTAAATCTCATCAACAATGCGATCAAATTTACAGATGCCGGTGGTGTCATTTTGTTTGTCGGCGCCCGCAAGGAATCATACGGCATCAATCTTATGGTAAAGGTGAAAGATACCGGAATCGGGATGAGCGAAAAAAATATAGATGCACTGGAAAACACATACAATCAGGTAGATACGACCCGTGACCGGCGTGCGGGGGGCATTGGCTTAGGTCTTGCAATCTCACGTAAAATGATTGCAAAAATGAATGGACATATGCATATTGAGAGTGTTCCTGATGCAGGGACGACGGTTTCTATTATCATTCCACAGAGAGTACTGACGGATATGCCGCTTGTATCCGTGCGTGATGCCGGAGATAAAAAGATCATTTTTTATATGGATCTCGAAAGATACCGTTTCGGACAGCTTCGTGACGGATATCTTGAATGTATACAGAGGATGGTCGATCAGCTTCATGTAGATGCCGTGCGCTGTTCGACCATGCATGAACTAAAAAACCGCATCGATCATGAAAATTATCAGTTTTTGTTTGTTGCGGATGTCGAATATTTTATAGATCAAAGTTATTTTGACAGCCTGACTGCAAAAATGAAAGTTGTTGTCATGGCAAACCGGGATTGTGATCTGCAAAAAATCGGACCGGAAGTTCTGCTTATCTATCGCCCGATGCATGTATTCTCGGTTGCAACCATTTTGAATGGAGAAAAACTTCAGCAGGACGCATACGACGAACGGTGGCATCATGACAGATTCCGTGTAAAAGGAGCCAAAATTCTTGCAGTGGATGACAGTGCCATGAATTTAAAAGTTGTTTCAAGTCTGTTAAGCCATTATGGCATCACGATCGATACGGCATTGAGCGGTAGTGAGGCAATTGATAAAATCAGTGACAGAAGCTATGATCTCGTGTTTATGGATCATATGATGCCGGAAATGGATGGCGTGGAATGTATGCACAGGATTCATGAATTACCGCGGTTCCGTGAACGGAAAATACCGATCATTGCACTGACAGCCAACGCCATAGGCGGAGCCAGAGAGATGCTGATCAGGGAAGGATTCGATGATTTTGTTGCGAAACCGATTGAAAAATCTGCGATGGAACGTGTCCTTCGCAAATATTTAAGCATGTTTATTGAAAAAGATACGGGAGAGGAACAGGTTACCTGCAAGACAGAAGAAAACAGTGGATTATCCGGACAATTCAAAGAAGGAGGGAAAGAATTTGAGGCTGCAGGAATTGACCGCCGGCTTGGGCTTTCCTACTTTGACAATAATGAAGCGGATTATATGGAGATCGTGCAGTGTTTTTATGAACAGGGAAGAAGTCAGATCCAGACATTACAGGAGCTGTATGATAAAAAAGACTGGGAAAATTATAAGATCAATGTACATTCCCTGAAAGGACAAAGTCTTACGATCGGTGCAAAAGAGCTTTCAAAAAGGGCAAAGAGGATGCAGGAGGCATGTGAGCATGGGGATGAAAATTATATCATACAAAACCATACGGAGCTGATCGCAGACTACTGTTCGATCCTTGATGGGCTGTCTAAGTATGTGACGGTGGGGGAAGAAAAAAATCCAGTGCAGAAACTATCGGCAGCAATCGACAATTTTGACCAGGCAGAGGCAATGAAGCTGCTAGAGATGATAAAAAATGAGATGGGCAGTTCGATGGCGGATTCGGATACACAGTTGATCGCTGATATGGAAGCCCAGATTGAACTGTTTGATTTTATCAGTGCTGCGGAAACATTAAAAAAATGGGGAGGTGCGGACAATGAGTAAGCTGAGTGACAGATTTATCCAGGTACTGATCCGGAAAGATGTTTCAATTCATGCACAGTTATTCCGCTTTATGTCGCTGCTTGGAACGATCGCGATGGCACTGGGGGGAGTTTATACGCTTGCCGAGGGAATGGAGATAAAAAATGTCGCAGCATTATTTGCCGGGGCGCTTTTTATGGGCATGCTTTTCTGGGCAGGAAATAAATTCCAGCAATATGATCTCTGTTCTTTCATTCTGATGTCAGGGCTGAATGGAATTTTTCTTCCAGTTACGTTTCTGCGCTCCGGAGGCTTAAAAAGCGGTATGCCGCTTTGGTTTGTTCTTGGTTTCATCTCGCTTTTTTTCCTGCTGCGGGGGAAAAGTCTTGCCGCGGGAACTGTTATAACGATCATTGCGGATGCGTATTGTTTTTACACTGCATATGTTCATCCGGAACGGATCACTTATATGGAATCGGAATCTGTAGTTTATGGGGATATTATCGTGAGTGCGGTCATAACCATCTTTCTGACCTGTGCGTTTATGTTTATCCAGATCACACTCTCTGAATATCAGAGAAAAGAAAATGAAAAGCAGCAGGCGGAGTTAGTTGCCGCAATGAATACACAGAGCCGTTTCCTTGCAAATATGAGCCATGAAATCCGTACGCCGATCAATACGATCATAGGATTAAATGAAATGACACTTCGGGAGGAGAATCTGTCAGACGATATTATTGAGAATGCCAATAATATCCAGAGTGCAAGTAAGATGCTTTTGTCCCTGATCAATGATATTTTAGACCTGTCCAAAATTGAGGCGGGGAAAATGGAAGTTGTTCCGGCGCGTTATGAGACAGGAGAATTATTCAGTGAAATTGTAAACACGACCTGGATCCGTGCACATGAGAAAAATCTGGAATTTTGTGTCAATGTATCTGAAAAACTGCCATCCATGCTTTATGGCGACGAGATGAGGATCAAACAGGTTTTAACCAATATTTTAAGTAATGCGATCAAGTATACGCAAAAGGGATCCGTCACGCTGTTTGTGGAGAGTGAGCAGACGGGAGCGGACGAAATTCTTTTAAAAATGGCTGTGATCGATACCGGTATGGGAATCCGTCAGGATGATATGAAATACCTGTTTGACAGTTTTAAACGGGTCAATGAAGGCAGCACAAAAGGAATCGAGGGAACAGGCCTTGGACTTTCTATCTGCAGCCAGCTTGTAAATCTGATGGATGGTCAGATCACGGTTGACAGTATTTATCAGAAAGGTTCTACATTTACGATTACGATTCCACAGAAAATTGTAAATGCCACGCCACTTGGAAATCTCAATTACAACAGTTCCTCAAGACATCAGAGGTCTTCATATAAAAAAAGTTTTGAAGCACCGGAAGCAAAAGTTCTTGTTGTGGATGACAATGATATGAATCTGCTTGTCGCTAAAAAACTGCTTCGGGAAACCAAAGTCCAGCTTGCATTGGCGCATAGTGGAATGGAATGTCTGAAGCTGACGGCAAAAAATAATTACGATGTGATTTTTATGGATCACATGATGCCAGAGATGGATGGTGAAAAAACCATGGATCTGGTGCGCAACCAGCAGGGTGGATTCTGCCGCAAAACGCCGATTATTGCATTGACGGCAAATGCAATGTCAGGTGCGGAAGAAAAGTATCGTAAAATGGGATTTTCTGATTATCTGGCGAAACCGATCAATGGAATCCTTTTTGAGGCAATGCTGCTCCGTTATCTGCCGAAAGAGCGCATTGAATATATGATCGATCCGGATGAAATCAGTGAGATGGACGGATTCCGTATCTTAGGGCAGAAGAAAAAGCAAAGGCTGATCGTCAGCACGGACAATGTTGTGGATCTGCCGAATGATGTGATCCGGCAGCTTGGAATACCGGTTATGCATTATTTTGTAAATACGGAATACGGGCATTACGAGGATATGGTGGAAATCCATTCAGACAGTCTGCTTTCTTATATTGAAAAAGATCAGTATGCCAAGTCGGAAGCACCGACAGTCGGGGAATATGAGACATTTTTTGGAAATCTGCTTGAGGAGGCGGAACAGGTACTGCATATCAGTATTGCTTCAGAATCCGGAAAGGGATTTGAGAATGCAAGCCAGGCGGCAGCCGGATTTTCCCATGTGCAGGTGTTTGATTCCGGTCATTTGTCGAGCGGTACAGGCCTGATGGTTATGCATGCAGCCAATATGGTGCTGAAAAATAAGGATCTGGATGAAATATTACAGAGTCTGGAAGCAATACAGCCTAAAATACAGACAAGCTTTATTTTAGACAGTTCAAAACAGCTCTACCGCAGTGGACTTTTAAATAAGCAGGTATGGAAAATGACAGAGATGCTGCAGTGTCATCCGGTTCTGGCATTGCACAAAAAGAAAATTGTACCGGCAGCGATCTTTTTTGGAAATACACAGGATGTTTATAAAAAATATATACATGCGCAGATGGCGCGATGGTCGCCGATTGATCAGAAAGTCTTATTTATAACATCTGCGGGTTGTTCGAAAGAGACGAAAGATATGATTTTAGAGGAAGTGCAAAAGTATAAAAAATTTGATCAGATCTACATGCAGGAGGCATCAGCAGCGATTACAAGTAACTGTGGAGCCGGCTGTTTTGGACTTATTTATATGCTGCAGTAAAATTTGGTCTGAAAAACAGTATTGACATTTTAAGAAAGCGTGTTATACTCAGACACATAAAAATAGAATATGATCTTCAGGGCAGGGTGTGATTCCCTACCGGTGGTATAGCCCACGAGCCGTAAGGCATGATTCGGTGTAATTCCGAAGCCGACAGTATAGTCTGGATGAAAGAAGATATGGATAAGCAGGATTTAAAGGATCGTTTTAAACGGTTGGTAAGATAATGCATACATGGCTCTGAAATAGTTTTATTTCAGAGTCTTTTTGTTTGTGACAATAGAATGTTCGCGGAGCGCGTATTTTATTGCTGCAAAAATTAGATATCCTGCCGGATATCAGAAACGGAAAAAAGTTTCGCATGGTATCCCGGTTTTTAAAATATGTCATTTTAGAAATCCCTAAAATCCGGTTTTAAGAAGCTCTGAACGATCGTGTTCAGAGCTTCTTTTTATGGCAATAGAATATTCCCGGAGCGTGTATTCTATCGTCATGAAGCAACAGAGATTGCAGATTTTATCTTGCAGGAAAGGGAAGGTATTCATGCAGCAGGAAAGATATATGCGCCGGGCAATGGAACTTGCAGAGCCTGGCAGAGGATGGACAAAGACAAATCCGGTGGTCGGTGCGGTTCTTGTAAAAGAGGATAGAATCATCGGGGAAGGCTATCATAATAAATTTGGCGGACTTCACGCAGAGCGGGAAGCGCTGGCGGATTGTAGGAGCAGGGGAGAGGATCCGGCAGGAGCAGATCTTTATGTGACATTAGAACCGTGCTGCCATTACGGGAAAACGCCTCCGTGTACACAGGCGGTCATAGAAGCCGGGATCAGCCATGTGTTTGTCGGGGCGAAAGATATCAATCCGCTTGTGGCGGGAGGCGGAATCCGGCAGTTAAGGGAGCAGGGCATCCTGGTGACGGAAGGAGTTTTACAGGAGGAATGTGAGTACCAAAATCGGGTATTTTTTCATTATATCCAGACAAAACTGCCCTATGTGCGGATGAAATATGCGATGACACTGGATGGAAAAATCGCGTCGGCATCCGGAAAATCGCAATGGATCACCGGAGAGGCGGCAAGAGAACAGGTACACCGCATGCGGCATGAAATGACCGGAATCATGGTTGGGGCAGGCACGGTAATCGCGGATGATCCAATGTTAAACTGCCGTCTGCCGCAGACAAAAGACCCGGTCAGGATCGTCTGTGATACGACATTGCGTATACCGCTTAAGAGCCGGATCGTGCAGACTGCAGAGGAGCAGAATACCATCATTGCAACCTGCTGTCAGGATGAGGCGAAGATCAGGGAATATCAGAAATATGGATGCCGGATCATAGTGACAGAACATGCGGATGGAAAAGTGGATTTAAAAGAACTGATGCGGCAGCTCGGAGCAGACGGGATCGAGAGCGTATTGCTTGAGGGCGGTGCCATGCTGAACTGGTCGGCGTTAGAAGCCGGGATCGTCAATGAGGTGTATGCGTATGTGGCACCGAAACTGTTTGGCGGTGCAGATGCCAAAAGTCCGGTTGCAGGAATGGGCGTGGATCATCCCGATGATGCGTATTGCATGGTCAGTCAGAGGGTACAGCAAGTGGGGGAGGACATTCTGATTGCTGGGGAACTGAAAAATAAATGAGAGGGAAACAGATACATAAGTTTTGAACATACCGTAAAAAGCAGGGAGGTGAGAAAACTTGTTTACAGGAATTGTGGAAGAGGTCGGAAGGATCATAACAGCAGACCGGAAAGGCAATTCTGCCAGACTGAAAATAGAGGCAGAAAAAGTATTAGAGGATATCAAAATTGGTGACAGCATTGCCGTAAATGGAATCTGTCTTACAGTGACATCTTTTGGAAAAAACTATTTTACCGCCGATGTAATGCACGAAACGCTGCGGAGGTCATCGATTGGAGAAGCAGCGGCGGGAAGTCCGGTGAACCTGGAACGTGCGATGGCGGCAAACAGCAGATTTGGCGGTCATATCGTGACAGGACATATTGACGGAACCGGAACGATCTGTGAGGTCAAATCAGACGAGATCGCGGTTTGTTATTCCATCAAAGCACCAGAGAAGATCATGCACTACATTGTTGAAAAGGGTTCTGTCGCGGTGGATGGGATCAGCCTTACGGTTGCAAAAACGACACAGACCACTTTTATGGTGTCTGTCATCCCACATACGGCGCAGTGTACAGTTCTTGCATACAAAAAGGCGGGAGATACGGTAAATCTGGAAAATGACTGTATCGGGAAGTATATTGAACATTTTTTGAACTGGGAGAAAGAAAAAACAACGGAGAGTAAGATCACGAGGGAATTTTTATTTTCTAATGGATTCTGATAAGAAAACAAAATGCAGTTTTTGGCACGGAAAGGAAGAAGTACAATGAAGAAATTTGATACAGTGGAACAGGCATTGGAAGAATTGAAAAGAGGAAAGATCATTCTTGTGACAGATGATGAAGATCGTGAAAATGAAGGGGATTTTATCTGCGCGGCAGAGTTTGCAACGACAGAAAATCTGAATTTTATGGCAACACATGGAAAAGGACTGATCTGCATGCCGATGTCAAAGGAGATCTGTGAAAAATTAAGACTCCCGCAGATGGTGGCAGACAATACGGATAACCATGAGACCGCATTTACCGTATCGATCGATTATGTCGGCACAACGACTGGAATATCGGCGGAGGAACGCGGTATGACAGCAAGGCATTGCATCAGTGAGGATGCAAAACCGGAAGATTTTCGCAGACCGGGACACATGTTTCCACTGCTTGCAAAAAAGAATGGTGTGTTAGAACGCGACGGTCATACAGAAGCAACCGTTGACCTGATGCGTCTTGCCGGATTAAAAGAGTGCGGTTTATGCTGTGAGATCATGCGTGAGGACGGAACAATGATGCGTACAACAGAGCTCATGGAATTGGCAGAAAAGTGGAACATCTGTTTTATCACGATCGCGGCAATTCAGGAGTACCGCAAAAAACATGAGAAACTGGTAGAGTGCGCAGCAGTGGCAAAACTCCCGACAAAATATGGAGAATTTAAAGCGTATGGCTATCAGAATATTTTAAACGGGGAACATCATGTTGCGCTGGTAAAAGGTGAGATTGGAGACGGAGAGGATGTGCTGTGCCGTGTACACTCCGAGTGCCTGACAGGAGATGTATTCGGATCTCTGAGGTGTGACTGCGGGGAACAGCTTGCTGCGGCAATGGAACAGATCGAAAAAGAAGGCCGCGGAATCCTGCTTTATATGCGGCAGGAGGGAAGAGGCATCGGACTTTTAAATAAGCTGCGTGCCTATACATTGCAGGAGGAAGGAATGGATACGTTAGAGGCAAATCTTGCGCTCGGTTTTGCGGGGGATGAGCGGGAGTATTATATTGGAGCACAGATCTTAAAAGATCTCGGCGTAAAAACACTGCGGCTTCTGACCAATAACCCGGATAAAGTTTACCAACTGAAAGATTATGGCATGGAGATCAAAGAGCGCGTGCCGATCCAGATGAAGGCGACACCGTATGATCTGTTTTATCTGCGGACAAAACAGGAAAAGATGGGGCATATGCTTCGTTTTGAATAAGAGGATACATATTAAATATCTATGGTGTCAACCTGACACCAACGTTATAAAAAGGAGATTAAAAAAATGAACGTTTTAGAAGGAAAATTAACAGGAGCAGAGGACATTAAGATTGGGATTGTGGCAGCGAGGTTTAATGAATTTATCGTGTCAAGGCTGATCGGGGGTGCACTTGACGGGTTGAAGCGTCATGATGTACCGGAGGAGCAGATTGATCTGGCATGGGTGCCGGGAGCGTTTGAGATTCCGGTGATTGCAGAAAAGATGGCGGCAAGTGGAAAGTATGATGCAGTGATCTGCCTTGGGGCAGTGATACGCGGGGCAACGAGCCATTATGATTATGTGTGCAATGAAGTTTCCAAAGGGATTGCAAGCGTTTCCTTACAGAGCAAAATTCCGGTTATGTTTGGCGTTCTCACGACAGATAATATTGAACAGGCAATCGAGCGTGCCGGAAGCAAGGCGGGAAATAAGGGATATGAATGCGCTGTGGGTGCGATTGAGATGGTGAACCTGATGCGTGTGATGAAGAAGTAAAGAAGAGCCCAGGCGGTGCCAGATGTTTCTGGATTCTAAGCTGCCTTAAAAATGGTTCGTTCCCGGATTCTAATTAAAAGGGAGCATCCCAAAGTTTGTGTAAACCTCCAAACTGATGTAAGATAAAATTACTCAGCTTGGAGGTTATTTTTATGGCAAGAAGAAAAGACAGCCCACAAAAAGCAGCAATGAGAGAAATTTGAAGAGCGTCTGAACGGACGCAACCTGTAAAACCAGCTTGTTTTGGGCAGGTCTTATTGACATGCCCAAAAACTCCTGTATAATGCAGATATGGGCAGAATCCGGAAAATCGGCTCTGCCCATTTGTAACTATTCACAAATCTTATATCAGTTTTTAGCGTTTACACAAAACTTGAAACGGTCTCGGGGCTGTCAAACTATCTGATTAAAATCAGCAGTGTCTCAGCTCCTTTTTTATAGATTTTTCTATATCTTGAATGATTGCAAAACTGTATTACTGACTCAAGGTTCGAACCACATCCTTATATCGTTCCGATTTGCTTACTTTATCCTCTTTTGTGACACCGTAATATCTGTATACATCTTTATAGATACTCTGAAAGTTTTTAACCACCTTTTTATTTCCACCAGCCCCACCGCCAATATATGCATATTTTTTTTCGATAACAATATACATGGTATCATTGATATCATCAAATGCTTTTTTGAATTTATGAAAGTCAATATCAAATTCTGTCGAAGGGATTTCCATTGCCCTCTGCATTCGCTCCTCGCTTTGCCTGATATAAGCCTCCACATCTTTTGGCGATTCGCTCTTTAATTTAGGACATGCAGTAGATTCTCCTAATAATTCTGGAGCATATTGAATGATAAAAGAGGCTCTCATCTGCTGATATTCTTCTGGAAATTCTTCAGCATCCTTATCGACTTCAGCAAACCCATATCTATTTACGATATACTCTATTACTTCATCCAAACTATGACTTTCACATGAAAGGGTTTTATCCACATAGAACCGCTTAATTTTATTTTTTGCTCTTTGAATTTTCTGTTTTAGAGTAAGTTTTGCATTTTTCTTAAAAAAAATGGAGGTCGGTCCATCGGCTCCTCCAATAACAGAAACTGCGCTCGAGCTTTTTTTCATAAACACCTGTCCTATTCAAGATAAAATTTATCATCCTAATAAACTGGAATTTACGATACCTTATACATATCGTTTTTATAAAACATTATTGCATCTTTTTT
>SKFA01001556.1_pt1 | contig 13047 bp, 7 predicted proteins | sample 4820291 | NCBI WGS metagenome assembly SKFA01 (sample SAMN11008795, study PRJNA524170) | human gut metagenome | isolation source: fecal sample from pouch patient p30 | place: Israel: Tel-Aviv | reverse complement strand
GGTCCGATGACCGAACCCTCAGTCTTCTACGTGCGTAGTCTGCTGGCCGTGCGGCGGTTTTTCTGCCCCCATCGATGTCGCAGACAACTGATGGCGAGCATATCTACAGTAAAAGTCCCTTGCCGGCCCTGTGGCTCAGCCGGTAAGGCAAGTCTTCTAAACGACGCTCAACATCCCCCCAAAGACGAGGGGGAGTGAACGGAGCGGCTGCTCACTGGTTAATCCTGGCGCGAAGCTCAGGCAGCGAGAGCGAACTCAGTGCGGTTAGATTTAGCACTTATTCTTTTGTAGGGGGCATCCACGAGCGGACCCTACGTTCTCGGCACGCTTCCCTGCGACGAACAGGTCACCGTCGAAACCGATCATCCCCAAATATTGAATTATCAAACCTTCCGGCTTTATAGCCAGAAATTTCAAGATACCACGGTTTATCCGACAAACCAAATTATGCTATCGGCGATTCATCATACCGACGAAACTTCGCAAAACCGGTAAAAAAATTCCGCATGCCGTTATTTGACGGCATGCGGAATCGGTGATGATGAAAGGAAAAGATACGCTTACTTGGCTGCTGCGGCGAGGTAATCCGGAACGCCTTCGGTCGGGTAGGCCGGCCAGCCGCCTTCCTTGGTGCACACGTAGGCGGCGGTGTTCACGGCCGCGCGATGCGCTTCCTTGAGGGAGGCACCGGACAGGATCTTACCGGTGAAGGAGCCGGAGAAGGAATCGCCGGCTCCGACGGTGTCGGCCACCTCGACATGCGGGGTCAGCAGAGTGGAGGTCTCGCCGTCCTTGGCGATGATGGTGCTGAAGGTCGCGCCGCCGGTCAGGATGGTGTACTCCAGATCGAAGCGATCCATGAACCACTTGCAGGCCTCTTCGTCGTTGCCCTCCGGAATGGAGAACATCTCACGCATCATGATGAGCTCGTCGTCGTTGATCTTGAAGATGTTGGCGTATCCCAGCAGCTCCTCGATCAGCTCCTTGGAGTAGAAGTTGGCGCGCAGGTTGATGTCGAAGAACTTCAGCGCGCCTTCCTTGGAATGCTGGAGCAGTTTGATGATGGTGTCATGCGATTCCTGGGAACGCAGACCCAGCGTGCCGAAGCAGATGGCGTCGGCCTTGGACACGGCCTCGGCGAGTTCGTCGGTGTAGCCGATGTGGTCCCAAGCCACATTCTGCACGATGGTGTATTCCGGAATGCCGTTGGTCAGTGCCACGGCGACGGTGCCGGTCGGGTATTCGTTGGTCTGCACCAGCGTGTTGATGCCGGCCTTGTGCGCATCGTTGAGCAGCTCGGCGCCCAGCTCGTCGTTACCGACGGCGCTGATGGCGTAGCTTTCTGCGCCGTTCTGGGACGCGTGGTAGGCGAAGTTGACGGGAGCGCCGCCGGCGCGCTTGCCGGTGGGGAGCATATCCCACAGGATTTCACCGAGGGCGATGACGATTGGCTTGGACATGGGTGGTTCCTTTCTTTGGTGGGCGGCGTGCTATGCGACGTCGAAGAACATCGATGGATGTTCCAAAAAATTGGTGATGGCCACGGCGGCGGCACCGGTAACGGTGGCGTCGGTGGGTAGGGCGGACAGGGTGATTCGGGTGTTGCGCCCGATTTCGGGGATCGTGCGTTCGCGCACGACTTGTGTGACTTCGTCGAGCAACGGCTGGCCGGCTTGCGCGATGATGTCTCCAAGAACGATGTGTGTCGGATTGAAAGCGTTGATGATGGTGACCGCGCCGTACCCAACGTATCGGGCAACATCGCGCATCAGAAGCGTTGCGGTCTCGTCTCCCGCGTTCGCCTTGGCGAACAGTGCTGCGCAAGCCTGCGCATGCGTCATCGTCTCGCATCCGGGAACGATGCTCGGATTGGCGTTGAGCCGTTCGTGGATGGCATTGGCGGAGCAGTAGCGTTCCAGGCAGCCGACATTGCCACAGTCGCATGGCTTGCCGTTCACGTCGATGGAGACGTGTCCGATTTCCGTGGCGGTGCCGTGCTCGCCGTAGTAGATGGTGCCGTTGTCGATGACTCCGAGGCCGATGCCTTCGCCAAGCAGATAGTAGGCGAGGGAACCTTCCGACAGTTCCGGATTGAGCAGGAACTGCGCCAGCGCGCCGGCGCGGGCGTCCTGTTCGACGAACACGGGGACGCTGAATGCGTTGCTGAATTCGTCGATGAAGTTGATTTGCCTCCAGCCCTGCATGGAGGAGACCAAAGCGGTGCGTCCTTCGTCCTTTAAATAGGGCCCCGGAACCGCCATGCCGACGGCCACGATGCTGGGGTCGTCCTTGATGAGCTGGCGTACGGTATCTCGAATGCGCTCCACCGTTTCGGGGATGTGCTCTTCGCTGACGGTAGGCAAGTCGGACAGGAAGATACGGTTGCACTTGAGGTCGAAGACCGCGATTTGCACCAGACTGCGGGCGAACTTCACGCCGATGATGTGGTATTTGGCGCAATTGAGATTCAGACCGATGGAACGGCGGTTCTTGTCTCCGTCCATGTCGCCGGTTTCTTCGATGATGCCCTGCGCCAGCAGTTTCGCGGTGATTTTGGTGATTGCCGCCGGAGTGAGCTTGATGGCTTTGGCGATCTGCGCGCGTGAGCAGATGCCATTGTGGTACAGGTATTGCAGGATACGGGAACGGTTGTTTTCCGAGATCGATAACTGTTGGGCGCTGTACCTACTCATGCTCACCTCCTTGCGACAGTGCATGGACCCTCATTGAACTTCTTAATATATTAACGCCGTTAATTGATTAATGCAATTCGTGTTGTGCCGCGTGTCGCGCGCTTATCTGGGTCTCTCTGTGCGAAAGCAATGAGTAAAAAAGAAGGACGTAGACCTTGAATGCGACTTTGGCTGGGTCCGTCTCATAAAATGGCTGGTTTTTCTTATTTTCTTTCAGTAGTCGTTAAAACGTTGGAATTTCGCCGTTTTAATGCATAGCAGAAAACGACGAATATAAGGTAGGTGGGTAAAACGGCCTCCAATGAAACGTACGGTTAACATTGCGCGCCGATTCTTGTCACTATATCGCCTTGCACAGGGGCGATTCGGATAGAAAAGAGAGGATTCCATAGTGAATCGCAAGAAAGTTATCGCCGCTCTGGCTTCTGTCGCGGCTCTGGCTTCCCTGGCCGCCTGCGGCGGCGTGAAGGACGGTGGCGCCGCAACCGGCAACACCATCACCGTCGGCACGACCGATAAGATCACCAGCCTTGATCCGGCTGGCTCCTACGACAACGGTTCCTACGCCGTGCAGATTCAGGTGTTCCCGTTCCTGTACGCGCAGAACTACAACACTTCCGAGCTGTCTCCGGACATCGCCGCCGATGACGGCACCTGGAGCGCCGACGGCACCGAGTTCACCGTCAAGCTCAAGAAGGGCCTGAAGTTCGCGAACGGCCACGATCTGACCGCCTCCGACGTCAAGTTCTCCTTCGACCGTATCAAGAAGATCAACGACGAGAACGGTCCGTCCTCCCTGCTGGCCAACATCGAGTCCGTCGAGACCAAGGATGACACCACCGTCGTGTTCCACTCCGCGGTCAAGGACGACGTGACCCTGAAGCAGGTGCTCTCCAGCCCGGCCGGCCCGATCGTCGACGAAGAGTCCTTCTCCGCCGACAAGCTGACCGATGCCAACACCATCGTCAAGGACAACGCCTTCGCAGGCCCGTACAAGCTCACCTCCTACAAGGTGAACGAGGCCCTGGCATATGCCAAGAACGATTCCTACAAGGGTCTGACCCCAGCTAAGAACGACGTTGTGCAGGTCAAGTACTTCGCCGACTCCTCCAACCTGAAGATGGCCGTGCAGCAGGGCCAGGTCGACGTGGCCTACCGCTCCATGACCCCGACCGACGTCGAGGACCTGTCCAAGGACAACAAGGTCAAGGTCGTCAAGGGACCGGGCGGCGAAGAGCGCTTCCTCGCCTTCAACTTCAAGATCATGCCGTACGGCGAGAAGTCCAGCGAGCCGAACGCCGACAAGGCCAAGGCCGTGCGTCAGGCCGTCGCAAGCCTGATCGACCGCAACGAGCTGGCCACCAAGGTCTACAAGAGCACCTACACCCCGCTGTACTCCTTCATTCCGGATGGCCTGTCCGGCCACGACGACACCCTGAAGGCAGCCTATGGCGACGGTTCCGGCAAGCCGGATGCGGCCAAGGCCAAGAAGACCCTCGAAGCCGCCGGTGTGAAGACCCCGGTAGACCTGAAGCTCCAGTACAACCCGGACCACTACGGCCAGTCCTCCGCCGACGAGTATGCGGCCATCAAGGCCCAGCTCGAGGAAGGCGGCCTGTTCAAGGTCGACCTGCAGTCCACCGAATGGACCCAGTTCAACAAGGACCGTGTGGTCACCGAGGATTCCGATGGTTCCTACCCGGTCTACCAGCTCGGTTGGTTCCCTGACTACTCCGATCCGGACAACTACCTGTCCCCATTCTTCCGTGACGGCAACTTCGTGAACAACGGATACTCCAACAAGGAAGTCAACGATCTGATCGTCAAGCAGGCCGGAGAGACTGACGCCAAGGCCCGTGAGGACCTGTTGAAGGAAATCCAGAAGCTCGAAACCGATGACCTGTCCACCATCCCGCTGCTGCAGGGTGCCCAGGTTGCGGTCACCGGTTCTAATGTGAAGGGTGTCGTCCTTGACGCTTCCTTCCGCTTCCGCTACTCGTCCGTGACCAAGGCCTGACGGAAGGCTTTGACCGCCCCTGCCTGACCCGCCTAAGTCAGGCAGGGGCTCAATTTGTATCTAAAACACCAATAAGGAAAAGGAGCCCGACGTGACGCAAAGCGCAACCGAGGCTCAGCCGAAAGCCAAGAAAAACAAGCTTTCAAGCGGATTCTTCCGTTTCGTGCTCACACGCTTTCTGCTGATCATTCCTACAGTATTTATTCTTGTAACCATCGTCTTCTTCGTGATGCGCGCTACCGGCGATCCGATTTCCGCCGCTCTTGGTGGCCGTCTCACTCCCGAGGAACTGCAGAAGCGTATCCACGCGGCCGGTTATGACCGTCCGCTCATCGTGCAGTACATCGATTATCTTGGCGGCCTGCTGCATGGCGATCTCGGCACCACATTGACCGATAACCAAAAAGTGAGTACCATCCTTACTCACTATGGTGCCGCTACATTCGAGCTGGCGTTCCTCGCGCTCATCGTCGCGCTCATCGTCGGCATCGGCTTGGGACGCATCGCCGCACGCAAGCGTGACCACGCGGCCGATGCGGGCATCCGCACCTTCGCCATCCTGTGCTATGCCACCCCGGTGTTCTTCCTCGGCCTGATTCTGAAGCTCATCTTCGCCATCTGGCTGAACGTGCTGCCGGCATCCGGGCGCTCATCGCTTGGCAGCGAGATGCAGTTCTCCCGACTGGTCTCGCCGACCGGCTTCTACATCATCGACGCGATCCAGTTGGGTGATATGTCCGTGTTGCTTGATGTGCTCCGTCACGCTGTGTTGCCGGCCCTTGCGTTGGGCCTGCTGACCGCCGGCGTGTTCATCCGTTTGGTGCGCACCAACGTGATCGCCACCTACAATTCCGGCTACGTCGAAGCGGCACGTTCCCGCGGCGTCTCCGAGAAGCGTCTGCTCAACAAGCACGCATGGAAGCCGGCGTTGATTCCAATCATCACCGTCATGGGCATGCAGATCGCCCTGATGCTCGCAGGCGCGGTGCTCACCGAAACCACCTTCGAATGGAAGGGACTCGGCTTCATGCTGTCGCAGTACCTGAAGGCACGCGACTTCGTGGCCGTGCAGGGCATCGTTATCCTAATCGCCATCATCGTGGCCGTCGTCAACTTCATCGTCGACGTCATCGCCGCGTTGGTCGACCCGAGAGTGAGGTACTGACATGACCGCAGCATCTGCCAACAAGGTCACCGTTCCAGGCGACAATCGTCTGGACGAGCTCAAGCTCGGCAACAAGACGCCATTCTGGCATAAGATTCCGATCATCAAGGAACTACGCGTCGCAGTCGGCTGGCAGAAAGGCATGCTGATCACGGGCCTCGTGCTCACGGCGTTCTTCCTGCTGGTCGCCATTTTCGCGCCGCTCATCGCGCCATACAGCTACGCGCAGCTCAAGGGCGCCGACGGCGTTTCCTTCCCGGCCCAGGCGGCACCGTCCTCCGAACACATCTGGGGCACCACTGCAGGTGGCTACGATGTGTTCAGCCGTGTGGTCTGGGGTGCCCGCACCGCCGTCATCGCCATCGTCGTCGCGGTATTGCTGTCGATTTTCGCAGGCGTGCTGCTCGGCCTGGTCTCCGGCTATTTCGGCGGATGGGTCGATCGTGTGCTCGTCATGATCGCCGACGCCGTGTACTCCTTCCCGTCGCTGCTGCTGGCGATTCTGATGGCGATCATGATCTCCCACGGCCAGTCCGGCCTGTGGAGCGGCATCTTCGCCTCCGGCATCTCCATCACCGTGGTCTATATTCCGCAATACTTCCGTACCATCCGTGCCGAAGTGATCCGCATCAAGGAATCCGCGTACGTGGAATCCGCCCGCGTGGTCGGCGCCTCCACGTGGCGCATCATGACCAAGCACCTGTTCAAGAACTCCACCCGCACGTTGCCGGTGATCCTGACGCTGAACTCGTCCGAAGCCATCCTGACCCTCGCCGGCCTGGGCTTCCTCGGCTTCGGCATCGAGCCGACCGCCGCCGCCGAATGGGGCTACGACCTGAACCGCTCGGTTTCCGACGTGACCGCCGGCATCTGGTGGACTGCCGTGTTCCCGGGTCTGGCCATCGTGCTCATCGTGCTGGGCATCACCCTGGTGGGCGAATCGCTGAACGATCTGGCCGATCCGCGTCTGCGCGCCCGCAAGTCCGCAGGCGAAGTGGTGGGTTCCATCGAAGACACGTCCGTGGACCCCAGCCAGGAGCCAGGCAAGCGCAACGAGGTCGTCGCCGAACTTGAGGCGGCGAAGAATCCGATGGGAGCCAGCGACAAACCGGTGACCGTCACCGACCGTGATCCGTCATTCGTGGCTTCCGAATGGGCTTCCGAGGAAGGGGAGTGAACCGATGAGTGAAATCAAGGAAGGCAATCTCGCCGAGATCAAGGACCTCAGCGTCTCGTTCATGACCGACGCCGGTTCCATCAAAGCCATCGACAAGATCAGCTTCGAAATTCCCCGTAAGAAGGTCATCGGCGTGGTGGGCGAGTCCGGTTCCGGCAAGTCCGTGACCGCACGCTCCCTCATCAAGCTGCTGCCGGAGACCGCTACGACCTCCGGCGCGGTGTACCTGTCGAACCGCGCGGGCACCGAGGAGCTGGAAGTGCTGTCGCTGTCCGGCGAACAGCTGCGCGAAATGCGCGGCGCCGAAGCGGCCATGGTGTTCCAGGAGCCCAATTCGGTGCTCAACCCGGTGTATACCATCGGATGGCAGATCGAGGAAGGCCTTCGCGCCCATGGCATGAAGGACAAGAAGGAACTCCGTGCCAAGTCCATCGACATTCTCAAGAAGGTCGGCATTCCGGACGCGGAAACCCGCATCGACTACTACCCACACCAGTTCTCCGGCGGCCAGAAGCAGCGCATCGTCATCGCCATGGCGTTGGTGCTCAACCCCGGCCTGATTCTGGCCGACGAGCCCACCACCGCCCTCGACGTGACCGTGCAGGCCGAAATCCTCGACCTGCTGCGTCTGGCGCGCGACGAGTTCGACGCATCCGTGCTCATCATCACCCACAACATGGGCGTGATCGCCGACATCGCCGATGAGGTCGTGGTCATGTACCGCGGCCACGTCGTCGAACAGGGCAGCGTCGAGCAGATCTTCTACTCGCCGAAGGACGACTACACCAAGCGTCTGCTTGCCGCCGTGCCGCGTATTGGCCAGAAACTGGTCGTCAAGGATGCCGATGGCAAGGTCATCGAACGTGAGAAGGATTGGCGCGATCAGCCCATCGCGGTCGAGGCCAAGGGACTGACCATCACGTATCCGGGTCATCTCATGCAGCCTGATTTCAAGGCCGTGGACGGCATCGACTTCACCATCCACCGTTCCGAAGTGCTCGGTCTGGTAGGCGAGTCCGGTTCCGGCAAATCCACCACTGGCCGTGCCATCGCAGGCCTGCAGAAGGTTTCCGGCGGTTCCCTGAACGTTCTAGGCATAGAAATGAACGGTGTGAAGGAACGTGATTTCAAGCCCAAGCGCGCCGACATCGGCTTCGTGTTCCAGGATCCGGGCAGCTCGTTCAATCCGCTGATGACCATCGCGGAAAACGTGGCCGAACCGTTGATCGTGCACAAGAAGTTCTCGTCGGTATCAGACGCCCGCAAGTATGTGGGCGACCTGCTGGAGATGGTCCAGCTGCCGCGCGCCTACATGAACCGTTTCCCGCACGAGCTGTCCGGCGGCCAGCGCCAGCGCGCCTCCTTGGCACGCGCGTTGGCGTTGAAGCCGAGCCTGCTCATCGCCGACGAACCGACCTCCGCGTTGGATGTGTCGGTGCAGGCGAAGGTGCTGGAACTGTTCAAGAAGCTGCAGGCCGAAATCGGCTTCGCATGCCTGTTCATTACCCACGATCTCGCCGTGGTCGACATGCTCGCCGACCGCATCATGGTGATGCACAAGGGCCAGATCGTGGAACATGGCGATGCGGACCAGATCATGCAGAATCCGCAGAACCCATACACGCAGAAGCTGCTGGCCTCCCTGCCGGTGCCCGATCCGCGCGAACAGCGCAAGCATCGCGAGCATCTGCATGAGCTGCTTGCCGCCCAGCAGTGAGCTGATCCACGGAATCTAATAAAAAGGAATCCCCGCAACGCTTGAAACGTTGCGGGGATTCCATTTTATGATGTATGGAAGGCGATTTCAGCGGATGGTGCCGTTGAAGGCAAACTGGGCATGGGAATCGCCATTCGCCTTGGCCTTCAGATATTCGCGTACGTAAGCCATGCGTTCCACCGTGGTGGCTGCCAACGGTTCGGGCAGAGCATCAGGGGAGAACCAGCCCACGTTGAGGCTTTCCTCATCGCCGACGAACGGCTCCGTGTTGCCATTCGGATCGGGCCTGCAGATGAACAGGTGATCCATGTACATGGTGTTGTCCCCATTCGCATAGGTGAGGACCTTTCTGGACGATTTGACCGACACCAGATCGGTGACGACCACATCCACGCCGGTCTCCTCCTTGACCTCGCGGGCAACGGTATCGGCCGGTTCCTCTCCGGGCTCGTTGATGCCATACACCATGGCCCATTCGCCGGTGTCGGAACGACGCCCCAACAGCACACGGCCCTGCTCGTCCTCGACATAGCCGGAGACGCCCATGAGCCATAACAGATCGTGGCCTATTTTTTCACGTAGCGAGAGTACGAATTCAGGCGTGGGCATGATGCGTCCTCAGGCCTTCGCGCCTTCGGCGGCCATATCGGCCATCCATGCCTCGACATCGTCGATCTGCTTCGGAATGCCCGCGGAAATCCATTCCGGACCATCCTCGGTCATGAGCACGTCATCCTCGATACGAATGCCGATGCCACGGTATTCCGGCGGAATCAGCAGATCATCCTCACGGAAGTACAGGCCCGGTTCGATGGTGAAGATCATGCCCGGACGAATCTTGGCGTTCTGATACGACTCATAACGCGCCTGCGCGCAATCATGCACGTCGAGACCCAGATGGTGGGCCACGCCGCAGGCGAGCCAACGGCGATGCTGCTGGCCTTCAGGGGAGAGCGACTCCTCGACATCGACCGGCAGAATACCCCAGTCATGCAGACGTTCGGCGATCACGCGCATGCACGCATGGTGGATGTCCGAATACGTGGCGCCCGGCTTGGCCGCCTCGAAACCGGCCTGCTGGGAATCCAACACGGCCTGGTACAGCTTCTTCTGGAAATCGGTGAACTTGCCGTTGGTCGGGAACGTGCGGGTGATGTCGGCGGTATACAGGCTGTTGACCTCCACACCGGCGTCGATGAGCAGCAGCTCGCCCGACTCCACGGTACCGGTATTGCGCATCCAATGCAGAATCGGAGCGTGGGCGCCGGAAGCGATGATGGTGTCGTAGCCGACCTCGTTGCCCTCCTCGCGGGAGATGGCGTTGAACGCGCCCTCCAGCATGCGCTCCGAACGCGGCTTGCCAAGGGAAGACGGAATCTTGCGCAGAATGTTGTCGAAACCGTGCTTGGTTGCGGCCACGGCCTTGCGCATCTCGCGAACCTCATACTCATCCTTGCACATGCGTGCCTCGGCGGCGAATTCGTGCAGCTTGTCATCGGCAGCGGTGTTATTGTCCGGATCAGCGAAACCGTTGGCTTCACGGATCTCCTCGACCATGCTGGTAATCGCCGGATCGGCTTCACGAATCACGCGCACGCGCACCGCGCCGGCCTCAGTGCCGACATCCTTGCTCAACGCGTCGGGCAGCTGCGCGATGTCGTTGGTTTCGATGCCGGTCATCGCGGTCATTTCCTTCACACCGGCACGCGGACCCACCCAATACTCGCCATAATGGGCGTTCATGAAAAAGTCCTGCGTGTAATGGTTGGCACGCGGAGTCACGAACAGTTCCGGAACATGCGTCTTGCCGGCCTTCGCCTCCGGAGAATCCGGATCGACGGGATTCAGCACCAGCACCGCGCCGGCCTCGAAATCCTCACCCAAACCGGTGTAGTAGGAGAACGTCGTATCCGGACGGAACGCGTAATCGCAATCGTTGTTGCGCACCTTCGGCTGTCCGGCCGGAATCACGATACGCTCGCCCGGGAACGCCTTGCCCAACGCCTCCAGACGCGCCGGCGTGTACTTGGAGGACTCCAACGGCTCGATCTGCGGCTCGTTGTCATCCCAACCGGTGGTCATGAACTCCTTGAACGCCTCGGAACGCGGACGCAGCGAACGATTGTTCACACGATCGCTCATGGCCTGATCCGGTCCCGGAGCGGCCTCCCGCTCCATCTTCTCGTATTCCTTGTCCTTGTCAGTAATGACTTCGCCCATCACATCTCCTGAACATGCATTCGTAACGTACGGAAATTACCGCAACCCATCCTATAACTTTTCCCGGCGCGCAACGTTCATGCGGACATCTAGAATGGGAAAAGTTTAGTGTGCTGTCCGCAAGGTACGGGAGGAAAACGGGAAATATGTCATTCGAACATCCCAATCGCAACAACGAAAGCATGATCGACGTCGAACGCGACATCATGAGCCGTCCATCGGAACGCAACACCACCAATCTCGACCTGCAACGCATGAAGATGATCCTCGACATCATGGGCCATCCGGAGCAGTCGTTCCGCGTCATCCACATCACCGGCACCAACGGCAAGGGCTCCACGGCACGTATGGCCGAAGCCATCTGCCGCGCCTACGGCATGCGTACGGGCCTATACACCTCGCCCCATCTGGAACACGTCAACGAACGCATCGCCATCGACGGCCAGCAGCTGTCAGACGACGATTTCGTCGACACATGGGACCAGGTCAAGGACCTCGTCGCCATCGTGGACATGAAAATGGACGAGCTGGGCAAGCCGAAGATGAGCTTCTTCGAGGTGCTCACCGCCATGGCCATCTGGAAGTTCGCCGACACGCCCGTGGACGTGGCCATCGTCGAGGTCGGCATGGGAGGCCTGTGGGACGCCACCAACGTGCTCAACGCGGATGCGGCCATCATCGGCCCGGTGGACATGGACCACATGCAGTGGCTGGGCGACACCGTCGAACAGATCGCCACCGAGAAGGCCGGCATCATCAAGCCGAACTGCACCGCCATCATCGGCCCGCAGCCGCATGAGGAAGCCGTCATGCCGATTCTCGCCGAAGCCGCCGAACGCAACCACGCCATGCTCGTGCGCGACGGCTACGAAATGACCGCGTCCGACCGTATGGCCGCAGTCGGCGGCCAAGTCGCCACCCTGACCACGCCCAACGGCACTTACGAGGGCGTGCCGATCGCCAAGTTCGGCGAGCATCAGGCCCACAACGCGCTTGCCGCGCTCGCCGCCTCCGAAGTGGTGATTCCGGTCAACGGCCCGCTGGACGGCGACTTGGTGGCCGAGGCGTTGAGCTCGGTCAAGATTCCCGGACGCATCGAACAGATCCGCACCTCACCGACCATCATTCTGGATGGCGGACACAACGTGAATGCCGCCGAAGCCCTGCGCAAGGCCATCGAGGAAAGCTACGACTTCAAGCAGCTGGTCGGTGTGGTCGCCATGATGCGCGACAAGCAGGTCGAGGAATATCTGGGTGTTCTGGAGCCGATCCTGAGCTCCGTGGTGGTCACCGAGAACTCGTGGCGCGAGCGCGTGATGCCGGCCGACGAGCTTGAGAAGATTGCCGTGGACGTGTTCGGCCGTGACCGTGTGATCAAGGAAGCGAACCTGCCTGACGCGATTCAGACCGCCGTCAATATGGTCGATGCCGAGGACGAGCTGGGCGTGGGCTACGGCCACGGCGTGCTTATCTGCGGCAGCTTCGTCACCGCCGGCGACGCACGCCTGATGCTTGAGGAACACGCCAGCCCCACGATGAGGCAGGCTATGGCCGTTCATCAGCCGGCGGTTGACCCGGACGATTCGGATCAGCCGGCAGACAAGGCCGAGGATGAGGCCGCCGACAACCTCGAGGATTCGGTAAGCCCGGACGACTTCGACGTGTTCGACGTCCTCGGCCTCGGCAAGGAACAGGCCAGTGACGCCGGTAACGCCGGCACCGGCACGGCCAGCGCCGACACAGGCGCCGACACCGACGATTCCGCCGACGCCCGGTAACCCGCATCCAAGGCATATCGGATACCCGGACACCCGGCATACGGAAAACAGTCTCACGCCATGTATCTCAAGGAACTCACCCTCCGCGGATTCAAATCCTTCGCCTCCGCCACCACGCTGCGCTTCGAGCCCGGCATCACGGCGGTGGTCGGCCCCAACGGTTCGGGCAAGTCGAACATCGTCGACGCCCTGATCTGGGTAATGGGTGAGCAGGGCGCCAAAAACCTGCGCGGCACTTCGATGGAGGACGTGATTTTCGCAGGCACGTCCTCCATCGAAG
>SKFA01001540.1_pt1 | contig 13144 bp, 12 predicted proteins | sample 4820291 | NCBI WGS metagenome assembly SKFA01 (sample SAMN11008795, study PRJNA524170) | human gut metagenome | isolation source: fecal sample from pouch patient p30 | place: Israel: Tel-Aviv | reverse complement strand
GCCCGATCGGCGGCCCCTCGGGGCTTGCCCATATCGTAGGCAATGCGCCGAATGCTCGCGATCGAAATTTATCGATGGCCTATTTCAGACTGTAATGGGTTACGGACGATGGATAAGCTCGATGCCATGGCGGAACAAGTCAGGGACTTTTGTGATGCACGCGACTGGCGCAAATATCACACGCCAAAAGAGCTTGCCATCGGCATGGCAACTGAGTCCTCCGAGCTCCTTCAGCTCTTTCGTTTTATGAGCGACGAACGCATTGCAGAAATGTTCGAAGAAATCGAGCAACGCCAAGCCATCGAAGACGAAGTCGCCGACACGCTCCTTTTCCTTCTGCGTTTCGCAGATTTAAATGAAATCGACCTACCAGCGGCGCTTTCGTCCAAGCTCAAACGCAATGGCGAGCGCTACCCCGTCGACGTATCATCTGACGAATACAGAAAGGCGGACCACCATGAGTAACGAGTTCGCCCTTCGGCAATACACGCTCCCCCTGCCCCAGCCCTTCGAGACAAGCGAATCGCTTCAGGACTTTGGCACGCCAAAGCCAGGGTCGCACCACGACGAAAGCTGGCCTGTTCTCTACATCCTGACCAACAGCAAAAACAAAACGGCGTACATCGGTCAAACGACAAATTATCGACGCCGCATGAAGCAACACGCCACAAACGCGGACAAAGACTTCGACCGGACCCTTCTGATTGACAATCCCACCTTCAACCAATCCGCAACGTTCGAGTTCGAGAATCGACTTATTGAACTGTTCTGCGCCGATGAAAAATACCAAGTCACCAATGCCAACAATGGCTATGCCCAATTCGATTACTTTGAGCGGCCTCAGTACCGCCAGAAGTTCCGAACGCTATGGACAAAACTACGCGAAGAAAACTATGCGATTCACCCCATCGAAGAGCTCGAGAACACTGACCTGTTCAAATTCTCGCCCTTCAAAACGCTCACGCCCGATCAATACGAAACGATTGAGGCGATTTACAGGCGGCTCGAGCAAGAGCATGAAGACATTAAACACGGCGGTCCCAAGAAAGAACGCGTAACCGTCGTGAACGGCGCGCCAGGAACAGGCAAAACAATCCTCGCCATCAGTCTCATGTTCAAAATCAAAAATGAGCCGAACCTTTCCGGTCTGCGGGTCGGCTTCGTGACGCCCATGGAGTCTCTGAGCAAGACGCTCAAAAAACTCACGCACTTCCTCCCCGGGTTAAAGCCCGGCGACATCCTGAGCCCCAGCGACGTCACAAAAAACGATCGGTATGACATCTTGCTTGTCGACGAGGCGCACCGGCTGGGAAACTACTTGACCGCCGGCGCCGGCATCGGAGCTTTCTACAACACATGCGAACGACTCAACTTGCCGCGCACGAGTAACCAGGTGGATTGGATTTTCAAATGCTGCGACAAGGCGTACCTGTTCTATGACCCCAAACAGCAAGTCCGCGCATCGGGACTCAACCGAGATGGCCTTGAGCAGCGACTCAACCAACTCGAAGAAGCGGGCATTGAAACTGAAGAGTTCAGCCTAAGCACACAAATGCGCGTACGCGGTGGTGACGAATACCTCGATTTTGTCTATGACTTACTCGACAACAAGGCGTACATGCATACCGGCATGAAGTTCAACGAACTCTTTTCATCGGAGCCTTACGATTCGCGAGCCGGGGATCCGGACAACGATATCCCCAGATACCAGTTTGGAATCGTCGACCGATTTGAGGGTTTCTGTTCCCTACAGCAAGCCAAGGATGAAGAAGTTGGTCTATCCCGCATGACGGCAGGTTTTGCGTGGAAGTGGGAAACGAAGAAACACAAAGACGCGTTCGACATCGTCATTGAGGGCATCCCTAAACGTTGGAACTCGAGTCAAAAGGATTGGGTTAACTCCCCCAACGCCGTCAACGAGGTTGGATGCATCCACACGGTGCAGGGCTACGACCTCAATTACGGATTCGTAATTCTGGGGCCAGACATTTACTACGACACCGATAAAGAAGCTGCCTGCGTTAACAAAGCGAATTTCAAAGATGCCGTCGCAAAGAAAAAGGCAAGCGACGATGACCTGCGAAAGATCATCGTCAACGCCTACTACGTTCTCATGACGCGCGGCATGCTGGGAACGTTTCTTTATGTATGCGACCCGGCGCTCAAGGAGTATTTGTCACGGTACATCCCGGTGATATAGGCTAGCGCCAAGTCTTCCATGTAACCATCCTGTAAATCATAGCGGCGCACTCGAGTTTTACCGTGATGCGGTCGCGCCCGGCGCTCCACTGTGCTAAAGTATCCCGAACGTTCAAACGACTACGAGGGGAACTAGAAGATGGCACGTGTGCACAACTTCTCAGCTGGCCCGGCCGCGCTGCCTACAAGCGTGCTCGCCGAGATCGCCGACGAGATGATGGACTACCGCGGTTGCGGCATGTCCGTGCTCGAGATGAGCCATCGATCTAGCATGTACCAGCAGATCATCGACGACGCCGAGGCAACCCTGCGCCGCCTGCTGAGCATCCCTGACAACTACCGTGTCCTGTTTTTGCAGGGCGGCGCCACGCTGCAGTTTGCGGGCATCCCCATGAACCTCATGCGCCGCGGCCGCGCCGGCTACGTCGTGACCGGCAACTTTGCCAACAAGGCGTACCAAGAGGCCGCCAAGTACGGCGAGGCCGTGCTGCTCGCGAGCTCCGAGGACACCAATTTCGACCGCATTCCCGCCATGGCCGACGTCAACGCGCGCATTGCCGCCGAGGCCGCGGGCGACGGGCTCGACTACGTCTACATCTGCCAGAACAACACCATCTTTGGCACCATGTACCACGAGCTGCCCGATTGCGGCGATGTGCCGCTGGTCGCCGATGTCTCGAGCTGCTTTCTGTCACAGCCGCTCGACGTCGAGCGCTACGGGCTCATTTACGCCGGCGCTCAGAAAAACGCCGGCGCCGCGGGCGTGACCGTGGTCATCGTGCGCGACGACCTCATCGCAGATGGCCCCGCCTTTGCGCAGACGCCGCAGTACCTGGACCTTAAGACCCAGGCCGCCAAGGGTTCCATGCTCAACACGCCCAACACCTTTGGCATCTACGTGTGCGGCAAGGTGTTCCATTGGGTCGAGGAGACCGGCGGACTTGCCGCCATGGCCGAGCGCAACTGGGCCAAAGCCAACCTGCTCTACGACCTGCTCGAGCACAGCGAGCTGTTCCATGGCACCACGCAGGCCGACAGCCGCTCCATCGCCAACGTTACCTTCCGTACCGGCGACGCCGAACTCGACGCGGCCTTTGTCGCAGGCGCGGCCGAGCACCAGATTCAAAACGTCAAGGGCCATCGCCTGGTGGGCGGCATGCGCGCCAGCGTCTATAACGCCGTAACCATGGAAGACGTGCAGGCCCTGGCCTCGTACATGAAGGACTTCGAAGCGCAGCATAGTTTGAGTCCGCGATCTAACTAGCCCGCAACGCGCGGGCCGACCAGCCACTTCAAACCACCTGTTTAAACCAAACCTGCTAAGGAGTTTTTCATGCGTAAGATTAAGACCATCGACGACATCACTAAAGACGGCAAAGTCGAGTTTGGCGAGGGCTACGAGTTTGTGGGCACCGCCGAGGAGGCCGACGCCATCCTGATGCGCTCGACCGACCTGCACGGCTACGAACTGCCCGAGGGCATCCGCGCAATCGCCCGCTGCGGCGCCGGCGTCAACAACATCCCCGTCGAGGAGTACGCCAAGAAGGGCGTCGTCGTCTTTAACTCCCCCGGCGCCAACAGCAACGCCGTCAAGGAGCTCGTCCTGGGCATGCTGGTGCTCTCGAGCCGCGGCGTGGTGCAATCGATGAACTGGGTGCGCGACAACGCCGACGACCCCGAGATTCAGGTCGACGCCGAAAAGGCCAAGAAGGCCTTTGTGGGCCGCGAGCTCAAGGGCAAGCGCATCGGCGTTATCGGTCTGGGCAACGTAGGCTCCAAGGTCGCCAACGCCTGCGTCGATCTGGGCATGGATGTCTACGGCTACGATCCGTTCATTTCCGTCGAGCACGCGTGGGTGCTGAGCCGCGAGGTGCAGCGTGTGGGCACGCTCGAGGACCTGTGCCGCGGTTGCGACTACCTCACCGTGCACGTGCCCAGCAAGGCCGACACCATCGGCATGATCAGCACCGAGCAGATTAACCTGCTGGCCCCGGGAGCCGTGCTCATCAACTACGCACGCGAGACCATCATTGACGAGGACGCCGTCGACGCCGCCCTGCGCGAGGGCAAGCTCAGCTGGTTTAGTTGCGACTTTGCCACGCCCAAGACCGTCAAGATGCCGAACACGTTTATCACCACGCACTCGGGCGCCGGCACCGGCGAGGCCGAGGCCAACTGCGCCGATATGGCCATCAGCGAGCTCAAGGATTACCTGGAGAACGGTAACATCGCCCACAGCGTCAACTACCCCGCTTGCAGCATGGGCAAGGCACGCGCTGCAAGCCGCATTGCCTGCCTGCATGCCAACGTGCCCAACATGATCGGCCAGATCACGGCCATCCTGGCCAAGGACAACGCCAACGTGCAGCGCATGACCAACGAGTCCGCCGGCGAGAACGCCTACACCATGTTCGACACCGACGAGCACCTTGACACCAGTACCATCGAAGCACTCAAGCAGATTCCCTCGATGTATCGCGTGCGCGTGATCAAGTAGCGCCGGCTGATCTGACGGGCAGTTCCCCATGTGGCCTGCCCGTCGCTGACATTGAATGCCCGCAGGGGCGCCTTTCGCACGAGAGGCGTCCCCGTTTTTGTGAGCCCTCCATTAAATGCACCGAGCCGCTTCTTGGCATACAATCTGTATGTTGGCCTAACTATCTGTGAGGTGCCTATGGTTGATACAGATTTTGCTTGGCGGCTTACGCAAGGGCTCGTGCGGATCGACAGTTCCGACCCAGGTGCGTATGAGGACGAGATTGAACGCTATATCAAAGCGTTGGTTGAGGAACGGTTGGCGCAGCTGAGCCATCCGGTACTCGATGCCGTGCAGATTGCAGAGCACGAAGTACTCCCCGGACGCCGCAATCTAATGGTCACCGTGCCGGGCCGAAGCGACGAGCCGCGACTCGTCTATATCTGCCATATGGATACCGTTACGCTGGGCGACGGCTGGGATGCGGACATTACGCCGCTCGGGGCGGTCGTGCGCGACGACAAACTCTACGGCCGCGGTGCCTGCGATATGAAGGGTGGCCTGGCCTGCGCCATTGCCGCACTTGTCCATGCACTCGAGCGCGTAGCAGCAGAGGGCGAGCTGCCCCGACGCGGCTTTTCGCTCATCTGCTCGGTCGACGAGGAGGACTTTATGCGCGGCTCAGAGGCCGCGATCGATGCTGGCTGGGTCGGCTCGCGCGAATGGGTGCTGGACACTGAGCCCACCGACGGACAGATCCAGGTGGCGCACAAGGGGCGTACGTGGTTCGAGATTGAAATGGCTGGCGTGACGGCGCATGCGAGCCAGCCCTGGAAGGGCGCGGATGCCGTCGCCGCCATGGCCGAGGCCGTGTGCTCGCTTCGCCGCGCATTTGCGGCGTTGCCCGTACACAATGAGCTGGGGCCTTCGACCATCACGTTTGGCCAAATCGAGGGCGGATATCGCCCCTATGTCGTGCCCGACCATGCCAAGGTCTGGGTCGATATGCGCCTGACCCCGCCGACCGATACGGCCGCCGCGACGCGCATGGTAGAGCAGGCCATCGCCGTCGCCGAAGCCGCCGTTCCCGGTTGCCATGGCAGCTACACCGTGACGGGCGACCGCCCCGCCATCGAGCGCGACCCGAACTCTCCCCTTCTAGCAGCTCTCAAGCGTGCCGCCGATGACGTGACGGACGCGGACACGACCGTCGGCTTCTTTACCGGCTACACCGACACCGCCGTCATTGCCGGCAAGACAGGTAACCGCAATTGCATGAGCTACGGCCCCGGGTCGCTCGCGCTCGCGCACAAGCCCAACGAGTATGTGCCCCACGCCGATATCGTTCGTTGTCAGCAGGTGCTAATCGCGCTCGCCGATAACGTGCTCTGGGACGCGAGCGGCCAAGTTGGGGCATAATAAGCCGCGAACAAACCGACTCGCGCGTTAGGACCGCCCATGAAAGCATTTCCGTTTCCCTGCATCCGCCCGGCTCAGGACCGCGTGCTCGAGGCGCTGCCTGCAATGGGCAGCATCCTGAGCGGCAACGATGCTCTGCGCGGAGCCCTTGCCGATGGCCTGATGCTCAAGGACCCGGGTGCGGCGTATTACGTGTACGAATGCTCGGGCGAGCCGGGACGCGTGACGGGTGTCGTGGCGATCTGCCCGACGAGTGTACTTGCGGGCGACAAGGGCGATGCCAGCGCTGACGTGGCCGCCGCCGCGCGCGCGATCGCCGAGCTCAAGGTGCAGCCGCGCCCCGTGTCCCTCTCCTACGAGGCGTCGCCCGTCATGGATATCATCCTGGGCGCCGCCAAAGAGGGCGCGTCGCTCTACGCCGTCACCGACCCCGCGGGCATTACGCACCGCGCGTGGGAGGTCAAGCGCGAGGACGCCGTCGGGGCCATCCGCGCCATGCTCGACCAAGCACCGGAGCCGGCACTGGCCGACGACCCCGCCTACGCCGCCGCTCTGACCGGGGCGTCGCAGCTGCTGGCCGATGAGGCCCGTGTCGCCGGAACGTACACCGGCAAGGAGCCGTTCAACTTTACCGTTGCCGTGCTCTTCCCCGCCGCGCAGGTCAGCGGCGCCGCGCCGCAGGTTCCGACAGGTCTGCTCACGCACCAGGTCGCGCGGTTCTAGCAAGACCAGACCGCCCGGCACAAAAATCGGCAGCTCAACAAACAGGGGGCGGAGATGCAGCAGGTACATGCATCTCCGCCCCTTTTGCGTCGAGAAGTTATGCCAGCGACCCGTGCCGCCGCGCTCGCGTTATCCGCGCTGCGGACCTGCAGTAGCCACAAGCGGTTCAAGCCCCAGCTCGCGCGCGTAATCCTCCTGCGTAATAATCTCAATCAGCTCAAACGTACCGGCCTCGTCGTCAAACGCAAAGTGCAGCACCGAGCAGTTGCCCGGAACGCGATCGCGTTCATCGGCCGCCGCTCCCCTCACGTGATCCAAAAACTCCTTGATGGCCGAGCCATGGCTTACCGCGAGCACGCACGTATGGTCCGGACGCTGCATAAGCTTGGTCAACGTCGCCACCATGCGCTCGCGCACCCGCATCTGGCCCTCGCCGCCAAACTGGCGATAGAAGTCGCGCCACGGGCGCTCGGGCATAAGTATCACGCGCTCGGCCTCAAAGTCGCCAAAGAACCACTCACGCAGGCCGTCCAGGCGCTCGTACGCCAAGCCCGGCCACAAGTTGGCGATAGTCTGCTCGGTGCGATGAAGCGTGGAGGTGTAGGCATGATCGGGCTCAATGCCGCGCGCACGTAAAAACATGCCGGCGCGCGCCGCCTGGTCGCAACCCAACTGCGTAAGCGGCGAGTCACTCCACCCCTGAATGATACGCTTGAGGTTGAATATCGTCTGTCCATGACGGACCAGATACAGATCTTTATTCATAGGGGTCCTTTCGTTCGTTACCAACCCAAGAGCGAAAACGCCCCGTCGCAATAGCCAAAATGAAGCACGGCACCGTTGTCGGGTAGCTCTCCCCTGCCAGTCACATACTCAAGAAACTCCTGGCAGGCTGAGCCGTGGGAAACCGCCAGCACGCAGTCGTGCTGCGGCCTGGCCATGATGCGCGACAGCACCGCGACCATACGCGACTGGAGCTGCACTTCCGACTCGCCGCCAAACGCGACCGGATAATCACCCCAGGGCTGCGGCGGCATATCGCGATTTGATGTACCCTCCAGCGAGCCCAAATGCCACTCGCGTAGGTCATCGACCAGCTCTATCGAACGGCCCTCACCAGCAATTAGCTCAGCCGTACGCCGCGCCCGGCCCAACGGGGAGGAATACACACGGTCAAAGGTCACGCCACGCGCCTCAAACGCCGCGCGCGTCGCCAGCGCTTGCTCGCGCCCGCGCACCGTAAGCGGCGAATCGTGCCCACCTTGCAAAATATTCTGCACATTGAGCTCAGTCTGCCCATGCCGCACCAAATACAAATCTGCCACACGCCCTCCTCTCGCACCATCACAAAGGGGACAGGTACCTTTGTGGTGGTTTACCGCCGGATCACACCGCGGTGACGCTCAACTACACCAGCACGTCGGTGAGCGAACGCTTGGGTACGTGGTGCACCTGTGCCTCGTCGCGCCAATAATTGATGGAGCCATCGGGGTTGGAATCGATCGCATCGATCACCTGCGTTTCGGCCGGAACGCCAAACGCCATGATCAGCTTGAGCTCATACTTGTCGTTATCGAGCCCCATGGCATCGATCGCGTGGGGCGTAAAGGCCTTGAACATGCAGGCAGCCACCTCGGGCGTGGCGCTGCGGGCGGCGAGCATCATCGTCTGCGCGGCAATACCCGTGTCGACCTCGGTAATGGGAGCGGCGGGCTTGCCCGGAACGGCGCGCTCGGCCAGAATCGCGATGTAGCCGGTCGGGCGCTCGCCCTCGGCAGGACCCGGCCAATCCTTGAGCGCACCGGCCCATGCAAGCTCGTCAAACACGCGAGCGCAGTCCTCGGAACCGCTCACCACATGAAAACGAAGACGCTGAGCATTGGCACCACACGGAGCCAGGTGCGCCAGTTCCGCCAGCTCGAGCAAAAACTCGCGCGGCACGCGCATGGACTCGTCAAATCGGCGGCACGTGCGGGCGCGGCGGACCAGCGCGTCAAACGTGTCCAGGCCGAGCTTTTCGCAACCTTGCTTTGCCATCGACTCAGCGCCTACCGGCGCCGCGGGAACTGTTTCGTTCATAGGGACCCCCAATTTCGGGCAATTGTTCTTAGGAAAATCTAACCTAAAACGCAGGCAATAACGAACAGGGCCGCAATGTTCTACACCTGTTGAATAGAAAATCGCGACGTGGGGAACAACGGAAACAATTCGGGGCCTTTGGGTTACGTTTCGCCCTCCCCGACCCATACGCCAGCGCCTTTAGGCGATACTGGTTGTAACGATCAAGGCTTACGCCGCACGGAAAGGAGACATTATGAGCATCTTTAAGAACGATGACCAAAAATCGAGCCAGTTTGGATTTGACGAGAAAAGCATGGCGGGCAAAGCCGTCAAGGCCGTACGCTGGATTTACGCCATCACGGGCGTCTTAGCGCTCATTGCTGGTATCGCGCTGCTTTTTGCACCCGCCAAGTCCCTCGTCTTTTTGACGACTGTCCTAGGTTTGTACTTTGTAATCACTGCTGCCATCAGACTGTTCACTGCCATTTTTGAGCCGCTGCTGCCCACCGGCTGGCGCGTGACGAGCATCATCTCCAACCTACTCATTATCTTGGGCGGCGTCATAATCCTGCGCAACCAGGCCTTCTCGACCGCGACGCTCACCACGATGGTGGTTATCGTGGCCGGCTTTGGCTGGATTGTCGAAGGTGTCATGTCCATTCTGGAGTCCGAGCTTTCGCCCAACCGCGCCCTCGCCATCCTGAGCGGCGCACTCTCCATCATCGCCGGCATGTTCGTGTTTATCTATCCGCTGTGGTCGGCCAAGATGCTCGTCATCTTTAGCGGCGCCGCGCTGCTGGTGTTTGGCGTAACGCTGATTGTTCGCGCTATTCAATTTGGCAAACTGGTGCACTAGATGCCGCGAACGCTCTTTATTGATGCCGACGCCTGCCCGGTCACGCGCGAGTCGATTGACTGCGCGCGGCGGGCGGGCGTCGCCGTTGTTATCGCCGGCAACAGCACGCAAAACTTGGAACGGCACATTCGCCGCGACGACCCGCGCGATGCCGAGCACGCGCGACGCGGCTTTTGGGTCACGACGCTCGATGTGAGCGTGGGCGCCGACAGCGCCGACTTTGCCATTGTCGAACGCCTGCAGGCGGGCGACGTGGTCGTGACGCAGGACATTGGCTTGGCGAGCATGGTGCTCGGGCGCGATGCCGCCGCCATCGGTGTGCGCGGGCGCGTGTACGACAAGGCGACCATCGACATGCAGCTGTTTATTCGTCACGAGGAAAAGAAGGTGCGCCGCGCTGGCGGTCGCACCCGCGGGCCAGCAGCCTTCACCAGCGAAGACCGCGCCCGCTTTAAGCGCAACCTCACCGAGCTGCTGCGCTAACCAAGGCAGATTTTTGGGACATGCCTAAAACTCTGCCTTTTTGTTTTGGACGGTGTGAGCGCTCAGGATCCGTGGCTCAACAAAAAACGGGCTTCAAAATGCCATGCGTCGCCGCATTGTGCAGACGCCGTGCATGGCTATTTTGAAGCCCGTTTTGTTAGGCCTACTTAGAGGCCGAAGGCAGATAGGACGAGTCCCCAGCCGGCGCCGATGACGTACATCATGACCAGGAACACGGCGTTTTCACGAGCGCTGCGGTTGGTGCGGAACAGGACCAGGTAGCCCACGCCGGCGGAGATGAGCGTGCCAGCGAGCATCGGCGCCAGCTGCAGCGCGCCCTCCAGGTACAGCTGCGTGATGACCACGCTGGCCGAGCAGTTGGGGATCAGGCCGACAAGCGCCGAGCCCAGGACAGCAAGCGTCTCGTTGCCGCGCAGGAACTGCTCGATTGCGGACTCGCCGAACGTCTCGAGCACGGCGACCAGAATCAGCGTCACCAGGAAAATGAATACCGAGACCTGGACGGTATGCGAGATCGCGCTGCGGATGATCGACAGGACAGGCGTCCCTTCGTGGGAGTGACCGTGGTCGTGCCCATGGCCGTGGTGGTGCTCATGCTCGCCCGTGTGACCGTGGTCATGGCTGTGTCCGTGGTCGCGCTCGTGTTCATCTTCATCATCATCGCAACCGCAATGGTCGCGCTCGCACAACTCGTGGATGTGGTCGGCGCTCACGCCCGCCTCGGCCACCTCGTCGATGATGTCACCGCCGCTGTGGTCGTCATGCGCGCAGTTAACGTGCGCCGGATTGACAGTGGTCCCCAACACGGTACGGCGAATCGCCGCATGAGCACGGGCGTTACGGCGCAGGCCGCGAATGGCGGCATCTACGATAAAGCCCGTGACCAGTGCGATCAGCGCTTTCGAAGCCAAAAGCATCGCCATAGTCTGCACGGGAACCTGCTCGGCAAGTAGCAGCGGCAGCATCTCGTCGGAGGTCGAGAGAAACACCGCCACCAAGGTGCCCAGCGTCACGACGCGACCGGCGTACAGCGTTGCCGCCATGGCCGAAAAGCCGCACTGCGGCACAATGCCCAGCAACGAGCCAACCACGGGACCCGCGGCGCCGGCGCGCTTGATGGCCCCGTTAACGCGGTCGCCCGCGACGTGCTCCAAGGTCTCGAGGGCCAGATACGTCACCAACAAAAACGGCACCAGCGACAGCGTGTCCTTGCCGGCGTCGAGCAGAATATCAATCAGCAAATCCATGACGGATGGAACCTTTCGCGTCTTTCGGCAGCATTGTAAAAGTCCTAGCGGTCAACTAGGGTATTGTAGTTGTCCTAGGCGCGATGCCAATAGTTGCCCATGGTAAACTATCATCTCGCCACATCTTAATGACCCTGAGCCGCACGACGCGGCCCATCCAAGGAGCAGTTATATGAACGTTTCACAAGCACTCGAATACGAGCGCCAGCCGTTTATTCCCATGTTTATCTATGGCGATCACGGCGCCATGGAGTCCGAGCGCCAGAAGGGCGAGGAGGCCCTCAAGGTGCTCGAGACCGAGTATTTTACTGCCGAGGACGACCCCGGCTTCGACTTTGCCACCGTGCGCGACCTGGCCGACCGCAACCGCGACCTGTGCGACCAGATTGGCGAGGCACGCCTGCGCAACGTGACGCCCGCAACGCTTTCGCGCGGCCTGTCCGATGCCGACACCTGTGCCGCCATCGGCAAGATGCAAAAGCGCACCGCCGCGTCGGTCATGCGCGAGATCCGCGGCGACCGCGACGCGCTCGGTGTCGCCTATGCTCGCAAGCCCATCCAGGGCACGGTGCTCGGTATCGACATCGAGACCACCGGCCGTGCACCCGAGCGCGGCTATATCATCAACGTGGGCTGGGAGATCATGGAGCTCACCAGCGATGCCGTCCCGCACGACGCCGAGGCACACTACTGCGGTCTGCCCGACATCTACCGCGGCGAGGATGTACCGTTGTCGAATATCCACCACATCACCTGGGACGACATCGATGGCAAAACACCCTTCCGCGAGAACAAGGAGCTGCAAAAGCAGCTGCTCAAGCTCATGAAGAAGTATCCGTACATGGCGCACAACGCCGCCTTTGAGGACAGCTGGTTCAAGATCCACCTGGACGGTTACGCCGAGGCACGCCGCGCCGGCAAGATTATCGTCATCGACTCGCGCCAGATCTGCCGCAGCCTGGATGCCGACGTCCGCTCGCTCCCCCGCGAATCCGCCCCCGCCGCGCTCGAGAACTGGGCGCGCCGTCGCGGCACCCTCGCCGCCGACGCCAACGAGCAGCACCTGGGCCTCGACGACACCGACCTCATGCTCCGCACGGTGCAGGCCGAGTTCAACCTCAAGAACCTGTTTGCCAAGTAGATTGCCAAGCAGGGGTGCCATTCGCGAGCAATGCTCGTCGGGCCATAACGCCCCGCGCAAAAGCGACACGCCGAGGCGTCCCTCTCAAGCGATGCAATGCGGGCCGATATTCAAGTGGATATCGGCCCGTTTTTTCGCACCGCACAACGCAGCTCCCGGCCCTCGGAGCCTAGCCGCCGCACAACCAAGTACTTCGTTTGCGCATGTTCAAGCCAAATTACACATCATTTTTGACGCCGTCTTTGCATCAAAACGGCGCTGACCGGCATCAGTTGTGGAGGTCTGTGTAGCCAACGAACTGCGAAAATGCTCCAAGCGACATCTTTCTCCATCATTGGCGTCAAGCTCTTGGACAGCTTTCGTTATGTCGCAAGATTTTACCTTGGCGTTTATCGCAAACACCGCCGCTCCATCTGCCATGCTATCTGTATGAGCATCGTGCTTTCACATAACACGGCAAAAGCGGTCTACCAAGCCGCATACTCGGTATCCGCAATTGGAACCGAGCCCTGCAGTCC
>SKFA01001537.1_pt1 | contig 13152 bp, 8 predicted proteins | sample 4820291 | NCBI WGS metagenome assembly SKFA01 (sample SAMN11008795, study PRJNA524170) | human gut metagenome | isolation source: fecal sample from pouch patient p30 | place: Israel: Tel-Aviv | reverse complement strand
CCCGCAGCCCGCCGCGGCGCGGCGGCGGTCCGCCCGTCCGCATCCAGCACCGCGCTGCCTGCAAAGCCGGGCAGCAGCTTCTGCACCAGCGTGCGTGTCTCTGCCGCGCGGCCTGTGCTCTGGGCTGTACCGCCAAGGCCCGGGCCCAGCAGCAGCACCGTCGCCTTCTGGCGCTGGAGCTGTGGAATGCTCTCCGGTGAGATGCCGCCTTCGGCCCCCGCCACGCAGGGACACAGGCAGCATTCCGGCAGGCGGGCCACCGCAGCTGCCAATACCGGCTCCACGCTGGCCAGCGTTACCATGCCCGCACCGGTGCGCAGCGCACCCTCGGCAGCAAGCAGGGCCGCACCTCGGTAATATGCGCTGCCTGCCACAGCCAACACGGTGCCAAAGCTGCCCTTGTGGCTGTCGCGCGGGCGCGGCGGGATGTTGTGCCAGACAAATTCGGATGTGATCTCGGTTGACATTTTATGCTTCCCCCTGCACCAGTTTGCGGATCTGCTTTTCCACATTCTGCACTTCCTCATGGAACATGCGGGCGGAGACACGCAGCGCGCCGTGGCCCAGAATGATGATCTGCTCCATGCCGTCGGAAGTAGCCACACGCACCCGCCGCCCCTTGCCGATCTCATGAGTAACGTGCTCGATGAACATATCGGCGGTCTCGGCTTCCCGGGTGTAGACCACATGGATATTGTGGTACTGCTCTATGCTGCCGGGGCTGCCCGGCACACGGTAGGCATCAAACACAAGGATGAGCACGCACTTCTTAAAGCCCTGATAGTTGCAAAGGATGTCCATCAGCCTGTGACGGGCCGCTTCCAGGCTCTCTTTGGAGAGTGCGTTCAGCTCGTCCCATGCAAAGATGATGTTGTAGCCGTCCACCAGCAGGTATTCAGGCTGGATCTCCCACTGCTCGGCGTTGAAATCAGGGCGTTCCCGCTTCTGGGTGGGGCAGAACGCCGCCAGCGGGTCCCGCTTGATGGGCCCATAGGTCTGTTCAAAGATCTTCAGCAGCTCAGCATCCTCTTCCAAAGTAGCACGATAGGCGGCCATCCGTCGTGGACGGGCCTGCACCGTTTCCTCGGTCTTTGCAGTCTTGCCCCAGCCGCTGTCCACATGCATGTGGCTGCGCACCTGCTCCCAGGGCACCACAAATCCGGCCCCGTGGGCGCAGAACACCGAATCCGCCGGGTTGTCGAGGTCGTGTTCCGGCTCATAGCCCGCGGCCTCGATGACCTCTGCTGCATTGTGGCAGAGGCGGTAGCCGTCCAGCGTCAGGGTCAGGTGTCCCCTGCCCCGGGTGTAGCCCACCACCTCCATGGGGTAGCTGCGCATGGTGGAGGCCGGTGCCGTGCCGGTGAGCAGAGTGGTATCCCCGTCGGCTCCGGTCTCGGGCGGGTCAAAACTTCCGCCCATGTTCTGGATATCGTTCATGGCGCGGCCCACGTTGTCAGAGGGCAGCTCCAGCCGGAAGGCATACCACGGCTCCAGCAGCTGGGTCTTGTGGATCTGGTCTGCCATCATCAGGCCCTGCCGGACGGCGCGGTAGGTCGCCTGCCGGAAGTCGCCGCCCTCGGTGTGCTTGAGGTGAGCGCGGCCCGCAATGAGGGTGATTTTCACATCGGTCAGGGGTGCCCCGATGAGCACGCCCAGATGCTGCTTTTCCTCAAGATGCGTCAGCACCAGCCGCTGCCAGTTTTTGTCCAGCACCTCTTCCCGGCAGTCGGTGGCAAACTGCATCCCGCTGCCCCGGGGCAGCGGCTCCAGCTTGAGGTGGACTTCTGCATAGTGGCGCAGGGGCTCGTAGTGGCCCACACCCTCCATGGCTTCGGTGATGGTCTCCTTATACAGGATGCCGCCGGGGCCGAAGCTGACCTCCAGCCCGTACCGCTCGGCCAGCAGGCTTTTCAGCACCTCCAGCTGGATCTCGCCCATCAGCTGGACATGGATCTCGCCCAGGGTCTCGTTCCAGACCACATGGAGCTGGGGCTCCTCCTCTTCCAGCCGATGGAGCTTTCCCAGCGCGGCGTGCACATCCGCGCCCTCCGGCAGCAGCACCTGATAGCTCAGCACCGGCTCCAGCACCGGCACATCGCTGTCCCGTTCCGCCCCCAGACCCTCGCCCGGGCGGGCTTTGGTCAGGCCGGTAACGGCGCACACCTGGCCGGGCCCGCTGCACTCCGCCAGCGTAAACTTTGCGCCGGAGTAAAGCCGCAGCTGGTTAGCCTTTTCGGCCCATGGCTCCCCGTCGGCTTCTCCGGTGAGCTGGGCTTTCACCTTGAGCGCGCCGCCGGTCACCCGCAGCCAGGTCAGGCGGTTCCCCTGCTCATCCTGGCTCACCTTGAACACCTTGGCCCCGAAGGCTTCCAGCGCGGGGGCCGGGCGGGTATAGCGGTCCAGGCCCTCCACCAGCGCATCCACACCCTGCAGCTTCAGGGCTGAGCCAAACCAGCAGGGAAACACATGCCGCCGGGCAATGGCGGGAATGAGGTCGGTATCGGTCAGGCTTCCCCGGTCCAGCATCGTCTCCATCAGCCGCTCATCGCAGAGAGCCAGCGCCTCGTCCCGGTCGGCCTGCGCTGCCCCGAAATCCACAAAGCCATCCCCCAGCCGACGGTTCAGCTGGGTCAGGAGCGCTTCCCTGCCCGGGCCGGGCAGGTCCATCTTGTTCACGAACACAAAGGTGGGCACATGGTACCGCCGCAGCAGCCGCCAGAGCGTCTCGGTATGGCTCTGCACGCCGTCGGTGCCGCTGATGACCAGCACCGCATAATCCAGCACCTGCAGTGTCCGCTCGGTCTCCGTGGAAAAATCCACATGGCCCGGGGTGTCCAGCAGGGTAAAATCGGTATTGCCCGCCGTGAAGAGGGCCTGCTTGGAGAAAATGGTAATGCCGCGCGCCTTTTCCAGCGCGTCGGTGTCCAGAAAGGCATCCTTATGGTCCACCCGGCCCAGCTTGCGGATGGTGCCAGTGCCGTAGAGCAGGGCCTCGGAAAGGGTGGTCTTGCCGCTGTCCACATGGGCCAGAATGCCGATGACCAGCTGCTTGTGCTCTTGTTCCATGCCGCGGCCCCCTTACAGCACGCTGGCGATCAGCGCAGCAGCGACCAGCGGCAGGCCCAGCACCAGATTGGAGAGCAGGCTGCAATAGGTGCGCTCCTCGGGTTCCAGCTCCTCAAAGGAGACGATCTTCTCATCCGCATAGTCGATGATGGAGCGGGTGGAGTGGATCTTTTTCTGCCGCTTGCCCATCCCCTTGAATTCCTCCAGCAGATGGTGGATGGTCACGCCATCCAGCCGCAGGTAGTCCACCCAGGCCCAGATGAGCAGCACCACGCCGCACAGAAAGCCCGGGGCCTCCCAGATGGTAAACGTGCCATCGCTGACATAGCGCTGCCACAGCAGCATCAGCACGGCCACAATGGAGGTGCGGGTCACGGTCTTATATAAAATGGGGTGGAACATGTAGCGTTTGTACATCGAGGTCAGTTTCTTCATGGTGCGCTCCTTATTGATACAGATACACTTTATTGTATCATGTTTTTGTGAAAAAAGATAGCTGTTTTGTGCGCACAGCGTGAACAGTTCCTCTCTTTTGCCTGTTCTTCATGGATATACAGTTCTTTCCATTTTATAGTAATTTTTTCCACATTCTTTTCCTATGAAAGTGTTTGTCACCGTTTTGTTTCCAATTCTATGCCGTGGCGGATTGACTTCTTTCCAGTAAAGTGCTAAAATATACCGTGGTGCGACTTTTGTCTTTCCTGTGCACTTTTTGGAAAGGCAGACAGCCTCACTGCGTTTAGGAAAAGGAAAAACGCGCGGCTCTGTCCGCGCAAGATCTGGGAGGATCATCCAATGAGCTTCAATTTTGATCGCCGCACCTTCCTGAAGGGTGCAGGTGCTGTGGGTGCCGCCAGCCTGCTGGCAGCCTGCGGCGAAAAGTCCAACAACACCGGCAATGGTGCTGCCGCCAGCGGCGCTGCTGCCCCCAACTCCACCGGCGCTACCCCCCTGAAGGAGTTCATCTCCTTTGAGAGCGGCAACCGTGAGCTGGAAAGCTGGAACATGCTGTACACCCAGAAGGCTGAAGATGCCAACGTGGTCACCAACCTGTGGGACGGTCTGCTGAGCTTTGACCGCTACGGCAAGGTGGTGCCCGCCATCGCTTCCAGCTGGGAGCACAATGAGGATGCCACCGTCTGGACCTTCCACCTGCGGGACGACGTGGACTGGGTGGATTGCAACGGTGAGGTGAAGGCTCACCTGACCAGCAAGGACTTTCTGGTTGGTTTTGAATGGGTGATGAACGCCATCAAGAACGAGGCCAACAACACCTCCATGCCCAACGATACCATTGTGGGCGCTTACGAGTACTACGAGCTGACCAAAGAAGCCGGTGACGCTGCTGCTGACATGACCTACGAGGACATGCTGGCTGCCGGTGTGGGCATCGAAGCGCCGGATGATTACACTCTGGTGTTCACCTGCCCCAGCGCCTGCCCCTACTTTGATACCGTTGCCGCCTACAACAGCTTCTACCCCGTGGCTCCTGCTCTGATCGAGGAGCTGGGTGTCGATGGCTTCCGGAGCTGCGACAACACCACCATGTGGTACAACGGACCCTATGTGGTGGAGGAGTACATCCAGGGCAACACCAAGAGCTACATTCCCAACCCCAACTACTACGATGCTGCCAACGTCAGCCGCTTTGAGCGCTTCACTGTCACCATGATCAGCGACGGTTCCATCAGCCTGCAGCTGTATCAGAACCGCGAGCTGGACGAGGTGGACCTGGGCGAGAGCAACATCACCACCATTCAGTCCGATCCTTCCAACGAGTACAATCAGCAGCTGTGCGAGAAGCGTGCCAAGAAGTTCAGCTACTGCTTCATCTTCAACTACGACAAGAAGAACACCGATGGCACCCCCGATGAGAACTGGAACAAGGCCATTGCCAACAAGGCCTTCCGTCAGTGCTTCTCCAAGGGCATGGTGCTGAACAAGTTCTTCGCCCGTTACAACCCCATCAATCCCCTGAAGTGTGAGAACGACTTCTTCACCATGAAGGGCCTGTGCTACACCTCTGACGGCACCGACTATACCAACCTGGTGGCCAAGGAGATGGGTCTGGACGGCGAGGCTTACGATGGCAAGACCATGAAGCGCCTGCGCGCCAACAACGGCGACATCACCGAGCTGAAGAAGCAGGCCATGGAAGAGCTGAGCGCCATTGGTGTCACCTTCCCTGTTCACTGCTCCTACTACATTCTGGCCGGCTCCACCTCCGCTCTGGACAGCGCAACCGTGCTGAAGCAGTGCTTCACCGACAGCTTCGGCGATGACTTCATCGTGCTGGATGTCAACACCTTCGTGTCCTCCACCATGAAGGAAGTCGTGGCGCCCAAGCTGCAGAGCTTTGTCCACATGGGCTGGGGCGCTGACTTCGGCGATCCCATCAACTTCCTGACCCAGATCATCGTTCACGACGACAATGCTTACTACAGCTGCAACATGACCAACATTGCAGGCATTGTGAACAATGGCCCCGCCAGCTACCAGAAGGATCTGGTTGCCGCCTACGAGAAGTTCACCGATCTGGTGAACGAGGGCCGTGCCATCGTTGACGACACTGATGCGCGCTACGCCGCATTTGCCAAGGCCGAGGCTTACTTCCTGGACGAGAACCTGATCTTCCCCACCGTCTACGATATCACCTGGTGCCTGACTCACGTCAACGAGTACAGCAAGATCAACGCTATGTATGGTCCCTGCAACTACAAGGCTGTGAACTGGGAGACCAGCGAGGAGGCTTACACCACCGAACAGTACGATGCGTTTGCTGCCGCATTCGACGCAGCCACTCAGGCCTGATCGCGTGAACCAGTAGCCAATCGCAAAAAGCAGAACCGGACGTTTTTGAAGCGTCCGGTTCTTTTTTCTCCCTGACAGCACAAAACCCCGCCGCGCGGGAAAGCTCCCAGCGCGGCGGGGTCATTGTGTTAAAATACAGGAAAGCGGTTCAGCTTACAGCTGGCTTTCATACTCCTTGCGGTAGCCTTCCAGCTCACGCTGGTTGCCATACACAAAGTGGCCGTTTGCGATCTCTTCCCAGACCGGCTTATCCACGCTGTAATCGTGGATCGAAGGGTCATAGACCAGCAGCTTCTTGTGCTTTTCGAGGCTGGGGTCAGGGATGGGAACCGCGCTCAGCAGGGCTTTGGTGTAGGGATGCAGCGGATGGAGGAACAGCTCCTCCGCCTCAGCCAGCTCCACGATGCGGCCTTTGCTGATAACGGCGATACGATCCGAGATGAACCGGACCACCGACAGGTCATGTGCAATGAACAGGTAGGTCAGGCCGCGGCTCTTCTTCATCTCGTTGAGCAGGTTCAGCACCTGTGCACGGATGGAGACATCCAGTGCAGAGATGGGCTCATCGGCCACGATGAACTCCGGCTCCATGACCAGTGCACGGGCAATGCCGATGCGCTGGCGCTGGCCGCCCGAGAACTCATGGGGGAAGCGGGAGGCAAACTCCGGCAGCAGGCCGACCTCATGCAGGGCGTTCATCACCTTTTCATGCAGATCTTCCTGATCCTTGTAGAGATGATGGTTCAGCAGGCCCTCAGCAATGATATACTCCACCTTGGCGCGCTCGTTCAGCGAAGCCATGGGGTCCTGGAAGATCATCTGGATCTTACGGATGACCTCCTTGTCCAGTTCCTTGGAGATCTTGCCGTTGATCTTCTGGCCCTTGAAGAAGATGTCGCCGCCGGAGGTCGGGTTGATGCGGCAGATGGCACGGCCAATGGTGGTCTTGCCGGAGCCGGACTCGCCGACCAGCGAGAAGGTCTCGCCCTTATAGATGTCAAAGTTGACATGATCGACAGCAACAAATTTCTTCTTACCGGAGCCAAAGGTGATCTGAAGGTCTTTCAGCTCAATCAGCTTTTCGCGTTCAGCCATTTAAGTTGGCGCCTCCCATCTTTCCCATTTTCTCACGCAGGTTCTGGATGGAGTGCGGCCGCTCGATCTTGGGAGCGCGCGGGTCCAGATACCAGGTCTTTGCGGCGTGGGTCTCGGACACCTGGAAGAACGGAGGCTCTTGCACAAAGTCGATTGCCAGCGCATGCTTGTTGCGGGGCGCAAATGCGTCACCCTTGATCTCATTGAACAGGTTCGGGGGAGTACCGTCCACGCTGGGCAGGGCCTCACCCTTGGTGCCCAGCTGCGGCAGAGCCTGCAGCAGAGCCCAAGTGTAGGGGTGCCATGCGTCGTAGAAGATTTCCTCCACGGTGCCGTATTCCACGATCTGGCCGGCATACATCACGGCCACACGGTCTGCCACGTTTGCCACAACGCCCAGGTCATGGGTGATGTAGATAACGGACATGCCCAGCTCCTTCTGCAGGTCACGGATGAGCTGCAGGATCTGTGCCTGAATGGTCACGTCCAGAGCGGTGGTGGGCTCGTCGCAGATCAGGATCTGCGGGCGGCAGGCCGCTGCAATGGCAATGACGACACGCTGACGCATACCGCCGGAGAACTCGTGGGGGTACTGCTCGTACCGACGCTCGGGGTCGGGGATACCCACTTTGCCCAGCATCTCGATGGCAGCCTTTTTGGCTTCCTCGCCCTTTAGACCCTGGTGATGCTCAATGCTCTCCTGGATCTGCTTGCCGATCTTCTTCAGCGGGTTCAGGCTGGTCATAGGATCCTGCATGACCATGGCGATCTTCTTGCCGCGGACACCCAGCCAATCCTTCTCGGTGAACTTGGTCATATCGCGGCCTTCAAACATGATGGAGCCGCCGGTGATCTTACCGTTGGCATCCAGCATACCCACAAAGTTCTTGGTGAATACGGACTTGCCCGAGCCGGACTCGCCCACGATGGCAAGGGTCTCGCCTTCGTACAGGTCCAGCGAGCACTTGCGGATGGCGTTCAGCTTGCGGCCGCGCAGGCTGAAAGTGATCTCCACGTCTTTGGCAGAGATAATCGGTTGTCTATCCATTTACGTCTCTCTCTCCAATCTATCAAACGTGGTTGCGCGGATCAGCCGCATCCGACAAAGCGTTGCCCATGATATAGAAAGAAATGGAAATGATGGACACGATGGATGCAGGGAAAACCAGCAGGTACGGATAATCCAGGAAGAAGCCGCGCACCTTGCTCAGGATCAGGCCCAGAGAAGGCGTGTCGATGCCCAGGCCCAGGCCCAGGTAGGACAGCGTGGATTCCAGATTGATGGTGCCCGGGATGGACAGTGCCATACGCAGGATGATAACGGAGACCAGATACGGCAGGATGTTCTTGGTCAGCACGCGCCACAGCGGAGTGCCCAGGCAGCGGGACGCGAGGTTATACTCGCGGTCACGGAACATGAACACCATGTTGCGAACACGGCGTGCCATAGAAAGCCAGTTGATGGCGATCATGGAGATGGCCATGATCCAGAAGCTCTGGCCCACCATCAGGGCGATCAGGGTCATATAAATGATATAGGGCACGTTGTCGATCAGGTTGTACAGCTCCGTGAAGAAGCGGTCCAGACTGCGCACATAGCCCCAGATCAGGCCGAAGATCACGCCCACGATGCTCTCGCCCACGGCGACCACCAGAGCCAGACGGATGGAAACCTGGGTGGCATACCACACCTGGCACCAGTAGTCACGGCCCAGGTTGTCGGTACCGAACCAGTACTCACTGTTGGGCTTGATGAAAGCCTTGCTGGAATCAGAGATCAGGGTGGTGTAGTGATACTTGCCGATGCCCAGCGCAATGAAGGAGAACACCGTCAGCGCCAGGAACAGGATCAGGCAGAAGACAGCGACCTTCTGCTTGAGGAAGTTCTGGATGACAGAACCCCAATAGGAATAGTTGGAGTAGCCGATGCGTTCAGCTTCTTCCGGGGAATAATCCACAAAGTAGAACAGTTCTTCGGGCTTCTTGCCCTCAAAATCCGATGCCTTAGCCATCAGCGAGCCTCCTCCTTTCCGGTCAGAGTAATACGGGGGTCAACCACCATCATCAGCACATCGCCCAGGAACACGCCCACGATGCCCAGCACAGCGTAGAGGATGACCAGGGTCTGCACAACGTTCAGGTCATAGCGCTGGATGGCATCCGTCAGCAGGGGGCCCATGCCGGGAACGGAGAAGAACCGTTCCATCAGCAGGGAGCCGCCCACCGTCAGCAGGATGGACTGGGGGATATACTGCACCATGGGAACCATGGCGTTGCGCAGAACATGCTTAAACATGATCTCGCGGGAGCTCAGGCCCTTGACACGGGCCAGCTTGATATAGTCGCGGGTCAGCTCATCCACCATGTAGCGGCGGGTCCACAGGGCATAGCCTGCAATGGATGCCAGCGAAAGGCAGGTGATGGGCAGCACGCTGGAAGCACTCACATTGCGGGTGGAATACAGCGTGGGGAATCCCAGGTACTTGGAACCAAAGACCAGCACCAGAGAATACGACACCAGCGACGGGACCGCGTTGACGAACACGGTGTAGGCCGTGCCGATCCAGTCGAATACTTTGTCCTTGAATGCCGCCTGCAGGATGCCCATCAGCACACCGACCACCAGAGAGATGGCGGACGCCGTGAGGCCCAGACGCATGGAAACACCAAACTTTTTACCAATGACCTTGACCACCGGGGCACCGTTCTGGATGCGGCGGGAAGTGCCGAAATCCAGATGCAGCAGGTTGTTATAGAACTTGACCAGCTGGGTGGGGATGGGATCGGTCAGGCCAGCTGCTTCCAGAGCGGCGGTCTTCTGCTGATCGGTAAACTTCATGAGCTGTTCCTCAGTGAAGTAGTAGTCCGTCGGCAGGCAGCGCATCATCAGGAAAACTGCTGTTGCGATCAGAAAGATTGTGACAAGCGACTGGAGCAGCCGCTTAACCGTGTATTTTAACATGTTATCGAACCCTTAACTTTTATTCTTGCCCTTTCGGGCGGGGAAACGGGGAACTTAAGCCTTGGTAGCTGCGTCAAATGCAGCGGCGAACTCCTCGTACTGCTCGGTGGTGTAAGCCTCTTCGCTGGTCTCCCAGTTCACAGCCTTGTAGTTGCAGGGACCATACACAGCGTTGATCTTGCTGTACTCGTTGGCGTGGGTCAGAGTCCAGGAAACATCGAAGTTGCAGGGGCAGGCCAGAACGCTGTTCAGCATGCTGGCCTCAGCCTTTGCAAAGGCAGCGTAGCGGGCATCGGTATCATCAACGATGGCCTTTGCGGTGTTGACCAGATCGGTGAACTCCTCGTAGCAGGCCACCAGATCCTTCTGCCAGTCAGCGGGGCCGGCCTCGACGATCTTGGCGATGTTGGAGTAGTACCAGCTGTAGTAAGCGTTGTCGTCGTGCAGGATCTCCTGACCAACGAAGTTGACAGGATCGCCGTAGTCAGCGCCCCAGCCGTTGATGACGAAGCTCTGCAGCTGAGGATTACGGACTTCCTGAGTGATGGAGGAGACGAAGGTCTTGATGTCCAGCACGATGAAGTCATCGCCGAAGCTGTCGGTGAAGCACTGCTTCAGAACCGTTGCGGTATCCAGAGCGGTGGTGGAACCAGCGATGATGTGGTAAGCAGCGTGGACGGGGAAGGTGACGCCGATGGCGCTCAGCTCGTCCATGGCCTGCTTCTTCAGGTCAGCAATGTCGCCGTTGTTAGAACGCAGGCGGATCATGGTCTTGCCGTCGTAAGCCTCGCCGTCGAAGCCCATCTCCTTGGCCACCAGGGTGGTGTACTCCTGGCCCTGGGTGTTATAGCAGACACCCGGCATGGTGTAGTAGTCGTTCTCGCACTTCAGGGGGTTGATCTTGTTGGTACGGGCATAGTAGTTGGTCAGATTCAGGCCCTTGTAGAAGCACTGACGGAAGGCAGTGTTGGCGATGGCCTTGTTCCAGTTGTCGTCGGGGGTGCCGTCCTCGTTGTTCTTCTGGTAGTTGAAGTGCATCTGGAAGCTGAACTTCTTGGGACGCTTCTCACACAGCTGAGCATTGTACTCGCTGTTGGGATCGGCCTGGATGGTGGTCAGGGTGCTCTCGCCCACATCCATCTCGTCCAGCTCACGGTTCTGATACAGCTGGAAGGTGACGGTGCCGTCGCTGATCATGGTGACGGTGAAGCGGTCGAAGCGGGACACATCGTTTGCACCAAAGTAGTTGGGGTTGGGGATGTAGCTCTTGGTGTTCTGGCTGATGAACTCCTCCACCACATAGGGACCATTGTACCACATGTTGGTGTAATCGCATGCACGGAAGCCCTCAATGCCCAGCTCGTTGATCAGATCCTCAGAGACGGGGTAGAAGCTGGTGTAGGCAGCAACGGTATCGAAGTAGGGGCAGGGATCCTTGCAGGTGAAGACCAGGGTGTAGTCGTCCGGAGCCTCAACGCCCACGCCTGCGTCCAGCATATCTTGGTAGGTCAGCTCGGCAGCAGCGTCGCCCATGTCACTGGTCTTCTGATAGTAGTCAGCAGCGCCCACCAGAGTCTCGTTGGGCATGGAGGTGTTGTTGGCCTGGTTCTTGGCTGCGTTCAGCACCCACTCCAGACCCACGAGGAAGTCCTTGCTGGTCAGGTGAGCCTTGACCTCGCCGTTCACATCCACCCAGTCCACATCGTCGCGGAGGTTGAAGGTCCAAACGGAAGAGTCCTCATTGTGGCTCCACTCCTTGGCCACGGAAGGCACAGCCTTGCCGTAGCAGTCAAAGCTCAGCAGGCCTTCCCACAAGTTGGTGGTGACATTCATGTCGGAAGCCATCTGGCTGTACAGCATGTTCCAGCTCTCCAGCTCACGGTTGGTGCTCTCCCAGGAGATGAACTCCTTCAGCGGGGTAGCGCCGGTGGTGTTGGGAGCGCTGGTAGCACCAGAGGAAGCGGCGGTGGAGCTGCTGCCAGAGTTGCCGCCGCAGGCGGCCAGAATGCCGGCGGCACCAACGACACCGGAAGCCTTCAGAAAGCTGCGGCGGCTGATTGCATGAGACTCGTAGTTGTTGTTCATTGTGTTTTCCTCCCTATAATAATTCCGTGCTTCAGTGCATGGTGCAGGGCGGGATGTCCTGCTGTTTTCCCACTATTCTGCGGAGGTTTTTGAATCCTGTATTGCCAGGGAATACAAAAGAGCGCAGAAACAGACCCCTCTGTCTGCACCTGTGCTCCTCCCGCAAAACCTTAACACGTCATATATTGTACCATTGAAATAAAAAGATGTCAATGGAGCACACACAGCTTTTTCTTCAAAAAGCAAAGTCTGCCGCGCAAAAACGATGAAATATATTTGCTTTTACATGGTAAAGCGTGCAGGAAATTTAACAGACCATGCTGCGGACAAAACAACCGGAATTGTTCTCGTCAAAAAGACACCGTATTTTCTGCTTTATATTCTAAAAGAGCAGGCGCTCCACGCTTTGCGAAGAGCTCCTGCTTTTGGAAAACCGAATTATTAAAACAAGTCACCGTGCCAGTGCGTTCTGGATCTTTGCAAAATCCTCCAGCGTCAGGGCCTCAGGACGGATGCGGGCATCGAAACCGGCGGCTTCAATGGCAGCGGTCACGGCATCCTTGGGCATCCCCAGGCCGCTGGCAATGGCATTGGCGGCAGTCTTGCGCCGCTGGCCAAAGGCCGCGCGCACAAGGGCAAAGTAGCCCTCCTCGTCCTCCACCTGCACGGCGGGGGTGGGGCGGATGTCCATGCGCACCACGGCGCTGGTGACCTTGGGGGCCGGGTAGAAACTGCCCGGCGCAGCGGTGAACATCAGCCTGGAGGTGGCGTAGTAGTTCACTGCACAGCTGATGGCACTGGAAGCCCGGGTGCCGGGCACGGCGGCCAAGCGGTCGGCGGCTTCCTTCTGCACCATCACGGTCAGGCTCTCGATGGGCAGGCGGTCCCCCAGCAGCTTCATGACGATGGGGCTGGTGATGTAATAGGGCAGGTTGGCGCACACGGCCACCGGCATGCCCGGGAACTCTGCCGCAATGAGGGCTTTCAGGTCCACCTTCAGCACGTCCTGCAGCACCAGCTTGAAGTTGTCCACCCCGGCCATGGTCTCGGCCAGCAGGGGCGGCAGGCGCTCGTCCACCTCAATGGACACCACCTTGGCGGCCCGCTTGGCCAGCTCTTTGGTCAGCACCCCG
>SKFA01001527.1_pt1 | contig 13186 bp, 10 predicted proteins | sample 4820291 | NCBI WGS metagenome assembly SKFA01 (sample SAMN11008795, study PRJNA524170) | human gut metagenome | isolation source: fecal sample from pouch patient p30 | place: Israel: Tel-Aviv | reverse complement strand
CTTAGGTTCTACTGGTCAATCGGCAAGGATATCGTTAACATGCAGGCTGAAAGCAAATGGGGCGGTGCTTTTTTTGAAACTTTAAGTGAAGATTTAAAAAAGATGTTCCCAGGTGCAAAAGGATTTTCAACCACTAATTTGAGATACATGAAAAGATACTACAATTTATTTGGTGAAATTCTGCCCCAACTTGGGGCAGAATTACCGGAGGCTACAAATCTGCCTCAAGTTGGGGCAGAAATATATGCCATTCCATGGGGACATATAAAATTAATTGTTGATAAATGCAAAGATGAACCCGAAAAAGCAATGTTCTTCGTTGATGAAGTAATAAAGAATAACTGGTCAAGAGCTGTTCTTCTAAACTTCCTTGACACTAATCTATATGAACGCCAAGGCAAGGCAATAAGTAATTTTCAAACAACACTACCGGCTTACACCGGTGATTTAGCTCAGGAAATAACAAAAGATCCTTACAATTTTGATTTTATTGCTTTAAATCGTGACTATAACGAAAAAGAATTAAAAGATGCCCTGACCGAAAAGGTTATGAATCTTTTAATTGAAATGGGAAAAGGGTTCGCCTTTGTCGGTCGAGAATACCCTTTACCTATAGAAGGCACAGAGGAATATATTGATTTGTTATTCTACCATCTAAACCTACATTGTTATGTCGTAGTAGAGGTCAAAATAAAAGAATTCAAATCTCGTGATATTGGTCAGATAGGTACTTATATAAACATTGTTGACGATATTGTCAAAATGGATTCCGATGGAAAAACTATTGGCTTGATCATCTGCAAAGAAAAAAATAATGTATTAGCCAAATATGCTGTTAACAGTTCCAACGAACCAATAGCAATTTCAGCATACGAATTATCGAATTTCTTACCAGAAAATCTTGCAACATTACTGCCTTCAACGGATGAGCTGGAATCTCGATTACTGCTAGATGAAGCAGTCAATGAGAATGATAATAACAACCAATAGCTCCATTCTCGTATATATGGTAAGACAAAGCAGGAACCATGACGATTCCTGCTTTATTCTTATCTATAAATCAGATCATGCAACACTACTTCCTCTGCTCTGCTCCGGATGTTATTCATCTTCCGCACCCATCCGAGCTGATCTACTGACTTCAAATGCTCCGTCACACCTTCACGCTCAGCCATTCTTACCGTAAGCATATCCATCATGTCATTGCATTCCATATCTACTTCTTCCAGATGTTTCCACAATTTTTCCGTAAGGACCAGATGTGTATACATGGCATGATGATTTTCAAACAAATACCTCTGTCGCATTCTGCCATATTTGCCAATCTGATAATTGCTTCCATCTTCCAATTCCAAATCTGGAATCAATACATCGCCTTCCCAATGATATGTTAACTCCATACGCTGCTCTTTCCTTTGTGCTAAATGTTTACAGTTTCAATTAAAAGAGTATCACCTTCTTAATACAACATCTGCAATCTATCATTCACCACAAATGAGCCAGCCGCCTATGTTGTGTTATATCCGCGAACAATGAGCCAAGCTGACACGCTGGCGTGTCAATTTGGCGAATGTCGCGAGAGTCAAATGCTTGCATTTGACTAGCAGATGGAGGTTTCCGCTAAACAACACTGTTTTGGGAAATCTGACATCTACACTTCACAACATATCACTTCCCTCTGGGCTGTCCGGGAGATGATACTTCTGTCAACACTTCCTGTTTTTCCCGAAAATAACATCATAATTTACATTTTGATAAAAGATGTCTTCTAAATTACCGCCCAGTGCCTCCCGGTTGCCTAACATCCACATCACTTTTGCAATGACAGATTCCAAGGTCATATCGTAAGATTCGAGAAAGCGGCAGTATTTTTTCATATCGTGTCCCACTTCATAGACCGTCATATCGCTGCCCTCATGTGCGACCTGTGTAGACATCACCACGAGACGGTCTGGAAACTCCTGACAAAGCTTATAAAAATCATCTGCAATCGATCGTGGGATACCACCCACCCCAAAGCTTTCTACAATAATGCAGTCATAATTTTCAAAGACACTGCGCAGAATTCTCGGCTTGATTCCCGGAATCATTTTGATCAGATACACATTTTCATCCAGTTCCTCATAAAACCGTACTTCCTCTTCATACGGAACCGGTGGAATGTAACGCATGATATTGCCATCCTGGATCATGGCGAGACATGGAAAATCAATGCTGGAAAATGCATTGTAGCTTTTTGAACGGACTTTCTTCGCCCTTGTTCCTGCAATGACTTTTCCATCAAAAACGATCTGAACCCCTTGCGAGTTTTCATCGGATGCATATAAAAAACTGTCAAGCAGATTTGATTTTGCATCGGTGATCTCAAGGTCGATCGGTTTCTGTGCGCCGGTGATCACGATCGGTTTTTTTGAATTCTGTATCATATAGGAAAGTGCCGCCGCAGTGTATGCCATTGTGTCCGTACCGTGGGCGATGACGAAGCCATCGTATTTTTCATAATTTTCATGGATAGTATGCACCATCATTTTCCAGTGTTCTGGCTCCATGTTCGAGCTGTCCAGATTTAAAAGCTGGACAGCATGAAAATCACAGATATCTTTCACCTGTGGAATATACTGCATCAGTTCTTCCGGTGAGATCTGTGGTTTTAATCCGTTGTCTGATTTTTTGGATGCAATTGTACCGCCTGTTGCGATGAGTAAGATGTTTTTCCTGGGTGACATGTTAATCATTCTCTCCACTCTTTCATCATATTTTTAATCATCAGCTTTTAACAATTTCTGGATATCGGCAAGCAGCATATCCACATTTTCCTCTTTCGTTGCCCAGCAGGTACAGAAACGGACTGCACTGTGTGTCTCATCCATACGCTCCTGATAAGCAAAACTATATTTCTTTTTCAGTTCCGCAAGCACAGCATCCGGCAGGATTGGGAACTGCTGGTTGGTCGGCGAATTAATATAGAATTTCACTCCCATTTTTATTAATTCGTCCTTTAACTTTTCTGCTAATCGTGCTGCATGTGCGGAAATATCAAAATACCGGTTTTCCTCAAACAAGGTCAGGAACTGGATTCCAAGCAGTCTGCCTTTCGCCAGCATACCGCCACGCTGTTTGATATTGTAACGGAAATCCTTTTTCAGTTCCTCATTGCGGATCACAACTGCCTCTCCAAAAAGTGCTCCCACTTTTGTTCCGCCGATATAGAATACGTCTGTGTTGGCTGTGATATCAGAAAGTGTCAGATCATTTTCCTTGCACATCAGTCCATAGCCAAGTCTCGCCCCATCCATGAAAAGATAGAGCCCACGCTTTTTGCACACCTGATAAATTGCTTCCAGTTCCGCCTTTTTATAAATCGTTCCGATCTCTGTCGGATTGGAAATGTATACCATTTTCGGCTGTACCATATGTTCAAAACTCTCGTCTGCAAAATGTGCATCTGTGTACGCTGCGATCTGCTCAGCCGTCAGCTTTCCATCCGGTGTTTCAATACACAGGCATTTATGGCCGCATGCCTCCAGAGCGCCTGTCTCATGGACATTGATATGCCCTGTTTTTGCCGTGATCACTCCCTGATAATGCTTTAATGCAGCTGAGATCACAGTGACATTCGTCTGTGTACCTCCCACCAGGAAATGCACATCCACACGCTCATCCCCACATGCCTTCCGGATCAGCTCTCTCGCCTGTCCGCAATACTCATCTTCTCCATAGCCTGCTGTCTGCTCCATATTGGTTTCAACTAACTTCTCTAAAATTGCCGTATGGCATCCTTCTGTGTAGTCACTGTTAAATCGAATCATTGTTTGTCCCTCACTTTATCTTTCTTTTCAGCTGTCAGACACAGCTTAATATCTTTTCCAGTTACTTTCGAAATTTTCATCCATGGAAATTGTTTCTGAATCGGGATCGCATATCCCTGCTCCGCAAGCGCCCTGATATCTGCCGCTGTCACAATTTTGTCTGCGTCACATTTTAAAATCTTTTTTGCATAGTCAACTCTGTGGCACACTTTCTGCAGCGGTTTTCCGATTGCATGTGCGCCCATGACAATGACCACTTCATCCATATAAGGAAACAGAACCGGCTCATGCTCCGCCGGAGCTTTAACCGGCATATGTGCGGAACCGTCCGCCTCGATCAGGATCTCATCTGCCAGATATAGCAGATCCTCCATCAGCTTTTCCGGCAGCATTCCAAACTTTTCCGTGCCGGGGATCAGGCTCCCTGCGACACAGCAGCCGTATGTGTCAAGGACAGACTGTACCCGCTCTTTCAGTTGCTTTTCTGCTGCCCTGCGCTCCTGCCAGACGGACGCTGTAGCTGATATTACGCTCTCCTGCCCGGTCTGCTCATACGCTGCAAATATCTCCTGCTCCTGTGGCACCATCATTTTAGTTGTCGTAAGGATCAAAACTCTTTTTCCCTCTGCGCGCAATGTCTCGGCACGCTTTCGGATACTTGACGTCTTTCCTCCGGCTCCGACATATGCCGTCACTTTTCCACGGTTTTCCGCTGCAATATCCTGCATCGCCCTGACTGCTTTCTCCACCTCTTCTGTCGTATTAAAACAGGAGAAACTAAATCGTACCATGCCCTGTTTTTCTGTGCCAAAATGGGTGTGCATCAGAGGTGCACAGTGTACCCCCGCCCTTGTCGCAATCCCATAATCTTCTGCAAGGCAGTCACTGACATAAGCGGAATCAAGATCCGCCAGATTACACGATACGATCGCTGCCACCCGTTTTTCACCTCCGTAGAGGTGAATGCCCGGAATTGTTTCAATTCCTCGCTGAAACTGTTCAGCTAACGCCATTTCTTTCTCATGGATAGCTGCGATCCCGGTCTTTTTGATCCAGTCCAGAGCAGCATGGAGTCCTGCGATCCCATGTCCGTTCAGCGTTCCTGCCTCCAGAGCAGCCGGTAGCTCCATGGGATGTTTTCTCTCAAATGAATGTACGCCGCTTCCACCGGATAAAAGCGGTTTTACACACACTCCATCTGCCAGTGCGATCCCACCGGTTCCCTGCGGACCAAACAGTCCTTTATGCCCAGTAAAACAAATTGCAGAAATATGATTCTGTTCCATGTCAATCTCGATTGTTCCTGCTGTCTGAGAGGCATCTAAAATAAAATATAGATTATATTTTTCACATAAAGTTCCAATTTGTGCGATATCATTTCCATCACCTGTCACATTGGAAGCATGCGTGCACACGATTGCTTTTGTGTTTTTACCGATTGCCTGCTTTATTTTTTCACAGGAAATTGTTCCATTTTTCTCACAGAAAACGATTGTGACACCGATGCCCTTCTCCTCAAGCTCATAAAGCGGACGCAGAACACTGTTGTGCTCCATCTCAGTGGTGATCACATGGTCGCCCGGATGCAATAGTCCTTTCAGCACAATATTTAAACTCTCGGTCGCATTCATAGTAAACACCACACGCTCTGCCCCAAGAGACTGTTCTCCATCTTTCATATGAAACAGCTCTGCAATCTGTTTCCGTGTCTGAAAAATCAATCTGGATGTAAAAAGAGAAGCCTCATTCGCCCCTCTTCCTGCATTGCCTATATAAGAAAATGATTCTTTTACCGCCTGTGCAACCTCCTCTGGTTTCTGCAAAGTAGTTGCGGCATTGTCAAAGTATATCATTGCAACCGTTCCTGCCTTTCCCTCTGTCAGCTTCTCTGAATACCTGCGTTATTTCCATCACTCTGGAAGGATTCCCGCATGAAGCAGTGCTTCTAACACACCTCCTGCAATGCATCTTGCCTTATCCGAGATTGTAAAACAGTTTTCATACTCGGATTCTCTCGGATCAATGTCTGCAATTTTAAATCCTTTTGTCACCGGATAACCGTCCCGGATGAGTCCACGGAGAATCCCGGAAATAGTGGCTTTCACAGCAACTGCACCGTCTTTTTCCCTCTGCCCGGAAGCGTCCTTCGCCTGTGCATCCGGATAAATGTAGGCGATCACTTCGTCTTTTTGCACGTAATCGGAAATCTTTTTTTCTCCATATAAAACACCTGCGCACTCTGCATGGATTACGCGCTCTTTCGCAACACCTGCGATAGCACCCGGAATCCCGGTATTCGGAATCGCATTTCCCTCATAAATAATTCTGCCAAGCTTATGTCCGCGCATTGTCTCAACAACCGCATGCACGTCCACCCCCGCCGTAAATCCGGGACCTAATGCAACCGTAAACGGTGCCATATCCATTATAGTCCCAAGATTTTTCTTTGCAAGGATTCCGTCGACCACTGCCGCCGGTTTCACCTCCCGGATCACCGCTCCGTCCGGATCGATCATCAACGCAACTTTCCTCTGCTTCAGGAGTTCATATGCCCGTGTCAAATTCTCTGCAAAATAACATGTAACGCCTTCCACAGTGTAACTTTTCTCATAGACCGCCTCCGAAAATGCAACCTGACGCCGGATTGCAGACGGATTTGCAATTTCGGTCACCAGAACCGGATAACCGCTCTGGTGCAGTTTATAAATTGTGCCCGTGGCGATATCCCCGCCGCCGCGGACGATAATGATATTTTTTTTCATTTTCCTTATCCTTTATGGTTTTACAATGTGATCTGCCTCCATCATTGTCTGCGCGATCACATACATATTGGTCACAGAACCAACCGCCAGTTTTTCGGTCAATCCGTAATGGTTCAGACATGTTCCACAGGTCATGACCTCCACGCCCTGCGCCTCCATGCTCTTTAAATCTTCGACGGAGTCGGAACCTTCACAGCTTAAATATGCACCGGAATTAAAAAGTAAAATCGTCTGTGGCAGTTCCTCCAGCTGCGTCAGCGCATAGACAAATCCTTTCATCAGCATTTTTCCTAGCTTATCATCCCCCTCGCCCATGTGGTCTGCACCGAGCACAACGACTGTTTTTTTCTTTCGGATGTCCGGAATACAATTTTCCCCAGTGACCGGTGTGGATGAAACATTCCCATCCTTTATATTATTTTTCACAAACTCTTCTGTCACTTCCATCCATACCGTGTATTCCTGATCGGATTTTTTCTCGCTCTTTGCTTTTAACCCTTTGTGGTCTGCCATTTTGGTGAGATTTTGTACTGCAATCTCATTGTCCACAGTCACTTCCACGATTCCTGCCTCAGTCATGCCGGAAATTGCATTTTTTGCCTCGATCACCGGCAATGGGCACTGTTTTCCTTTTGCGTCAATCTGAATATTCATTTTTCATGCCTCCATCTGTTTATTTACATTTTTTCAATCGGCAGCTAATGCTGTATTTTCTTTATTTCAGGACATAGATTTTCTTTTCCTTTTTCTCTGTCACTCTTCCTATTATTCCACAGTCCAGTCCAAGTGCTTCGATCTCCTTCAGCGCCTTCCCAGCCTCATTTTCCGGAATTGCCACAAGAAGTCCCCCGGAAGTCTGCGGATCAAATAAAATCTCTTCCATCGCAAAACTGCAATTTTCAAATGCCACCTGTGCGCCGATATGATTGCGGTTGCGCTGTCCTGCGGCTGTGATGTAAAATTCTTCTACATAATCCTCGCACGCCCTGATATAAGGAATCTGTGATGTCCACACCTCCGCGGAAAAGTTTTCGCCCAGCATTTCACCCAGATGTACCAGCAATCCAAATCCGGTAATGTCCGTGCAGGCATGTATCCCGTACTTTTTAAAAATCTCTGCCGCATATTTATTCAAAGTAGTCATCGATTCCACCGCCTGGTCAAAGGCTTCTTCAGACACTGCTTTCATGCGGGATGCCGTCATGACGATCCCTACTCCTAACGGCTTGGTCAAAAGCAGCAGATCTCCTTCTTTGCAGTGATTGTTTTCCAGAATATGTTTCGGGTGAATCGTTCCCATCACGGACAGTCCATACTTCACATCCACATCATTGATGGAATGACCACCTGCCAACACGCCGCCTGCCTCCGTCACTTTCTCATTTCCACCAAGTAAAATCTGTCCTAAAATGTTGGCGTCCATGCTCTCCGGAAAGCACACAATGTTTAATGCTGTTTTAACTTCTCCTCCCATCGCATAAATATCGCTCAATGCGTTGGTGGCTGCGATTTTCCCAAAGAGATAAGGATCTTCCACCATCGGCGGAAAGAAATCAAGCGTCTGCACCACTGCAAGCTCGTCCGTAAGCTGATACACTGCCGCATCATCGGAATGGTCAAAACCGACCAGCAGATTCGGGTCAGCTTTTTTCGGTATCATTTTTAATACCTTGTCCAAAATTCCCGGTCCAAGCTTCGCCGTGCAGCCTCCTCCCTTGCAAAATTCGTTCATCATCTTCTAGTTCTCCTGTCATAATTGCAAAACTGCCCTTACTGTTTTGTAATTATTTAAAATGGTATTTATGTCTTTTATATTGTACATTAACTTTTTATAAAAATCATCCATTTTATGTGGTTTATTTTTTGCGTTCATATTATAATAAATAGACAATTACGAATAAAAACAGGAGCATTTTTATGGAGCAGACCAAAACAGATCCGGGCAGAAAAAAGAAAAAACCTCTTCGCAGATGTGGCATATTTTTTGCATGCCTGCTTATTCTGTTTCTCGGAGGTTTGACTTATATTTCCAGAAATCCGCGTGCCAAAATTCTTATGTCTGTCATTTATTTTATGCAGGATACCCTGAAAGATCCGGCTTATATTGCCTACCACATTGACATTATGGAATTATGCCAGGATTACTTCAATGGGGATATCTCATTTGAGGGAAAAGCCTACCTGAACGATATCAAAAATTTTAAATACTCCTCCTCCATGGACATTTCCGGAGAGCGCTCTTTTACACAGAAAAAGCTTTCCATAATCTCCGATATGGATGTCCTGACGCTGAATGTTGGCGAGATGGATTTTTATATGAATCCCAATACCGTTTATTTCATGGTTCCAATGTTAGACAATCTTTCTTATGCCATGACCACCGGCAATACCTATTTTAAAAAAGCGCCTGAGCTGACACATGATATCGATCAGGAATGGTTTCACGACAACTTTTCCAATATTATCGAACTGACCAGACAGATTCAGATTGAGGAAACCGGAAAAACAAGAACAGACTCCGATGATGTGAAAAGCCACGAATACCTCGTCACGATCCCGGAGGGTTCCGGCGATTTTATCTGGGAGCTTTTGGGCATGGATGCCCCGGACTATGACATCCGCATTTCCCTATATCTGACCGGTCTGTGCCGGATGAGCCGTATGGAGGTCGATCTGTCTGATATCACAAAAGGTGCTTCCATGATCATTGACGGAACAGATGCCGGAACCTGTATTTTAAGCTATGAAATGCCAAATGGAGAACGCTTGACACTCACCTATGTCCGCAATCCGTCTGTCACCCATGTGAATTTTATCTATATGGACTGTCTCTATGAGACAAATCAGGGCGACAATTTTACAGCGAGCGGCTATATCACCACCCAGCCAGACGACAACGGCTGTGAAATAAATGTCAAAAACCTTTCCGTCATGCAGGGCGATGACCTGCTTGGCACTTTTTCCTTTATCGGAACGATCACAAAAGAAAAAAATCTGCCGGATGTATTCCGTGGCGCCGACCTCGATTCGCCAGACATGGAACACATTGACTGGCAGACCGTCCGCGACGACACAGAAGGCTTCATCCAGGATGTGATCGACGAAGCGAAAAAACGATTGACCGAATGAAAAATTTGGAAGTGCGTTTCTTCCATGGCTTCTGTGTGTTGATAGAAATGAAATGACAAGAGGGGCTCTGTGAAAATATTGTGAGGATTGTGTAAATTTATCCATGGTTCGTTTTAGACTTTAAGTTTATGTACATTCATAAATGGACGTCTGGCTCTCTGTGTCCGTCTACGGAAAATTCTCTGCAACTTTATTTAGCGCAAGTAAATGTCAGAATCAGCATCGTTTATTGTAGGGCAAAAATTAAAAAATACCCGGATAATTTTTGCCCTACTTCTCTGCTGATTTTCTGACATGTAACTTGCGCACAATAAAGTTGCAAAGAGAGTTTTCCGTAGACGGACACAGAGAGCCAGACGTCCATTTTTTGAATGAACATAAACAATCGAAGAAGTCTAAAACGAACCATGGATAAATAAACAATCCGAGCTATTTTCACAGAGCCCCTCTTGCCATTTCATTTTTTATTGTACGTTAAAAGCCATGGAAGAAACGCACCTCCAAATTTTTCACTCCGTCAATCGTTCATCTGCTCCATAAAGTACATCCTGGATGCAAAGTCTGGGAAATGCCTTATCTGTTCATTGTAGCCGGTGCCTCCAAATGCCTGCTTTAATTTTACTCCGGCATACATGAGTGCATCGCCATATGCACAGAAATCTTCTGCCTCACCATCCATTTTCACAAACTTTGCGATCAGATTATGTGCGACAGAATCCTGCCTGATATGCACCGGAGCCACGGTGTTTACCAGATCACCAAACTCTTTTACATTGTATTTTAAACTACGGTTGTAAAAATGATATCTGGCTTCCGGGTTTAACCCATTCGGACGATAATATTCAAACTGCGTGTTCGGCGACACAAGTTTCTGCATCAGAAAGCCAACCGCTTTTTCCCGGTCTTCTGATACACACGTCCACTCCTGGATATTTCCAGCCGATGAACCTAACACGCTGCCCTGATCCGAAAAATTTCTTCCCCGGTAAAAAGAACCGGTCTGCAGCACTTTGCGCCACTCTTTATAAAGTGCGATCTGCGCTTTTACCGCATCGAAATCCTCCTTTTTCATGTCGCAGAAATTACATTCATATCCGCAGATTCCAAACGCTGCCACCTGAAATCTTGTCTCAAGTGGTGTCATTCGGAGCGTCTGGTGATTCGGGCAGGATGAGACATGTGCGCTCACCACGGACATTGGATAACCGTAACTGTATCCGGTCTGAATCTCCGCACGGCACAGTGCGTCTGTGTCATCACTCGCCCAGATCTGTGGGAAATACGATAAGATTCCAAGATCAAACCGGTTGCCGCCTGCTGCACATCCCTCAAATAAAATTTCCGGGAATCGCTCTGTCAACTCCTTCATACACCGGTAGAGTCCAAGCACATAACGGTGTGCCACCTCCCCCTGCCGCTCCGGTGGAAGTATCTTTGAATAATAATCGGTCACGATCCGGTTCATATCCCATTTCACATAGGCGATATTGGCAGATGAGAACAGGTCACTCATCTGCCCAATGATATAGTCCTGCACCTCTGCCCGGCTCAGGTCGAGCAGCCGCTGGTTTCTTCCCTCGGAATGATTTTTGCCCGGAATATCCATCGCCCAGTCCGGGTGCGCCTTATAAAGTTCACTGTCCACGTTCACCATCTCCGGCTCTACCCAGATGCCAAAATCCATACCAAGATCGTTGATTTTTTTGCAGAGACCAGCCAACCCGTTCGGAAGCTTTTTCGTATTCACCTTCCAGTCTCCTAGCGATGACCGGTCATTGTCCCTGTGGCCAAACCATCCATCGTCCATCACAAACAGTTCAATCCCTGCTTCCTTTCCGGCTTTTGCGAGCTGGAGCAGTTTTTTCTCATTGATATCAAAATACGCGGCTTCCCAGCTGTTCAGCAATACCGGGCGCACTTTTTTCTTCCACGCACCACGCACAATATGTTCCCGTACAAAGCGGTGCATACACTGGCTCATCCCATTGTAGCCGGCTTTGGAATAAGCCATCACTGCCTCCGGTGCCTCAAAGCTTTCCCCTGCCGGAAGCTGCCAGCAAAAATTCTGCGGATTGATTCCAGAGACAAACCTTGTTTTTCCATAGCTGTTCACTTCGACCGCCTCATAATGGTTTCCGCTATATACAAGATTGAATCCATAGCAGTCCCCGGTATCCTCCGTGGTCTCTCTCCCACTTAACATCACAAACGGATTCGCTCTGCTTGAGGAAGTTCCGGTATAAGAAGCATTTACGTATTTCCCTGCTGCCACCGGGACATCCCATCTTCGCATCTCCCTCGCCCACGCGCCATGAAAGGAGGTAAACACATGATCCGATGTCGGAAAATCGACCTGACAGCTCATCAGCCGCCGGATCTGCACTGCATTTTCACCGTCATTGATGAGTTTTGCACTTCTTGTGATCACATCATACTCCGGAAGAACTCCATAAAGTAATTCTACCTGTAATCCTGTCACCTGATCTTTCATATAAATGATCAGAGTCTGGGCTTCCTCTTCGGCAGCATAAACTGCCGGAAGTCCCTTCAAATTGTATTTTCCATCACAAATCTCATATCCCTGATATCTAAGATCGCATCCAAAAGAACCATCTGCATTTACAAGATCAAGCACCGGACTCCTGAAATCTCCTGTCAGTCGACACGGAAATTCCTGTGGCAGCACATCAAGGGAATATGTTCTGTCATTTCCTGTATCATGCGGATTTCCTGAGAAGCCACGGTCTGCATAGGTCAGAAGATAGTCCATAACTCCATCTGTCTTTCTTCCATAATATAAATGCAGTAAAAATCCATATGCATCAATTTGCATCTGATACGTTGTATTTTGGGTATGTAATGTAAATGTTTTTGCTTTCTCGTTGTATATGATTCCCATATTCTTCTCCTTAAGCTTCTGTCAAATTTATTTTACTGCGCCATTTACAACACCGTTCAGAATCTGTTTCTGACAGATCAGATAGAAAATCAAAATCGGAAGCAGTGCCAGTAAATAGGATGCAAATGCAAGATTATAATTGGTTCCAAATTGTGTCTGGAATGTCATCTGTGCAAGTGGCAGTGTGTTCACATCACTACCTGCCAGAATTACAAGTGGTGTCATAACATCATTCCATGTACCAAGTGCTGTAAGTACCGCTACTGTTGCATGCATCGGTTTCATGATTGGGAAAATAACGCTCCAGTAAGTTTTCCAGGTTGTTGCCCCGTCTACATGTGCAGCCTCTTCCAGTGCCAGCGGAATATTTTTCAGATAACCGGAGTATAAGAGCACATTCATCGGCATATAAAATACAAGATAACACAAAATAACACCGAAAATATTGTCAATTCTCATCTGTGCTGTCTGCTTCACAAGTGGCATCATCAAAATTGCAAATGGAACAAACATACCGCTTACAATATAAAGATAGGCTACTTTGTAAAATTTACTGGTACTTTTACTTCTTCCGATCACATAACCGA
>SKFA01000856.1_pt2 | contig 13244 bp, 8 predicted proteins | sample 4820291 | NCBI WGS metagenome assembly SKFA01 (sample SAMN11008795, study PRJNA524170) | human gut metagenome | isolation source: fecal sample from pouch patient p30 | place: Israel: Tel-Aviv | reverse complement strand
GCTCAGGTCAAAGTCGAGCTCTGCATCGAGCGGGGTCACATTGTAGGTGTTCTTGAACTCGGCGGGCTCGGTGCCCTTCAGGACATGCTCGGCCTTGAGGGTGCCGTCGCCGTTGTCGGTGATGGTGGTCTCGATAGTGTACTTGGCGTCGCTGTACGTGATGCCCTTGCTGGTGGTTCCGCCGTTGGCCTCGCGCAGCGTGTAGGTGTGCTTGCCGGGCTTGTCGTATGCGACCTTGCCCATCGTGATCGCGCCGTCGGCAGCGTTAGTGCCGGTAGCGACAACCTTATCGCCCTCGACGAGCTCGAAGGAGAACTCGCCTTCCTTGAGCTCACGCCCGGTCAGGACCTTGTTCGCGGTGATCTGGTCGGTGACGCTCGTCTCGACAGGCGTCACGTTATAGGTATTGGTGAACGTGAAGGCCGCATCACCGTCCGGCTTGCGGGATACGCGCAGATTCCCCTTGCCGTCATCGGTCACGGTGAAGGAAACCTCGCGCGACGGCTTAGCGTCGTTGGTCACGCCAGCGACCTCACCGGACTCGGTCACGGTGTAGGTAAAGGTGTGCTCGCGCTTCTCGGGCTTCTCACCCACAGTCTTGTTAAGGTCGTCGAGCGTAAAGGTAATCTTGCCAAAGTCGACCTTGCCGTCAACGTCGTTGTGCACGCTCGTGCTCGCAGGCATAGGTGCGCCCTCTTCACCGGTCACGGTAAAGGTGAACTTGCCGGTGATATCAGCCGGGGTCAGAGCGTCGTCAACCTGCAGATTCTTGATACCCGCAAGCGATGCCTCGGTAGCATTCGTGGTGTAGGCGTTCTTGAACTCGATGCTCTTGACGTCCTTGGCGTCCTTCAGCTCGTGCGTGGCAACCAGCTGGCCCTTGCCGTTATCGGCGATGGTCGTCACGATGGTGTAGACCGCGTCATCGTAGTCAATACCGCCGGCGTTGCCCTTAACCTCATACAGCTTGTAGGTGTGCTGGCCGATCTCGGTGTACTTGATGGCACTGAACGTCACCTTGCCGTCGGCGGCGTTCTTAACGGTCTCGATAAGCTCAGAGTCCTCACCCTTAATCTCGCGCAGCTCAAAGCTGAACTCACCGGCCGTAAGGTCGCGCCCGGTCAGAGACTTGGTCACGTCAATCTGACTGGTTACGCTGGACTCAACAGGATTCGTAGCGTAGGCGTTCTTGAACTCGGTCTCACCCGAGGTCACCTTCACGCCAGCGCTCAGTTCGCCCTTCTTATTGGGCTTCACCGTCACGGCGATCTCCGCGACGTTACCGCTGTAGGCGATGCCGTCAATCGTGGTCCCGGCGTGCTTTTCACTGACCTTGTAGACGTACGTGCCAGGTTCGGTGTATTCGATCGCACCGAAGTCGATGGCAGCCTTGCCCTGGGCGTCTAGGTCGGCCTTGCGCACGATCGCAGTCGTAGTCGCAGGCATCGGGGCGCCGTTCTCGGACGTCAGGCCAAACCCAAACGCGTCAGCATCCGTCCAGGCGCGGCCCTCGAGCACCTTGGTTAGACCAAAGCTGGCCTTGGTGTTCACCATTGCCGGCGTCATGTCATACGCAAAGCTGATCTTGCCGTTGTTGCCCAGGTAGGAATTGACATGCGTCGCGGTCGCCTTGGCGGACACGTTGTTCCACTTGGGGTTGAGAACGTCGGTCGCGGTACCAGTGTTGTTGTCGCCCACGCTGCCCTTGGTAGTGTGGAGCTCATCGATAAAGGCCAAACGCGCGGTTCCCACGCTAAACGACAGGTTTCCGTCCTTGTCGGCAACTATAGCGCCGTCAAACTTGGCAGCGTCGCCGCCGATAAACTCGATGACGGCGGTGGCGGGCTTGGCCTCGCCGTTTTCGCCCTGCTCCTCAAACTCATCCTTGTAGTAATAGGTGCCGGTATCTGCCAGCGAATTCTTTGCAGGCTGTGTGCAGCCCTTGTCCGTGAAAATGGGAGCCTGCTTCTGGAAGTAGTAGTAGCGGTTGGTGTCGGCCGGCTCAAAGGTCGCAACCGTATCACCCAACGCACCACCGTTCCACTTGTTCGCGTAGAAATTCACGGTCTTGGTGCCGTCAACGACAGTCGTATTGCGCTCGATGTAGTCCTTGAGCCCCGCTACCTTCTCGGGCGTAAACAGGTTGTCAAGCGCGTCCTTCTTCACGCTCGAGGCATACTTCACCTGAATGGGCTTAACGTTGTTGACCGAAAGCTTGCCGTCTACGGTCTTAAAGTGACTCAGCGGAATCAGCGACGCAGGAATATTAACCGTTACGATATCGCCCTTCTGGGGATTGTCAGCACCAGCACGCTGCACGGTGATGAGCAGGTCTTTTGCCTTGCCGGTGAACTCGTATGTGTCGGTATTGGTTTCTTTGTTGAACGTCTTGCTCGCCTCGGTAAACGGCGTGCCGTTGATGACGACTTCGGTAAATCCGTCGACCCGCATAAAGTCGCCCAGCTCGTCGGTAAACGTGATGTAGCCGGACTTGGTCTCGTCGTAGCCCTTATGGATTTCGGTCGGATAAGGCGCCTCCGATGTGATGGCCTGTGAGATGTCGTCGAAGACCTTCTTGAGCTCTTCGGCATTGGTCGCCGACTTGTAGTAGTCGGAGTTTTCCGCGCGTGTGCCAAGCTTGTCGCTCGCATACGACGTGGCATCGGGATAATTACTCGACACGGCGTGCATAAACTTGTTGACGTCGCTTGTCCCCTCTTTCGAGGGATCGTCAGCGGGGTCCGCTCCACTAAAGATGCCGATGGTATAAACGGTGGCTTTGCCATCCTTCATCTTCTTGGCAGCCGTCACGGCACCCTTGGCGACGTCAGAATCAAACTCGCTGAAGCTCGTTGGCTTGCCGTCGGTAAAGAACACAACGATCTTCTTGGCATCTGCGCGGCCAGAAGTGATATCCCCGGCCAGTTCCAGACCATAGTCGGCACGCGTGGCCCGCTTGGTTTGATTCCAGCAACTGTATCCTCAAGAACTTTCACGTTGCCGCCAGAGCAATCGGTCAAACCCTTCATCACCTGCGAGTTGTTGTACCAAAATTGCCCTTTCTTGTACTGGTCATTGCCGACCTTATTGGTCTTATCACCCGCAAACTTAACAATGGCAACCCTGTGCTGCCTATCGACACCCTCGATACCCTCGTTTTGCTTGGCAATGGTATTGATAAAGCTGTTCGCAGCGCTCTTCAGTGCATCGATACGCTTGGTGGAATCTCCGCCACCCATAGGATCATCCATCGAGCCAGAGGCATCCAGCACCATCACGATGTCAAGCGGCGTGGTGACCGTCACGGTTGAATTAGACGTCGAGGACATCGCCGAAAGCGTGGTCAAAAAGTCCGACTCTTCGTTTTCCTCGGTTGCCTTGACCGTCTTGTCGGTCCAGATTCGACCGACGTTTTGGGTCGTTACCTTATTGCCACCGTGGCCTGCCGCCCAGATTTCCCAGCGACCGCTGGTGTCGGGGTCGGCGACCTTTCCGGTCATTATCGGTCCGTCCATTCCTGTGCTGGACCTGGCGTTGGCCTCGGGCAGCATGGCGAATGCTGCGGCTGGCAACACCAGCACTACGGCCAGTATCACCGCCAAGAGACCCCTCGTGTACTTACCCATCGTGTCTCCCTTCTCGCGGTCTCAGACCTTGCATCAGCCTAAAGTTACGGAATGAGACACAATTAGGGCAGGTGACACATGTTCCATATTCGGTTTTGAGCGTGAGACAAATGTCTCACCAAAGTTGAGACACGACGTTTTCGCAGGAAAACGGGTGCGACTCGGAGCCATCAGGCAAAAATGACCCACTTTCCTCCGTCCTTGGGGGATCAGGAGCTGTTACGGGTATGGTGCCATTTCAAAACTATGCCGGATTACGGGGCTAAAGTCGGAACCCCCATCCATACCTTCATTTTTTCAAAAACGGAAGGCTATCTACCTGCGGTTTTGTTTTTGCGTTTTTCTGCATGGTGGGAGGTTCGCTATCCAGCCCCGTAATCCGGCATAGTTTTGTTCGTGGCAGCCCAACCGCGCGTTCACGCGCGGGGCCGGTGGGGCATTTTTGCCCCACCGGCCCCTGTTCCAGCGCTATTCCAGCTTGGTTTCTACCGTGGGAGTCTTATCCGCCGCAACTGGAGTACGGGCGGTGTCCATGCTCAGGCAGTGTTTGGGGCAGCTTTCGATGCACTCGCCGCACACCACGCAGGCATACGGATCGATCGACCACGTTCCGCCCTTTCGATCGACCGCGAGCGCGCCCGCCGGGCAGCGACGCGCGCACATGCCGCAGCAAATGCACACGTCCATGTCGTTAACGATATGCCCGCGCAGGCGCTCGGGCGCCGCGAGCTTCTCCTGCGGATAGCACACCGTTACCGGCTGCTTGACCATAGAACCCAAGGCCGTCTTGGCAAATGTCAGCAAACTCATGCCGCGCCTACCTTTCCGTGCAGCTAATGCAGGGGTCGATGGTCAGGATAATCATGGGCACGTTGGCAAGGAGCACGCCCTGCAGTGCATGCGTCAGACCCGCCAGGTTCTGCGACGTCGGCGTGCGCACGCGAAAACGGTCCAGGTTCTTGGTGCCGTTGCCGCGCACATAGTAATACGCCTCGCCGCGCGGCTGCTCAATCACAACCTCGCCGCGCGCGCCGTCGGCCGGTGTGAGCTTGGTACGCCCGCCGATGCCGTCGTGCGGAATCTTGCCGACAAGCTCCTTGATAATGTCCATGGCCTGCGTGACCTCGGCGCAACGCACCTGGCAGCGGGCATAGCAGTCGCCATCGGTAGCAACGATGGGCTCAAATGCAGCCAGGTCCGCATAGGCACCGTCACCGAACATGCGCACGTCGTAATCCACGCCCGAGGCGCGGCCGAACGGGCCGACCATCGAAAGCTCCAGCGCGTCCTTCTTGCCGATCACGCCCACGCCATGCAGGCGCTCGCCGCAGCTGGCGTCGTCCAAAAACGTATGCACCAGGGTCTCGTAGTCGGGGCGCATGGCGTCGAGCGTCTGGACAATGCCCGCCAGCTCGGAGTCCTCAATGTCGTGCTTAAGGCCGCCGATCTCGTTAATCGAAAGGATCACGCGGCCGCCGCAGGTGCTCTCGAAGATCTTGAGAATCTGCTCGCGCAGGGTCCACGACCGATAGAACAGTGCCTCGAAGCCAAAGGCATCGGCGAGCAGGCCCAGCCACAGCAGGTGCGAGTGAATGCGCGAAAGCTCGTGCAAAATGGTACGGATATACTGCACGCGGCCAGGCACCTCGATGTCGAGCATGCGCTCGCAGGCGCTGGCATAGCCGCAGCTGTGGCCCACGGCGCAGATGCCGCAGATGCGCTCGGCGATGTAGCCAAACTGGTGCATGTCGCGCTTTTCGGTGAGCTTCTCGAGTCCGCGGTGCACAAAGCCGATCTGCGGAATTGCCTCGAGAACGCGGTCGTCCTCAATCACCAGGTCCAGATGAAGCGGCTCGGGCAGCACCGGGTGCTGCGGGCCAAACGGAATGACGGAGCGATGTGCCATGGGCCTTACGCCTCCTTTTTCTGCTTGTCGCGGGCGGCCTTGGCGGCAAGCGCCGCGCGGACCTTGGCCGCTTTCTCGGGATCCATGGCAGCGAGCTTTGCCTCCATCTCGGCAGCCTTGAGCGCGGCCTTCGCAGCAGCTTCATCGTGCTGAGCATCGGAGCCCGCGGCATCGCCGGCGCTCGCAGCGCCCTCCCCTGCAGCAGCTGCAGCGGCGGCCTTTTCGGCCGCGGCCTTGCGCGCCTTGGCCTCGGCAGCGGCACGGACCTTCATGGCCTTCTCGCGCGCGGCCTTTACCTCGGGCGTGATAACGCTCATGGGCTCGGCAGTCGAGACCTGGTAGAAAAAGCCCTTAAAGTCGATCTGCATGTCGGTGATGGCAAGACCAAACAGGTCGTGAGTCTCATTTTCAAACGGGAACACCGCCGGATAATATGAGCTGATGGACGGAATCTCCTGGTACTGGTCGATGCCCTCAACCACCAGGTTCTCGATCGCATAGCTCCCGTCCTGCGCAATATGCTCCTGAGCGGCACGAACGTTGATAAACGTATAGACCAAGCGGTACGAGCCGTCATCTACGTTGCGCTCAGCGTGCATTTGCACAAAGCGCGCGCCGACGCCCTTGAGCGCTTGGACATGCGACAGGAGCTCGTCGATCCCGACGGTGGTATAGATAGCCTTTTGCATTACTCGGCCTCCTTTGCAGCGGCGGTCGCGTCGCCGGCCTCCGCAGCAGTCACCACCCCGTCCTCGCCCAGCTCAACGCCACCGTCCCAGGTAGCGGCACCGCCCACGGTGAGCGGATCGCCGCCGGCGCGCATCACGGCCTCCTTCTGGTCCAGGATGCCGCACGCCTCCACGATGGCATCGATCACCGTCTCGGGGCGAATGGCGCACCCGGGCGCGTACACGTCCACGGGAATCGCGCGGTCCACGCCGCCGATCACGTTATAGGCATCGCGGAACACGCCGCCCGAACACGCGCAGATACCGCACGCCACCACGCACTTGGGCTCGAGCATCTGGTTGTAGATCTGGCGCACGACAGGCAGGTTCTGGGCATTGACCGACCCCGTCACCAAAAAGATATCCGCATGCTTGGGGTTGCCGGTGTTGACCACGCCAAAGCGCTCCGCATCGAACAGCGGCGTGAGCGAGGCCAGCACCTCGATATCGCATCCGTTGCAGCTCGAACCGTCGTAATGAATAACCCACGGCGAGCGCGACATTTTATGATCCATGGATGCCGCCTCCTAAATAAATACGTCGACGAGGATGGGCATAAGGTTGAGCAGGCCGAACACCAGCGCCACGCCCCATCCGAGCCTAAAGCAGCTGCGCCAGGTGCTGCGTGCGAAGGTGTTGTCGATCAGGACCTCGACAAAATACGTCGCGGCCATCACGACCAGGGCTACAACCCAGCTCACGGGGTTGTCCCAAACAAAGAACATGCCCACCCACATCAAAAACAGCACGGTCTCGCACCAGTGCATAAGGGTCATCTTGGCCAGCGTGCCGCCGCTCATCTCGGTGGCGACGCCCTGGACGATCTCCTGATGCGCGTGATGCGAGTACGAAAGGTCAAACGGCGACTTGCGCAGCTTGATGGTAAGCACCGCGAGCAGCGCCAGGAAAATGGGCGCGCTGTACACGATGATGGGGGCCGACTGCCCCGTCACGGCGATGGAATCAAAGCTGTCGGTGGCAAGGTACAGGCCCACGCTCATCAGCAGAACGGCGGGCTCATAACTCATAACCTGCAGCAACTCACGATCGGCGCCAACCTGGGCAAACGGGCTTTGCGTCGAGGCGGACGCCAACACCACAAAGATCGCGGCGAGGGTAACCATAAAGGCGCACAGCAGCGTGTTGGAACCCGACACAAAGATGCCGCCGCCCACCACGGTAAAGATGAGCGCGCACGCCATATAGGTATCGTCCATGGTGTTTACGCTGGCAGGGGCTTTGCGCAGCAACTTGGCAACGTCGTAGAAAGGCTGGAGCAGGCGCGGGCCCACGCGGCCCTGCATACGGGCCGAAAGTTTGCGGTCAAGACCGTCAATCAAACCGCCCACAAGCGGCGCAAGCAAGGCAAACACCACGATACCAATAAAGATGCCCACGACACCCGAACCTTCAAAATACTTGCCGCGCAGCACCGAGGGCGCACTCATGGCAAGTCTCTCGGGCCCAATCCATGCGCAACACAGCAGCGCAAACAAGATAATGCTGCAGCACACGACGCTGCCCGCGGGGCCAATACGCTTCTCGCCAAGGGCGTCCTCCGAGTACCAATTGCGCTTTTCGGCCTTCACCTCGTGTCCCATCGAGCCGCGGAAATGGCGGTAATTGTCGGTTCCCACACCCGAAAGATATACGTTTACGTGCGGTTTGTTGCTCACGCGGAATGAAGTCAGCAGCACCACGGCGATAAACGCCACGATAACCACCATCAGATACATGGAGTCCTTGCCGATAACGTACGGCACGCGGCCAAACACCATGGCCAAGTAAGGCGACACCAGACCGCTCGAGATAATCGGGAACGCCACGCAGCACAGAATCAGCAGTGCGGCGATGGTGTTGAGCGCCATCCATTCGGTCTTATGGACATTGACCTCAACGTTTTGAGCCGTGGGGTCGACGCCCGAAAGCTTGGCAAGCCACTTGCCCCAGAAGTAAAACGTCGCGGCCGAGCCAAAGGCCAGCACCATGATCATGAGCACGTTGCCGGTCTGCGCAAACGCCACCAGGGCGCCCCACTTGGACACGAGCATGCCAAACGGCGCCACAAACATGCCCATGATGCCCAGCATCATCAGGCGCGTCAGGTGCGGCATGCGGCTGAACATACCGTCCATGTCCTCGATATTGCGGCTGCCGATATGATGCTCGGCCGTGCCCACGCACAAGAACAGCAGCGACTTTGCCACCGTGTGGAACAGGATTAGGAAGATGGCCGCCCATACGGCCTCGGGCGCGCCGACACCCAAGCAGGCGCTGATGAGGCCCAAGTTGGAAATGGTGGAGTACGCGAGCACGCGTTTGGCGTTGCTCTGCGAGATGGCCATGAGGGCAGCGAGCAAAAACGTGATGGCACCCACACTCGTGACCATAAAGCCGGTCACGGGATAGATGGCATAGAGCGGGCTCAGCTTGACCATCAGGAACACGCCGGCTTTGACCATGGTGGACGAGTGCAGCAGGGCGCTCGTGGGCGTGGGGGCAACCATGGCGCCAAGCAGCCAAGTGTGGAACGGCATCTGCGCGGCCTTGGTAAGGGCGGCGAGCGATAGAAGGATGACCGGCATCACCAGCAGCGCGGATTGCGCGGTTCCGGCGCCGGCAAGATCGATCATGCCCGAGATGGTCAGCGGCATGCCGTTAACGTGCAGGTACATGAGTCCGGCCAAAAACGCGATGCCGCCCAGCATGTTGAGGATGATCTGGGTGAAGGCGTTCTTGATGGCCTCGGGCGTGCGCGTATAGCCAATCATAAGGAACGAGCACACGGTGGTGATTTCCCAGCCGCAGAACAGCCACTCAAGGTTGTCGCTCGTCACGATGACGAACATGGCCGAGAGGAACAGGAACATAAGCGCCAGGAACTGCGGGCGACGGTCGGGCGCGGTCTGCCCGCGCAGCGCGGCCTCGTGCTCGTCGTGGGCCTGGAAGTCCTTCATGTAGCCCAGGGCATACACGCAGATTAGGCTGCCGACAATGCCGACGGCGAGGACCATGATCACGCTCATGTAGTCTAGGTAGAGCGGGGTTGCGGTGACGGCTTCGGTCGCGGGCAGCGTCATGGCTGCAAAGGCGAGCGAGCCCACCAACTGGACTACGCTGAGCACCGTGGTGAGCGCGTTCCTATATTTGTACGCGTTGTACAGGATGACGGCGCACAGGATGACGTCGATAACGGAACTGATGATCGAGAGCACATGCGAGGTGCCGGGGGCAACCTCAAAGCTCTGCGGACCCGTGCCAAAAAACATGACGGCGACTACAACTGTCACCGCCATAATAATGCCGGAGCCTATGAGCCCCACCGCATCGCGGGTGCGGTCACCGCGCGCGAGCAGCATGCCCAGCGCCGGTACCAGCGGAAACAGGGTAAGGAAATACAGTAGCGTCATACCATCACTCCCCCATGCAAAAACGCTGCAATTGTTTAACGTTATAGCTCAATTGAGGAGTAGCGGCGGCGGGTTTTCGGTCAACTGGGGAGTTTTGTACGTGCGGGGTAAGGAGTCTGTCCGCATTGGAGCAGAGGGGCGGCAAGAAAAATGCGCCCCTGTGGGCGCACCATCCCGTTCGCTATTCCGCCTTTTTAACGCGCGGCTTGCGGCCGCGCGGCTTATCGACCAGCGCGGACTCACCGCTCTCGCGATACTGACGGCACCAAGCCTTGACCGAAGACTCGCTGGGAATCTTGTGCTTGATCATGGCCTCGCGAACCGTCAAGCCGTTTTCCAGACGGTCCTTAACCACAGCGAGCTTTACGTCGTACGAATAGGTGTGATGACGAGCGCCCGCATTGAGCACGGCGTCGGCACCGCCCACAGCATATGCGCGGGCCCACTGACGAGCCGTGGCCTGGGGAATGCCAAGCTTTGCGGCGAGGGCGCGGTGACCGACCCCCTCTTGGAGGATCTCGACGGCGCGCTGCCTAACCTCGGGCGCATGCGTGCGAGTCCTAGTTGCTTCCGACATACCTGCCACTTCTTAGCCTTAACCGTTAATCTGCTTTCTTACGTGCTTGTTAGATAGTAGCATTTTGCTGTTCCCGCGTAACAGTTAAATGAAAATCGTAACAGCGGCATCTGGGTATTTGCCATTCATTTGCAACAGTTCTTTAGGCTTTATTTACGCAGCTAGTTGGCTCGCGGCTCATTGACGGTGTTTTACCAACCAGATGGGTATCTTTTTGTTTGGCTGGTATGGTTTGCGCAATTATTAACCCCTCGTCAGTCCGCAGTTAACATGTCAGCTTTCCACTTAGCTTTCCACCTTAGGTGGAAAGCTAAGTGGAAAGTTGGAAAGTTGGTGGGTAGCTGGGGCAGCAGCAGGCCAGGCGAACAAGAAAAAAGGGCGGCAACCGGGTAATTGCCGCCCCTTTCACGGGATTAGTTGGTCTCGGTCTCGTGGGGAATGCCCTTGGTGTTGATGCGCGCCAGCGTGTACGTCACGTAGTCAGAGTTCGCATAGCCGGCGAGGTTGCTGGCGTTAACCGGCGTGTCGTTGACACCGACGCCGGACATATGAGCCGTAAGCACCAAGCGGTAGTTGGCATAAGTTTGGTCCTTGCCCTCAACATCTGTGTTCACCTTAACGCGGAAGGCATGCTTAAAGGCAAGGCTGTTGCCGTCGCGCGTGGCGAACGCGCCGCCAGTCCCCTTGCTATCAGTAAATACGTAGTTCTTGCCATCGGCGCTCAAAGAGCCGTTAGCCAACTTATCGCTACCGAGCACCGTAATGTAGCTTGAGATGTTGTTGACCGCATCATAACTGCCATCATCTTGGCGGCGCTTCTGCAAGCTCAGCGTGTACGTCACCGTGCTGGCATTGGAGATCATGGCCTCGGCACCCGCGAGCTTGGACAAATCATACGTTCCCACCAGAGCGATTTCGCCGTCGGCGGACTTGAGGTCATCGATGTTGATGCCCAGCTGCGACTTCTTTGAAGCCTCGAGCGCAATAGTCGAGGAACCCACGTCCATGCGGTAGTATCCAGCTCTGCCGTCGATGTATGCCGAGTTGCTACTGGTGCTGAGCGTTCCATCATTCGTAGAGAGGTACGCACGGTAGTTGGGCTTTGTGTACTTATCTGTGCCGCCATTCTGCGAAGCGATAATACCAGCCTGGCACGCAGGCTCCGTCATGGCGAGATTCGCCTTCATGGTAATGGTGAACTTGTTGTCATGGCTCTTGGCAATCTCACGAATGCCAGAAAGGTCGATGGCCTTGCCACTGGTATCGGCAAGTACAAGCGACATGTCGCCGCCCGTTGCAGACCAGTCTTTGGCAGCAATCGCCGGCGTTTCCGTCATGCCGGCATCAGTCCACTTAGAACCAGCCCACGTGTAGTAGTTGTTCCCCACCTTCACATAGAACGAATACGTGCCCTGGGTTCCGGTCGGGTAGCCATACGCGCCCGCGGCACTGCCGTTCTTCCCGTAGTTCACGAGCGAAGAATCCAGCTGGTAGTACAGCGCGTCGGAGCTCGTGTATTGCTGGTTCGAGTCGAACTTCACGGTGTCGCTTACCTTCATGGTAAGCGGATAGGTGACATCGTGAAGCACCATCTGTTTGACGCCGCCCTCGTTGTTATCGATGAGGTCGTGCGTGTAGTTGGATGTCACGCTGTAGGTCGAGGCCGTATTCTGGTGCCCATCCTCGGCAGCCTTGTCGTCGGCTGCTTTCTTGCCGCGCAGCAGGTAGTTGATGTGCTCGTTGAGGCTCGTGTCCACCGTAGTTGCGGTGTAGCCGTTGACGCCCGCAGAGCCCGCCGGCGTGCGCACCACCAAGTAGAAGTTCTCACTCTTGGGCTCTTCCTTGGCAACGGAGAGGACGTAGAACGTGCCCATCGTGTCGGAAGATGTACGCGCGCGGTAGTACGCACCGCCAACCTTGGCGCCGGCCGCCTTCTCGAGCTCGACCTGGCTCTTGCCTTCGACCTCGGCATCGGTGAGTTTGACCCAGGCACCGTCCTTGTCCTCCTTGTGCGTCACGCCCACGATTTCGCTCAGCCACGGCTCGACGTAGGCATTGTTGCCGGCATCCACAAACTCGGTGAGTTTGACCGACGCCGCTCCGCCCGCGCCCACCGTGCAGTGGTATTCACGGTTGTTATGAGCAGTGTCCACGAGTGTGAGCTGCGTGCCCTCGGGCAGCGTGGCGCCGAAGGTGATGCTTTTGTTGAGCGGGCCCATGGAGCCGCCGGCTTCGAGCAGCGTGTTCCAGCCGTAAGCGACTGGCTCGCCCCGGGCGCTACCATAGGTCCAGGTAAGGTAGCCGGTCATGGTGTCGCCGCTGCTCACAAGCACGTGCTTGTCGTATTTTGTCGCATAGTCGGTAGCCTTGAAGTTCGCACCTTCGGAGTAGGTGGCGGTAAAGTCGATCTCGAGCATGCGCTTAACGATGATGGGCACCTGCACGCGGTAGCTCTGGCCGGCCTCGCTAAAAGTGACCGTGAGCAGCGTGAAGCGGCCCCGCTCGTTGTCCCAGTCGGTGCTTGCGCGGAAAACCATGGAGCTCGTGCCGTTGTTGAGCACCTTGAGCGTGGGCGTTTGCGAGGCGGTTGCGTCCTTGACGAAGGCGCCGTTATCGGCAAGCGAGAAGACCTCGGCGGTGGCGGTCACGTGCTTGGCGCTGCCGTTGAGGCGGCGGGCATCGGAAAAGCCGCCGTTAGTCACGATGTTCAGATACTTCTCGACCGTCGTCGTGTCGTTGCCGGGAATCATGAGTACAGGGAAGTCGGTTGCAACCTTCTTGCCCGAAGTAACGTTGTTGGTGTTGAAAGTGCTCTTTGCGCTGTCCGCGCTATAGGTTTTCTTGTTTTGGTACGTACCGTCATCATTGATGCCGCTGATGTTGGTGTAGGTGTAGCGGCCGGGAACGCTTTCGCCCGCTTGGCTTTGGATGGTCGTCGCGGTGTCAATGGCGGCACCGTCGCCAAACGGCTAGCGATCAGTGGCGTCGGCGGCGGCG
>SKFA01001514.1_pt1 | contig 13297 bp, 8 predicted proteins | sample 4820291 | NCBI WGS metagenome assembly SKFA01 (sample SAMN11008795, study PRJNA524170) | human gut metagenome | isolation source: fecal sample from pouch patient p30 | place: Israel: Tel-Aviv | reverse complement strand
ACCGGCAATCAGGCAGGCATCAATGCCGGGGATCGTCTCGATCTGGCCCAGCTCCATGACGTTGGTGGAGTTGATGAGCACAACCACATGGGCGTAATTTGCGCCGACGTAGTTCAGCAGATCCTCTTCCTCGGTGGTCAGCTCCAGCATCGTGCGGGTGTCGTCAACAACGATGTCGCCGCCCTTCTCGGTGCGCTTGTACTGCTGCTTGGTGGCGTCGTTGCTCTCGCCCGCCAGACGCCCGATCACGACAACAGCCGTATCGGAGAAGCTCTTGGCGTTGTCCAGCATCGACTGTGTATAGTAGGTCCGGTTGTTGATGTCAGGCTCGTACAGGCGGCCGGACTGCTCGGGCCAGGCGCTCAGGGTGCGGGTGTACTCGCGGCCATCCTGGAAATCCTTGTACATGTCGGTCAGCTCGGTGTTGTACGCAACGCCGTAGGCAGTCAGCGCGGCCAGCAAATCGGTGTTGACACCGGACACGCCGCCGGAGCCGGAACCGCCGCCCAGCCAGGCAGTGGAGGCCCAGCCAAAGACGTTGATCTTCTTGTTGTCAGCGGCCAACGGCAGGGTGTTGTCGTTGTTCTGGACAAGGACAGTTCCCTCGGCCTCGACATCAGCGGCCAGCGCTTCCGCCTTGACCTTGGTGTCGGCAATTTCAGCGTCGGAATAGTGGCCGCTGGGTGCGCCGATGAAGCTGTCAATGATGGTGGCCATCGTGGACAGAACGTAGGTGCCGACCAGTACCGCGACCAACAGGATCACGGACAGCCCCAGACCGATCCCGTGCAGTACGGGGTGCGGCTTGCGGACTTTGGGTTGCTTTGTCATTTGTTTTTCTCCTCTTCAAACAGTATACACCTGTCAAAAGCGGGCCCATGTTTTGCGTCGATTCTATTGTAGCAGATTGCGGCACGATAGGTGTATTTTTCGCACAAGCTGCCGTTTTTGAAGCATACTTTGCAGGTTTGCCGCTTGACCGGCCAAATTTTGTTGTGATTTTGTACAAGTACAACCGCGCCTTCTTTGTGCAAATTGCGGCATAGCAAAAAAGCCTTCCCCTGTGGGGGAAGGTTGACGCCGCTACAGGGGTGAGCATGGCAGCCGCCGCAAGGCTCCCGGGTCGATGACGAGCATCGATTCCTACATTGTAGGGGCGGATGCTTGCATCCGCCCGCGGGTAGTTTCCGCTGCCGCGATCCTTACTACTTCTGCGGCAGCAAAATCCGCACCGTGAACCACTCATTCTCCCAGTGCAGGGTCAGCGTGCCGCCGTGGGCCTCGGCGGCAGCGCGGACGCTCTTCAAATCGTAGCCGCCGTGGCTGCTGCGGGCGGGCAGGCCGTCGGGGCCAAGCTCCACGGGGTCAGCGCAGTAGTTCTCAAACCGCAGCATCACAAAGCCGTTCTGCGCGTAGATGGCGGCCCGGATCAGCCGCTTCTCGGGGTCCGGCTCGGTCAGCACACTCTCGGTGGCGTTGTCCAGCACCGTGCCCACAATCGTGCAGATCTCCCCTGTCGTCAGAAAGTGCAGCAGCGTACCGTCCGCCACACAGGTCAGATTGATGCCGTGCTGCTGGCAGTAGAGCGTTTTCGCCGTCAGCAGCGTATCCAGCACCGGGTTGCCGGTCTTGTTCTCGGCCTCGTACTGGCGGATGTTCTGCTCCATGGCAGCAATGGCGGCGTTCTGCTTGGTCTGGTCCTGCTCCTCCCGGATGCGGGCAAGCTGGACTTTCAGTTCATGGTACCGCCGGTTGATGAGGTTGATGCCCTCCTTGCTGCGCTTGTACTGCTCGTACTGGCGGTGCAGTACCTCGTCCATGGCGGCAAGCTCACTGTGCAAAGCGTTCTCCTGCAGCTGCTCGTGCTGCACAGATAAGATCAGCACGCCGGAAAAATCCACCAGTGTGCGGATGGAAAAAATGCTCATGTTGATCTCGCTGCCGGGCAGAAAGCCCAGATTGCTCACCGCAAAGGCGGTCAGCGCCAGCATGACCGCTGTCAGGGCGGCGCTGCCGCCGATCTGTAAGTGCCCGGCGGGCTGGGGACGGCGGTGCTGCAGATAGCACATGATGCCGAACAGCGTCCCATACACCAGCGCCAGCAACAGCAAAGAAAGCGGCTCCCATGGGCCGCGGGCGGGCCAGAGGGCGCAGTGCAGCTGCCACTCCACGCTGGCGGCAAGCTCTGCCAGAATAAACGCCCGTGCGCAGTGATACCCGGCTTCCAGCAGAGTAATGCTCCACACGCCCCATAAATATAAGTAAGAAAACCCGATGGCCGTTACCATGCAGGGGATCCAGAGCCCGCCGGGCACATCGCCCGTCAGTCCCAGAAAGGCCGACAGCACCGCCGCCCACAGCAGGGTGATGCCCCCGGTGACCGCCTTGGAAAAGCGGGGCGCAAGCGCCGGGGTGAACAGCAGCACCGCCAGACACTCGGCAAGGGCGGTGTACAGCCGGGGGATATCCGGCAGCGCGGTCATGAGCCTTCACCTCCGATGTAGTCGGTCAGTGCGGCAAGAAAGGCCTTACGCTTGGGGCGGCTGACCTGCAGCTCGCAGGGGCCCACCTGCACGGTGCTCTGCCGCAGCTCCCGCACCTGTGCCAGATTGACAAGGTAGCCGCTGTTGCACCGGGCAAAGGGGCAGTCTGCCAGCTTTTCCTCAAAGGTCTTGAGGGCACCGGGGGCAGAAAAATCGCCCTCGTCGGTGTAAAAGTGCACCCGGTGCCCCTCGCTTTCCAGATAATAGATGCTTGCGGTGTCCAGCCGCCGCAGCCCGCCCTCCACCGGCACGGTCAGGTAGTGCTTTGCCCGCTTTTCCAGCCGGGCAACGGCTTTGAGCAGCTGCTGCGAAAAGGCAAAGTAGGGCACCGGCTTCAGCACATAGTCCAGCGCTCCCACCGAGTAGCCCCGGATGGCGTACTGCGCCATATTGGTGATGAAGATCAGGATGACGTCTGCATCCATCTGCCGGATGCGCTCTGCCGTGGTCATGCCGTCCAGATGCTTCATCTCCACATCCAGAAAAATAATGTCGTAGACCGCGCGGTAATCCTCCAGAATATCCACGCCGTCCGCAAAGACCGTCACTTCAAACTCTGTCCCGTACTGCCGAGTATACCGCCGGACATACTCCTGCAATACCCCCTGCACCTCCGCGTCGTCCTCTACGATCGCCACCCGGATCATGACCGCACCTCCCTTACCACACCTTTGTGGAACTGTTACGGCTCTATTATAGCGCAATCCCGTCCGGTTTGCCAAGGGGCACTCCGCAACAAAGGGCAGGGCAGCCCCCAACTGACCACCGTGGACGTGAACCCCTACCAGCTGGGCATGGAGGCCGCCAGCCAGACCATCAACCACATCGAGAACCCGAACCTTCTGGCCACAAAGATCATCGTGCCGCACAAGCTCATCCCCCGGGAGAGCTGCTGCCCGCCGGAGGAGCAGCGCTAGGAAGTGCTTTTTCAGCAAGACAGTGTCCGCGCTTCCGGGAGCTGCCGCGCAGCGCTTGCTATCCTGCCCCCAGAGTAGACAGCGTAAAAAACGCTGCATCCTCCGGGGGTATTTTTATGCCAAAAAGGCACAAAAGAATGCCCGCCCACCTGTGGAAAACCACGGTGGGCGGGCATTTTGCGTTTTATTGTTCGTTCCGCTGTAAAAGCGTTCAGAGGGCGGTGGGCTGGGGTACCAGCCGGAAGAGCATTACGGGCAGCGCGCTGTTTGCAAAATCCAGCGTATAGATGATCGTTCCGCGCTCTGTTTCAAAAGGCATCTCCGTCTGTGTGCCGTCCGGGGCAATGCGCACAAGCGTTTTGCCTTCCAGCAATCCGGCGGGCAGCGCGAGCCTCACCCGACCGGTGGGCTGCGTCAGGCTGCCTGCGGTTTCAAAGGCCACGCTCAGGTATTCCCCATTCGTCCGTGCGGTCACATCCTCCGCAGAAAGACTGCCGCTGTTAGCCCACGCCGTTGCGGCTTCGATCTTTTCCAGCTGCGCGGCGTTTTCTGCCTGCCCGCACACGGGGCAGAAGGTCAGGGTTTCGCCTTCCGCAGTGCGGAAAGTAAACTTCCGGCAATCCGTGCTGCCAGTGTGCGCGCAGCCCTGCCGCAGACAATCGGCGCTCTGAGCGCCGGTTCCGTTCGGGGACCATGCACCGAACTGGTGTCCCAGCTGATCGGTCGGGTCTGCGGTGTAGCTGTCTTTGCAGCGGCTGCAAGTAAAGATGGTATAGCCGTCTGCTTCACAGGTAGGCTCTACGGTAACAGCCTGATAGTCGTGTCCCAAGATGGGCAGCTCCGCATAGGTGGTATAGTCGCAGCGGGAGCAGGTTTCGTAAGCGTCCCAGCCCTTTTCCGTACAGGTAGGGGCTTTTGCTGCGTGCTGCTCCAAATCATGGTTATTGGAGTCTTTTTCGCCGTATTCCCCACCACACACCTCACAGACCGCTTTGGCGCTGCAGGTTGCTGTGCCACCGGTACAGTTTGCAGTATCAACTTCGCGGCAGTAGTTCGTGCAGCTGCGGGTGTGCATGCCGTTGCCGGCGGATGACCACTCGCCCCATGCGTGACCGCCGTAGTAACTCCCTCCGCAAGTATTGCACATTCCCAGACTGTCGCAGGTCGCGTAGCCGCCGCTGCAGCTTCCAGTCTCTTCTGCGTCGCAGTTGCTGCGCTTGCATCTGCGGGTGTGCGTGTTCGTGCCGTCGTACTTAGGCGTCCACCTGTCCCAGTCGTGACCGAGAATGCCGTATTCCGCGCCGCATTTTTTACAGATTTTGCCCTCGGTGCAGGTGGGACCTTGGGTACCGCCGCTATGTACCTGTAAATGCGTAATATTGCCATCCTTGTGGCAGTTCTGGCATTCAGTTACATAAACCCTATGATAGGTCGAATCATATTTTTCGTATCTGCGGGCCTCACGTTCTTCCCTAATCCCACAGAAGGCGCAGTGCACCGGGACTGTTTCTGCCGCCGCTTTTAACACGATCCCCGGTATCAGGCACACCATTGCCAGCACCGTCAAACACCGGATCAGCCATTTTTTCATGTTGCTCCCTCCTTGTCATCAAATCTTGTTATCCTTTCAGATCAAACTGCACGGACAGCGATGCAAGCACGGCATCTACCACCTTCCGCGCCTCGGCAAGCATATCGATCTCCGCCACAAAAGCGATGACCTGCTCGCGCTCCTGCGCGGGGACCTGCAGCGCACTCAGGCTCATACTCAGGTAGCGCCGTATTTTGCGCTCCAGCGTAAAGTAGGGGTCGCACCGCCGTGCCATGTAGCCGCGCATCATGCCAGCCGTGCCCAGCTCCATCTCATAGAAGTCGCACTCGGCGCACCCGGGCAGATACGCGCTGAACGCCGCCTGCAGCTCGGCCGTGGTGCTGCGGTGGATGATCTCCGCCGTGGCGGGGAAGGTGTACGCCTCCACATAGATATCCCGCAGGTTCTCGCTCAGCTCGGTCACCGCCAGCTGCAAAGCCGTTTCCACCGCGTAGAGGTACACCGGCGAGGGGGCGTTTGCCGCCAGCGGCCTTACCGCGCCGAACTGCCTGCTGAACATCATGCCGATCAGCTCGGTCAGCACGCCGTCCTTTGTGCGGAAAATATTCTGGAACGACCCGGCGGAAACATCTGCTTCCTTTAAAATTTCTGCAACCTTGGTGTTCGTGTAGCCTTTTTCCAGAAAAAGCCGGACACAGGCGGTCAGGATCCGCCGTTTTGCTTCTTTGCTGTCGTATCTGCGCGCCATTGGGAATCGTCCTTTTCTATGATTGGTTTCTGACCCAATTATATATTGATTTGAGAATTGCGTCAAGTAAACTTTTAAGGGCGTATTTTGGGCAGTTTGACGAGGGAGAGCTTTCTGCGGGTGCGCATCCGGGCAAAACAAAGCGCAATGGACATTGCTGTTATCCGCTGCCGCAGCCAGACAGTTCGCGGCAGCAAAAAAGAGGCCACCGATCGGGGTGACCTCTTTTCAGCGTATTTTCGGCGTAAATCCCGCAGCAGGCGAACCCACCATCTCCATGACGGCTCTTTTGGAGTTGCTCTTTGCGTAAGATTGCAAAATAAATCTTATTTCTGACAGAAAGAGCCGAACCCGTGCAACGAGTCCGGCCCTTTCTGTGCTTTGGTTGGATCTTGAGCAAAGTTATGGTAAATGAAGAAGTTGGCTTTGGGAGTTTACAGCAGGCTCAGTGCTTCCTCGTCTGCCACAAGGATGCAGTCCGGATGCAGCTGCAGGATGCTGCCGGGGCAGGCAGGGGTCACAGGGCCGGTCACGGCGTCCTTGACGGCCTGTGCCTTGGCTTTACCGTTGGCTACCACCAGCACCTTGCGTGCCTGCATGATGGTCTTGATGCCCATGGTGTATGCCTGTTTGGGGACAAGGTTCTCGTTGCCGTCAAAGAAGCGCTTGTTGGCTTCGATGGTAGTGGGCGCAAGGTCGATGCAGTGGGTCTCCAGCTCAAAGGCTTCGCCCGGCTCATTGAAGCCGATATGACCATTGGGGCCGATGCCCAGCAGCTGCAGGTCGATGCCGCCCAGCTTGTGGATGATACCGTTGTAACGGGCACACTCGGCGGCGGTGTCCAGATTGGTGCCGTCCGGCAGGTTGGTCTTGGCCGGGTCGATATTCACCTTGCTGAACAGGTTCTCATTCATGAAATACCAGTAGCTCTGGGGATGCTCCTTAGGCAGGCCGCGGTACTCATCCAGATTGACAGTAGTGACCTCGGAGAAATCCAAATCGCCTTTGTTGTACCAGTCCACCAGTTGAGCATAAGTGCCCACCGGGGTGCCGCCGGTGGCAAGACCCAGTACACAGTCCGGCTTCATGATGACCTGTGCGGAGATGATGTTGGCCGCTTTGCGGGACATATCCTGATAATCTTTTGCGCGGATGATCTTCATAATAACGCTCCTTTTATAGTACTGTTACGCCTGCGTTCCGGCAGGCCTGTAAAAATTCTACGGGCAGCTTTCCGTCCGAGATCACAATATCAATATCGGACAGCTCGCAGATGTGGAATGTACTTTTCAGTCCGATCTTGGAGGAATCCAGCAGCACGGCTTTCTGCTCACAGCGGCGGAGCACGGTCTGCTTGAGCCGTGCTTCATCCTCCACGCCGCAGGTAAAACCGGTTTCCGGGCTGTAACTGGTCACGCCCAGCAGCAGCAGATCAAAGTTGATGCCCTCCATCGTCTGGATGCTCTGTGCACCGCAGACGCTCAGGCTGAACCGGTTCAGGCTGCCGCCCGGCAGGGACACATGGGGCTTTTCCAGCTTTGCCAGCTCCATGGCGCAGCTCAGGCCGCTGGTGTAGATGAGCATGGGCTGATCCGGGATGCACCGGGCCACTGCTGTGGCGGTGCTGCCGGAATCCAGAAACAGGGTGGTGTTGGGGCGCAGCAGAGCAGCGGCTTTTTCGGCAATGATCTGCTTTGCTTCGGCATTGCGGGCGGCACGGCGGCTCAGCAGGTCGTCTGTGCCTACCACCTGCTCCACCGACTTGACACCGCCATGCACCCGCACCACACGGCGGGCTTCATCCAGTGCTTTCAGGTCGGTGCGCAGGGTCATTTCCGAAACGGAAGGGAAAGCTTCCTTGAGCTGGGCAAAGCTAATGCTGCCTTTGCGGTTCACCAGCTCCACGATTTGATTGCGGCGTTGTTCCATGGGGGATTCCTCCTGTCTGCGTTTGTCCTGTCCCATGGCACGTTCTGCTTAGTCCTCCGGGTTGAAGTTTGCCAGCAGATATTCCTCTGCTTCCGGGCACCACAGGCCGTTGTGGGCATCCACGATGTCAGCCAGTGCGGTATAGCGGGGGTCGTTGTCCTGTTCGCCCTTGGCACGCAGATCGGTCAGGGCGATGAGGGGCATGGTCAGGTGGGTGTAGATCAGCTTTTTGCCGCCGGGGATCTTGGGCAGGTTGAGGGTGGTCTCGGCAGCGGCGTTCAGACCGCCGATGTGGGTGACCATCACAGCCGGATCGATGCGCTTAGCGGCGGTCAGTTCCAGCGACTCGATCATGTCGGCGGTATTACCGCCGGTGGTGCCCATGACATGGGTAGAATTGTAGTGCACATCGTAGAAGTTCATCTTGGCGCTGAACTGCTTGTCGGTGGGGCCTGCAAAGAAGTTCAGGCAGCCGTCACGACCCAGCACAGCACTGGACAGCTCCACCACCGGCGCGATGGGGGCGTAGCAGAACACATCATCAAAGCCGGTACCGCCGGTCAGCTCCCGCAGCTCGGCAGCGGGGTCTGCCATGTTGGCGGTATTGACGAAGTACAGGTCGATGCCGTCCTTCTCCTTGACCTCCTTCGGGGGGAAGAGGGACTCCGCACGGGCCAGACGATCCTCGTTGATATCGGTGACCACCACCATGCCGGGGCGCACATCACGGTGCAGTGCGTAGGTCAGAGCACCCAGACCCATGGGGCCTGCACCGGCCAGAATCGCCAGCTTGCCACCCTTCTTGATGCCCATATCGTGATGGTACACACCCATCTTGGTGTGGTAGGCGGCGTTGAAAGCACCGATGGAGCAGCTCATAGGCTCGGCCAGAGAAGCCTCATAGTAAGCACGGCCCTTGTACTCCAGCAGGCAGCCCAGTTCCATGACCTCGGCAGGGATGATGCAGTAGGTGGCGTCGCCGCCGAAGAACTCGTAGGAGTAGCCGGGGCTCCACATGGTGCCCTTGTAGTTCAGGGCGGGCTGCAGGGTGAACTTCATGCCGGGCTTGAACTTGTCCTGATGCGCCTTGCCCACCTTGACGATATCACCGGCGAACTCGTGACCCATGATGGCGGGGTGCTCGGCTACATCCGGATGCACACGCTTGTGCGCAGTGCCTCCATCAGCCGGGGCGTTTCGATCAGCTGCCCGCTGACATTCTGCATGACCTCCACCGGGACGCCGTTCCCGTCATCCGGGGCCAGCAGCACCAGTGCCCCCAGCACGATGCGCCCCGGCTCATAGACCGGCGGCTGTGCCTGCAGATAGCCCAAGCGGCAGTCCTTTACCGCACTTGTCCTGCAATGGAGCAGCAGGGCATACAGGGATTTGATGTAGGTATCGCCCAGCGTTTCACGGCGGCGAAGCTGCTGCTCCACCAGCCGGGCGTCCGCTTCCTGCGGGCAGAACAGCTGCGCCGCTGCATGGATGAGGGCAGCGCGGCTGCCGGGAACCTTGACAGGCTGGATGGTCAGATGTTCCAGCAGCCCGGTCATGGACCGGGTCAGGCGCGCATAATACTGCAGCTTAGAGCCTGCACAGGCTGTATCCTGCACAGGCTGCACCGCCGGTTCCGGTTCTGCGCGGTTCTGGCTGTACCGCGTGATAGCGTCCTTCAGCACGGCACGATCCGGTTCCAGCAGGGAAGGGCTGATGCACACCGCCGGGTAATCCAGTTCCAGCGGCACGGTGGAGATAATGAAGTCGATTTTTCTCCGACGCAGGTCGGCGGCGTTCAGCTCCCGCACCGAGCAGCACCCCTCCACCTGCAAAGAGGGAAACTCGTTTCCCAGCCGGGAAGCCAGAAAGCGGCTGGAGCCCATGCCCAGCGGACAGGCCACTACCACCCGCAGCCGCAGCCGGAACATGGCATTCTGTTCCAGCACTGCGCCAAAGTGCATGGCAAGATAGGCCGCTTCGTCGTCCGAGATGGCGGGCAGGACGAATTGCTGCTGCACCGCATCACAGGCGGCGCGGGTGGCTTTCCACAGGCCGGGGTAGGCGGTGCGGATGGTGTCCAGCTGGGGGTTTTCGGTACGAATGTTCTGCTCCACCCGCAGCAGCATGGGGCGCAGGTGGCAGTACAGGTCATCCCGCAGGGAGGTGTAACCGGAAAGGTCTGTGTGCAGCGCCTTTTCCATTTCCCGGATAAGGGCGGCTTCCAGATTCCGCAGTTCCATCTCCTGCGCACTGCCCCAAGGATCCTCCGCACCCAGATAAGCAGCGAGATAAAGTTCCAGATACTGCGCTTCCTCAGGCGGCAGGGTCAGCCCGAAGGCGCGGTTCAGCGCCGCCACCAGCCGGGCAGCATGATTGCCCGCCGGGCGCAGCCCTCTGGGGGCGCTGCCCTTGTCGCCGCCCTGCCGCAGCTGCTGAATGGTCAGGGTGCAATGGATCGCCAGCGCCAGAAAGCCTGCATCCGGCAGATGGAGCTGCTCTTCCTGTTCAAACTGCTGCAAAACCGCCCAGACCTTTTCGGCCGTTTTTGTATCCAGCAGGGTCGAGAAGATCTCGTTTTCCGGCATCCGTCCGCAGAGCACCTCTGCCAGTTCCTTTTCCGGCATACTGCTGCGCAGCAGGGCAGACACCACCCTCCGGTAGGAAGAAGCATCCCCCTGCAGCCAGACCCCCACGCCGGGGCGGCGGAACATCTCCACCCGGTAGGGGTGTAGCTTGGTCTCAAGTTCATCCAAGTCCGCAGACAACGTGCTTTCCGAAACGCCAAGCGCCCGTGCCAGTACCGCTGTTTTGCAGGGCTCCTGCTCGCTGAGCAGCCTTGTCAAAAGCTGCTGCCGCCGCTCTGCGCGGGAAAGTTTTTTCCTGTCGCCGCTGTTCAGCTGGGTGCGCAGTGCGTCTCGCCGCTCCGACGCTTCATCCAGCAGCAGACCCTTGCCGGGATTCCGCACAAAATGCGCCCCGGCAGCCTGCATCCACTGCTCCACAGCGGGCAGCTCCCGCAGCACGGTGCGGCGGCTGACCCCGATGCTTTCAGCCAGCGCCGCCGCCGTCACCCAGCCCTGCGGAAGGCTGAGCAGCTGCTCGATCAGCTTCCGTGCATTTGCCGACAGTTCCTCACGATACACCGCACCCATGTTGCTTCTCTCCTTTTCCCAAAAGTTACCCATTGCTTCTATTGTAACATAGTGCCACCCCGTCTGCCAGCCCCCAACGCAGAAAAGAAGTTGTGTGTTTTTTGTCACCATTGCCCAGTGACAAAAGCGTCCTTGTTTCCGTCTTGTATCCCGGCGCATCAGCAAATATGCACAAATCACCCGCGCATCCATTGGAAATGTTGCCGTATCAGCCCACTGGTGTCACCATCCTCCGGTGACAACCCCACCGCTTGTCACCATTGAAATTCGGCGCAGTATCGGCTAGAATAGTGCCAGAACGAAACGAAAGCTCCTCCGAAACCGTCCGCAGGCCGCAGCTCCCATGCCACAGGAGCTGCACCGCCTGCCTTTCAAGTGAAAAAGGAGAGCTACAAATGAAAAACGCTGTTTCCCGCTTTGGCAAGTTCCTCAGCGGCATGGTCATGCCGAATATCGGCGCATTCATCGCGTGGGGCTTCCTCACTGCTCTGTTTATTGAAGCGGGCTGGTTCCCCAACGAAAAGCTGGCCAGCATGGTATCCCCGATGCTGACCTACCTGCTGCCCATCCTCATTGCAGGGCAGGGCGGCAAGATGATTGCAGGCGACCGCGGCCGTGTCATCGCCGCCATCGCCGTGGTGGGCTGCATCTGCGGCTCGGACTACACCATGCTGATGGGCGCCATGGTCATGGGCCCTCTGGCCGGCTGGGTCATCAAGCAGTTCGACAAGAAGGTGGAAGGCCATATCCCCGCCGGTTTCGAGATGCTGATCAACAACTTCTCCATCGGCATTCTGGGTATGCTGCTGGCCATCCTCGGCTACTACGTCATCGGCCCGTTCATGACCGCCATCCTCACCGTGCTGACCGCCGGTGTGGACTTCCTTGTGGCGCACAGCCTGCTGCCGCTGGTGTCCATCTTCATTGAGCCTGCCAAGGTATTGTTCCTGAACAACGCCATCAACCACGGCATCTTCAGCCCCATCGGTGCAAGCCAGGCCGCTGAGACCGGTCGTTCCATCATGTATATGCTGGAAGCCAACCCCGGTCCCGGTCTTGGTGTCCTGCTGGCCTACTGCTTCTTCTGCAAGGACGACACCACCCGCCAGTCCGCTCCCGGTGCTGTGATCATCCACCTGCTGGGCGGCATCCACGAGATCTACTTCCCCTACATCCTGATGAACCCCGTGATCATCATCGCCCCCATCGTGGGCAACTTCTGTGCCATCCTGTTCTACTCTATGACCGGTGCAGGTCTGTCCGGTCCTGCTTCTCCCGGTTCCATCATCGCCTACATGGCAATGGCTCCCCGGGATTCCATTCTCACCGTTCTGCTGGGCGTTGTCATCGCCGGTGCTGTTTCCTTTGTTCTGTCCTCGGTCATTCTGAAAGCGACCTCCGGTCACACCAAGAGCCTGACCGACGCCCAGAACGAAATGAAGGAGATGAAGGCACAGGCCAAGGGCGAGATTCCTGAGCCTACTGCCGTGAATGTCGGCCAGATCCGCAAGATCGTCTTTGCCTGCGATGCCGGTATGGGTTCCAGCGCCATGGGTGCTACCAAGTTCCACAACCGCATTAAGGCGGAGCGCCCCGACTTGACCGTGACCAACTCCAGCGTGGATACCATCCCCGCCGACGCGGACGTGGTGGTCTGCCAGCGCGTTCTGGCTGACCGTGCCGCCAAGTGCGCCCCGCAGGCACAGCTTGTTACATTGGATAACTTCCTTGCAGATCCGCATCTGGACGCATTGTACAATGCACTGACCTCCACTACCCCGGCACTGGATGCCAAGGCCGAAGCTGCCGCCAATGAGGAGATCGTATCCGACCTGCGCAATGCAGCCGTAGCCCCTCTGGCGGCTGCCGTGACCGAGGCTTCCAAAGCCAACGGTTCCGTGATGAAGATCCAAGCGGAGGACATCCAGTTGGGGCTGCCTTCCGTCACCAAGGAGGAGGCCATCCGTGCCGCCGGTGCGGAGGGCGACAGCGTGGGCGGGATGCTGGAAACCGCCATCCTCGGCCTGCCGGCCGGCATCGGTGAGCCCTATTTTGACAGCGTGGAAAGCGAGATCGCACATCTGGTGTTCTCCGTCCCCGCCGTCAAGGGCATTGAGTTCGGCACCGGCTTCGGCTTTGCCGGGATGCGCGGCTCCGAAGCAAACGATGCCTTCCGCATGACGCCGGAGGGTGCGGTGGTGACCGCCACCAACCACAATGCGGGCATCAACGGCGGCATCGCCAACGGGATGCCGGTGGTGTTCCGCACCGTGGTCAAACCCACACCCAGCATCTACAAGCAGCAGGATACAGTAGACTATCTTGCCAAAAAGGACGCACAGCTGTCCATTCAGGGCCGTCACGACCCCTGCATCGTGCCCAGAGCCGCCATCGTGCAGAGCTGCGCTGCCGCACTGGCTGTGGGCGACCTGCTCACGGCACGCTACGGCGCGGCG
>SKFA01001511.1_pt1 | contig 13316 bp, 16 predicted proteins | sample 4820291 | NCBI WGS metagenome assembly SKFA01 (sample SAMN11008795, study PRJNA524170) | human gut metagenome | isolation source: fecal sample from pouch patient p30 | place: Israel: Tel-Aviv | reverse complement strand
TATTTAAGCACTGCTGTACTTTTTTTATGATTAGCTTTTATTTTCTACTGTTTTATTTTATCAAATTTTAACGAAATTTGATAGAATAGACTTAATAAAATTAACGGAGAAGAATATGATTCCAACTTTTGGCAAAAAAATTGACAGTAAAGACTATCAAACGCGCTATGGTGTCTATGGTATCGTGGCTCGTAAGGATAACACTGAGATTTGTCTCGTTCAAGCACCAAATGGCGCTTATTTCTTACCAGGTGGGGAAATTGAGGCGGGTGAAGACCATAAAAAAGCACTCATTCGTGAATTGCATGAAGAATTGGGGGCGAAAGCTAAGCTTGGTAAATTCCTTGGGCAAGCTGATGAGTACTTTTATTCTTCTCATCGGGATACGTACTACTATAACCCTGCCTATATTTACGAAACAGTGGGCTATGAAGTGTTAGGGGCTCCTTTAGAGGACTTCAATCATATTGATTGGTTCCCGGTTGAGATTGCCATTAAAAAATTAAAACGGGGTAGTCATAAGTGGGGCGTTACTGCTTGGCAAGACTATCTGAACGCACTATAAAAAAGGCCTGTCCAACGACAGGTCTTTATTTTTTGTTTCATTTTCAGTGTTTTCGATAAGCTAAACTATAAAGTAAAGCAATCAATATCGCACCGCCTACGACATTGCCCAGATAAACGGGGATGAAGTTGTTTAAGAAGTCTAACCATGATGCATGACCAACAAAAATGGTAAAATGGATTAGAAAGCTGTTGGCGACGCTATGCTGAAAGCCAATGACCACGAAAGTCATCACTGGGAACCAGATTGCCAAAATTTTACCTGAAAAATCTTTTGCGCCATAGCTTAGCCAAACTGCTAAACCAACGAACCAGTTACAGCCAATACCTGAACAAAAGGCCGCAAGAAAATTTGCATTTAACTTCGTTTGAGCGACATGAAGTGTCTCTTTTAGCGCATCACCGGTCGTTAATGTTCCAGCTAGAACACCAAAAACATAGGCTACAAAAATCGCACCTATTAGGTTAGCTAATGTAATAACTACCCAGTTTTTCAAGAGTTCCGTCAACGTCACGCGTTGCTTAAAATACCCCACGGCAACTGCCATCATATTCCCAGTAATCAATTCTCCGCCAGCTAGCAGAATGACAATTAGTCCAACAGGGAAAACGGCTGCTCCGACAAAGCCACCACCGACACGTAAATATGCTAAGTAGCCCAAGGAAATCATGGCACCGCCAATGAATCCTAAAATGAGTTTCGTAAGAAGTGGTTTATTAACCTTGACAACAGCAGTCGCTGCTGTTTGTTCAAGAATTTCTTCTGGAGTGTACATAAAATAAACTTAACCTTTTTCTAAATTAGCATCGCCGCTTTCACTTATTCGTGAAGTTTTTTACGACCGTTAAGCTTAATTTTACATTATTTTGGAAACGATTTCAAGCTATTTTGTGATTATTTTCACACCATTATTCTCACTGCCTATGATGACCGTTTTTGCCATATCTTTAAAGAGACCATGCTCGACAACCCCCACTGTTTCATCAAGTAACTTAATCAAACGAGCTGGGTCTTCTATTTTCTCTAGATGCAAATCAATAATATGGTTACCCATATCCGTTATTAAACGTGCACCAGTCTCGTCCAGACGGAAAGTCGGTCGAAAACCGAGCTTATCAAATAATCGGAATAACTGTCCACAGCCAAATGAGACAACTTCGACCGGTAGTGGAAAAGCACCTAGATGCTCGACCAATTTCGATTCATCCGCAATCCAAATATAGTCCTTACTATAAGTTGCCACAATTTTTTCCATTAATAGTGCTGCACCGCCACCTTTGATACCATTTAAATCAAGGTCAACTTCATCTGCACCATCAATTGTCAAATCTATCGCATCCACTTCATCAATATCTTTCAGCGGAATACCAAGTTCACGCGCTTGCGCATTAGTTACACTTGATGTCGTCACACCAACAATCTGAAGATTTTCTTCTGCAACTCGACGGCCTAATTCCGCCACAAAAAATGCTGCTGTTGAACCCGTTCCTAATCCAACAACCATCCCATCTTTAACAAATTTCGCCGCCTCAATACCAACCAGTTTTTTTAGATTATTCATAAATTTATTATAGCATTAAACACTACGCCATACTAGCCCAAACTGCTTTAAAAGTCATATCAGAATGGCTCAAGCATTTGCCGCTTTAATCATATTGGCAATATTGCTATACCCCAATTGATTGGCATAATCTAAGGCAGTTCTGCCACTGTTATCTCTAATATTTGGATTGGCACCATTTCTTAACAATTCAGCTACAATATCTTGGTAGACTTGCGAGCCATCCCGCAAACCAACAGCCTCAATCAGAGCTGTATATCCAAATTTATTTTGGTAATCGATTGCCACGCGTTTATCAGCTAAGAGGCGTTTTACATTTTCAAGATGACCTTTTTCAGCAGCCGGTATCAAGGCATTGCCACCATACCTATTATTGACTGTTTGGTCAGGCGTTGCATGAGTAAGGATATATGACAAAATCTCTGTTCTACCTTCTGCGCCAGCATATAGATAAGGACTATCTTGAATGGTATCTTGTTGGTTAACATTAGCTCCTGCATCAATTAACAATTTAGCAATTGCTACTTGATTATTGTGAACAGCAATTAATAAAGGTGTTTCAGATTTTTCGTTGATTTCATCAATTTGGTAATCAGATGAGTTGAGAATTTCTTTTGTTTTTTCAATATCGCCTTCTGAGACAGCTTGAATTAGACTTCCTGGATTAAAAGTTTTTTGAATGTCTTTCTCTGGCTCTGACTTCTTTATAGTATTTGGTTCAATTCTTTTCTGTACTGAAGACTTTGAGGGCTTTATCGGGGTTGACGAAGCTTTACAACTGCCTAAAATTAAAACAGAAGTCAGTAAGGCGACTGGAAGCACTATCAGGTTTAATTTCGATTTTTTCATTAGCTATCTACTTTCTAATTTATATTATGATATATTATATCATCGACTATAAAATAATAGTTAATAGAATGACTTTTACACGACTTATCTTGCAAACAAAACTGAAGTAATCAGCATTTTTATAACGCCTGTGACTCAATATTTATCTCTTTTATTTGATTCATTCCTATAATAGCGACCACTAGCATTTACATTATTTTGATTTTGTAGTAAACTATATCTAGTATCCAAAACTAGATGCAACCTATACTAAGTATTAGAAAGAAAACTAATTATGTCTGAACCATTAATTGAATGGGGAAAAGAAATCGAGACCGCTACCTTACCCCGCTGGGAAGAATTACCTGATATCGAGCTATATATGGATCAGGTCATCAGTTTGGTAGGCAAGTATTTGACGCCAATCTTACCCAAGCAAGAGCAAGCACTCCTTACTAAATCCATGGTTAATAACTATGTGAAATTGGAACTCATTCCTGCACCTGTTAAGAAAAAATACTCCCGGGTCCACTTGGCTTTCCTCATTGCCATTACCTTACTTAAACAAGTCTTGACCATTCCTGAAATTAAAACAGGTATCGTCTACCAAGGCCGTGTGAGTGGTACGCATGAAGCCTACAACATTTTTTGTCATGCACTAGAAGAAACTTTAAATGTTGTTGGTAAACAGGTACAGGGCGTTAGCACTCCTGGCTTATTTTCAAAACAAATTTCACCAGAATATTTTATCGTGACAGCAGCAACATCTTCACTTGCCGCCAAATTACTCGCTCAAAAAAACATTGAACTTGTTGAAGGTTTAAGTATTATGGAAAATAAGGAGATTTCAAATGACATCTGAAAAAATTGCAATTCTTGTCGACTCTGGTTGTGATGTGCCTGAAACAATTGCACAAGCTGATAACTTCTATGTTATTCCTCTCAAAATTATCTATAAAGATGCTGAGTATACAGATAAACTAGATATCACTGCTGAAGAAATCTACGATAGATTGCCTATCGAAATCCCTAAAACTTCTTTACCAGAAGGTGCCTATATTCAAAAAATCTTTGAACAAATCGTGGCTGATGGTTATGAAAAAGTATTAGCGATTACCATTTCAAGCGGCTTATCAGGAACTTTTAACTCTGTCAGATTGGTGGCGCAAGATTTTCCAATGCTTGAAACCTTCATGTTTGATACAAAAAACATCGGGATTGGCGCTGGTGTCCATGCCATTCGCGCAGCCGAATTAATTGCCTCTGGTTCAAGTTTTTACGCGATAACTAAGGTTCTTGCTAACGAAGTTAAAAATAGTAAAATCTTCTTCAGCGTTGCAACACTTGAATACCTCCAAAAAGGGGGGCGTATTGGCCTCGTCAGCTCTATTGTCGGCAATATGCTCAACCTCAATCCGATTATTTCTTGTAATGATGACGGCATTTACTACACGGTTGCCAAATCACGTGGTCGTAAAAAAAGCCTTGAAAAATCAGTCAAATTAGTCAAAGCATTTGTCGGTAATCACCAAAAGGTTCGTTTATTTGTTGCTCACGGCAATGCAGCTAAAGAAGCCTTAATTTTAGTTGAAGCGCTTAAAGCAGCGATTCCACAAGCCATAGATGTCTTATATGGTCAAATTTCTCCCGCCCTTGTTGTTCACACCGGATCAGGTTTGATTGGGATTGGCGCACAAATTTTGGATTAAATGAAAAAGCCTGTTCGGGCTTTTTTATTTGCTCTCGATAACGTTAGTCAAACTATCAATCGCCTCAATGATACCGCTTTTTTGGATACCATTTTTGATGACGAGTGACCCAATCCACATCATAAAAAGTAGATTCAAAATCCAAATGCCAATGATGATGACAAACCATAACACATTGACTGATAGCATATCTGCGCCTAAATTGTTCATATTTTTTCTCCTTATTCAATCCGTCCCATAAAAAGGGTCAAAAGCGGTGCATTATTTTCTGGGTTAATCATTCGAATATAGCCCTTTGTGTTGTCAGATACAATATTGACAAGCACCCATTTGGCACCATCTGCCTCGCCAAGATAACCATAGACAACATCGCCTTTGATAACATGTCCAACTACCTCAGCATTTACATCCGGTTTTGACCGTATAAACAACTTATCAACCTCGACATAGAAAGGAAACTGTGCGAAACCATTGACTGTCCCATCATCTCGACGTATATTTTCAAGACGTTTACCAGATCTCTTATCGATTCCGCCGATCCCTTGGACTTTCTCAATCTGCCAACCATCATATTTTAACGGTAATTGTTTCTCAGTAATATCTGCTACACTGTACGATGTGGGCTCAACAATCTCGTTTTTTTCTTGCCACCACTCAACATGGTATTGTCTATAACTAGCACCAGCATTCGTTCCGTAAAAAATACGTCGGTCATCGCTTGATGTACCATCAGGTGCTTTAACCAATGGTGGTACTAAAATAAGAGACATTTTCTGACCTTCAATCGCAGCTGAATTAGCACCAACAAAATAAACTTCATAATAATCATTTTTCTTTTGAGGTAATTTATCTGGGTCTAACTTATATTGAGCATGCATTGAGCCACTCCAATATGTCCATTCATCATTTGTTTTGGCATTTTTTTGAATGCTAGGAAACACCGTTGTATTGTTTTGATAATAGTCTTCTGGTCGATAAGCATAGAGTGTAAAACCTGAATCTTCTATCGCTTTTTCAAGTTTATCATCAGAATACTGTCCCTCAAATGAAGATAGGTCACCTTTTATTATCTGTCTATAACCAGTATCATCACTAGTAGCAGTATCTTTTTTTGTACTGGAAACACTTTTTTTATCGAATACTGTTGAATGACTATCTGGCGTTTTAGATTGACTAGTCACAAGAACAATCAATACAATGATAACAATTGCCAAAAAAATACAACTTACGGTCGCAATCACAACTTTTTGCATCTCACTTAGTGGTTTCTTTTTACCATCCCTAATGTACCTTTCAATTGTTGCACGTGTAACCCCTAATCTCCGTGAAGCATCCGCAATACTGTCGTAACTGACACCATCTATTATGATTGGTATCCGATTTCCTTTTTGGAAAGATGTTACATCAGATTCAACTTTATCTTTTCTTGTATTCATAATTCGTTCCTAATTTAGTTTTTAAACATATTTTATCATAAAAAAAAGACAATTCCATACAAACTAACTAGCATTTTAAAGTACCAGCCAACTTGAGCACCCACAATTGCTGTTTTTCGTATTTTGCGTTAAAATAAGAAGATAACATAGCTTTTAAAAAAACAGCTATTATTTAGCCTCAAAATAGAAATAGGAACAACATGATCACAAAAGAATTTGATACAATCGCAGCCATCTCAACACCACTTGGTGAAGGGGCTATCGGCATCGTCCGGCTCTCAGGTAGTGATGCCATTGCCATTGCTGATAAGGTTTTTACGGGAAAATCTCTGGCTAACTGCGACAGCCACACGCTCAACTATGGTCATATCACCGAAAGCACGCGCGTCCTCGATGAAGTCATGGTCGGCGTCATGAAGGCGCCGAAAACTTTCACGCGCGAAGATGTCGTTGAGATCAACACCCACGGTGGCATTGCCGTCATGAACGAAATCCTCCAACTCTTGCTCCGCAATGGCGCAAGAATGGCAGAACCCGGTGAATTTACCAAACGTGCCTTCTTAAATGGTCGTATGGATTTATCACAGGCTGAAGCTGTCATGGACATCATCCGTGCTAAAACGGATCAAGCAATGAATATCGCTGTTAAACAACTTGACGGTAGTCTATCAAACTTGATCAACAAAACGCGGCAAGAAATTCTCGAAACACTGGCACAAGTCGAAGTTAATATTGATTATCCAGAGTATGATGATGTCGAAGAAATGACGACAAGAATGCTGCGTGAAAAAACAGCAGCCTTTCAAACACTGCTCGAAAATTTACTGAAAACGGCTAAACGGGGCAAAATACTCCGTGAAGGTCTGTCAACAGCTATCATCGGTCGACCAAACGTTGGTAAGTCAAGTCTACTTAACCACCTCTTGCGTGAAGAAAAAGCCATCGTTACAGACATCGCAGGCACCACGCGAGATGTCATTGAAGAATACGTCAATATCAATGGTGTGCCTTTGAAACTTGTGGATACAGCTGGGATTCGTGAGACAGATGATATCGTGGAACGCATCGGTGTTGAACGCTCACACAAGGCGCTTGAAGAAGCAGACCTTGTCCTACTCGTCTTGAATGCTAATGAAGCTCTAACTGGCCAAGACCGTCAACTATTAAAAATTAGCGAGGATAGCAACCGCATTGTCTTACTTAACAAGACAGACTTATCTGAAAATATCGAAACAGCTGATTTACCTGAAGATGTCATTAAGATTTCTGTTCTTGAAGATACCAACATTGACAAAATTGAAGCTAAAATTAATGAACTTTTCTTTGAAAATGCTGGTATCATCGAGCAAGATGCAACCTATTTATCCAACTCTCGTCACATTGCCTTAATCGAGCAAGCGCTTGAAGCTTTGAAGGCAGTAAATGACGGACTTGACGCAGGTATGCCTGTTGATTTAGTTCAAGTCGATATGACACGGGCTTGGGAGATTCTAGGAGAACTTACAGGGGATGCTGCACCTGATGAGTTAATCACACAGTTGTTTAGCCAATTCTGTTTAGGAAAATAAAAAAACGCCGTCGTTGGCGTTTTTTCTTATCTCTTTTTCAAAGCACGATTACCCAAGTAATTTAAGACTGTCATAAATAGTTTTTTAAAAACACGTGGGCAACTACGTGCTAACCAGACCATAGCACGGTCACTCAAGGTATTAAAATAGCGTCGTTTCGGTCGTGTATCCGTGGCAGCCTTATAGAAGACTTGTGCCAAATCCTCAGAGCTTGCACCACTTGTGTGTTCATTCGCTGTTAGTAAGGCTGAGACTTTGTCAACTAATGTTGTATAAACAGAATCCGTCTTTAAATTTTCTCTAGCATGTGCCAAGGCGATGTCGCTCCAAGCTGACTGTGTCCCTCCTGGTTGGATGACGAGGGAACGCACACCAAAGGGCGCGATTTCGATGTCAAGTGAGTCGCTCCATTGCTGTAAAGCTGCTTTTGTGGCGTGATAATAAGCGCCTAATGGCATGTAAACATCCCCACCAATCGATGAAATGTTGATAATTCGTCCTGATTTTTGTGCTCGCATGATAGGTAGCACAAGCTGTGCCAAATCGGCTGCACCAAAGAAATTAGTTTCAAACTGCCGTCTAGCATTGTCGAGTGATATATCTTCAACTGGTCCATACTCACCATAACCTGCATTGTTAATCAGGACATCAATCCGCTTTTCTTGCTGAAAAATAGTATCAATAAAAGCTTGGTTAGACGTATGATCTGTAACGTCTAGTTTGAGGGCATGGATGTGCTCGGCATTAGGAATTTTCTCAACACGTCGCGCACCGCCGTAGACAATCTATCCCTCTTTCGCAAATAGTTCTGCTGCTGCAAATCCCATGCCATTACTAGCGCCTGTAATGGCGACTACTTTTGTCATCTTTTTCTCCTCTATTTAGCTACTAATCGAATCCCGCAACATCAGCTAAATCTGTCAGCATCATCTGATAATTGGGATTTTCGCTCCAGTGGGCATCCTTGAAGATAGCCACTGCCTCTTGCCTCGCAACTTCTAAAATATTGTAATCATTGACAATGTCAGCAACCGAAAATTCTGGCAAGCCCGACTGGCGCGTCCCAAAGATTTCACCACTACCACGCAATTTGAGATCTTCTTCTGCTAAGACAAAACCATTTTGTGTTTCTGTCATGATTTGCATGCGACGCTTGCCAGTTTCCGATTTGGGATTGGCGACTAAAATTGTGTAAGATTTTTTCTCACCACGCCCGACACGGCCACGTAATTGATGCAATTGTGATAATCCAAAGCGATCAGCATCAATAATTACCATGATCGTTGCATTGGGCACATTAACCCCGACTTCAATGACCGTTGTTGAGACTAAAACATCATATTTTTGCGCCTTAAAATCCGTCATGACCTGATCTTTTTCAGCATTCTTCATCTTGCCATGCAGTAATGCCACATTTGCTGTCAAACCGAAAAATTCTTGCAACTCCATAAAAAGCTCCGTCGCATTTTTCAAGTCCAACGCTTCACTTTCTTCAATCAAAGGCGAAATAAAATATACCTGTGCCCCCTTTGTGACCTCATCAGCAATCCATGGCAAAATTTGCGGCGTTAATTGCTCATGCTTAACCCAACGTGTCGTAATCGGTTTTCGGCCAGCAGGCAGCTCGTCTATAATTGATACATCCATATCACCAAATGCTGTAATGGCAAGCGTTCGTGGAATTGGCGTTGCAGTCATCATCAACACATCTGGATTTTGCCCTTTCTCACGAAAGACCTTCCGTTGGTTAACACCGAAACGATGCTGTTCATCCGTAATCACAAGTCCCAGATTCTGATAATCTACCGCCTCCTGTATCAGCGCATGCGTGCCCGTAATCATCTGAATGCGACCATTCTCAAGACCCTCCAACACTTCACGTCGCGCAGCAGCTTTCATCCCACTCGTCAGCAAGCCCACTGTCAGCTCAGGAAAGAGCGTCTGGAGGCTTTCATAGTGTTGGTGCGCTAGAATCTCCGTCGGAACCATCATAGCCGCCTGGTAGCCTGCTGTGACCGCTGCGTACATAGCAAGACTCGCCACCACCGTCTTCCCACTCCCCACATCGCCCTGCAGCAAACGATTCATATGATAAGGACTCGCCATATCGGCCAAAATCTCACGTAAGGACTGGTCTTGCGCCTTTGTCAAATGGTAGGGCAGTTGATTGATTTTGTCAGCTAGTTGCGCAGCGTTGAACGTGATTGCTAAACCTTGTGTCAGAGACTTTTCTTTATAGCGCAGAGCCTGTAATTTCATTTGGAAATAAAACAACTCCTCAAATTTCATGCGACGTAAGGCTTGCTGGTGTGCGATTTCATCAATTGGAAAGTGCATATCGTGAACTGCAGTTTTCCGGTCAACCAAGCGATATTTCTGAATCAAATCATCAGGTAAATTCTCATCGATTAACTCACCTACGCCCGTCTCAAAGACAGACTGCAATAGATTGACTAGAGCCGATTGTTTGACGCCTTGCATGACATGGTAGACCGGCTGGAAACTATTGTCAACCTGTGCTAAAATTTTCATTCCTGTGATACTTAATTTCTTAGCATCCCATTTACCATAAATGGCTATCTCAGCATCCATGTCAACCTTATCCTGCAAATAAGGCTGATTAAAAAAGCTGACTGAAATGACAGCTTCATCTTGCTTGATTTTAAAGGTGAGACGATTACGACGCGCACCATAGTAACTGACATTAGGTGGCGTCACAACTCGACCGACAATTGTTGTTTTTTCGCCATCGATCAATTCAAAAATAGACTTTGACGAGAAATCATCATAACGAAAAGGAAAGTATAGCAATAAATCTTGCACAGTAAAAATCCCCAGCTGATGATAACGCTCGGCAGATTTCGGTCCCACACCTTTTAAGAATTGAATTGAATCCGTTAGTTTCATATCTCTATTTTATCATTTTAGACTTGGAAATACTTGTAAGACTTGCTTAACGGTCATTTCGGGTGATAGTTCGGTATTATTAATCTTCAGCGTCTGAACATCTGGAAAATGTTCCGCTAGTTGATAAGCTAGCGACTCTAACTGATACTTAACAACTGAATCTTCTAAATCTTGCATCGAAAATGCCAGATCTCGTTTAGAAGGTTTCGCAGCTAAGCGTTCTGAATGGCGATTGCGTTCGCGACGTTTAGCAATATCCGCTACCAATTCTATAAAATAGACAGACTCACCAGCATCTGAAAAATACTCGCGATATCAGAAAGAAAAGCCAAATCATCGACCGATGAGAAATCTATCATAACCGTGAAAATCATATGCTTGATTGGATTGGTTTCAATATTGTCAACAAAGGCGTGAAATATCATCTTTCGCAAATCATCCGACAACTGAAAGGTCGTCGGTGTATAGCCCAGAAAATTAGCAAATAAATCAATTGTCTGATGATTATAAAGTAATTTCCCATCAAGCTGTTTTTCTAGTTCACGACCAACTGTCATTTTTCCTACCGCTTGCGCGCCAATTAAAACAATCAAACTCATCCAAAATCCTCCTTAACAAAAGAGTGAGAAATTTGATTTCTCACTCTAAGTATTTTTATTGACCGTATAATTCTTGAAGTGGCTTAAAGACAATATCTTGTAAATCACTGGTAATGGTTTGCAAAGCTTGCTCTGTATTCAGCAACTCTGCCATAATTGGATTCGCTTGTAATTCAGCAAAAAGTGCCTGTGCTTCATTTTGTTGTTCTGCTTCTAAAATTTGACCCATTTGCATTTTCGTTTGGATATCGATAAATTTCGCATACAAAGCACTAGCAGTTTCATCAGCCTTAACCGCAGCAAGTGCTGTAATAACTGCTTGATATTCAGGCAAAGCACGGAATTCGCGTTCTAATTGATTCATAGTATCATAAATGTTCATAAGAGTCTCCTTTTCGTATTTCTATTATACCAAAAAAGCGTACACCAATGCACGCTTTAATGTTTTAACCTTTTTTGACAACTGAGCCTTTCAGCCCAATAGCGCCAAAACCTTCAATTTTAGCATCAATGAAATGACCATTCTTGCCATTCTCATTAATTCTGATATTTTTGGCTTTGGTCCCTTTTTTGATTGGCTTAGGCATACCTTTTACTGGCAAATCTTGAACGATAATCACATCATCACCATCAGACAATTCAGTTCCAACTGAATCTAGTACGACAAATTTGTCACTTGCATTATCAATATCGGCTTGTGTAAATTCATTACCACATTCTGAACAGCCAAATGTTGTATCAGATAATTCATAAGTAAATTCACTGCCACAGTGTGGACATTTAGGTAAAGTCATTTTTCTTCCTTAATCTAGTTTATAACACTTTACTCCTAGTCAACTTTTCAACCATCAAACGAAAGATAAGCAACTATGAGCTTTCCCATAAGTCACTAAATTAGCGACTATAAGACCAGAGCAACAAAGATAAATCATGTTTTTTGAGTGACTGGTCCACAAAATTCGATTAAACACGTTTTAACACATCTATCTTTCTCTTGGTACAAAAAAACGGGGAATTTTCATTCCTCGTTTTCCCAATAACTAAATGAAATTATTTAGCGATTGATGCAAAGTATTCAAGTGTACGAACAAGTTGTGAAGTGTATGACATTTCGTTGTCGTACCATGATACAGTTTTAACCAATTGTGTACCGTCAGCAGCTTCAGAAACTTCTGTTTGAGTTGCGTCAAACAATGAACCGAATGAAATACCAACGATATCAGATGAAACGATTTCATCTGTGTTGTAACCGTATGATTCAGTAGCAGCAGCTTTCATAGCAGCGTTTACTTCTTCAGCAGTTACTTTATTGTCAAGAACAGTTACAAGTTCAGTCAATGAACCAGTTGGAACTGGAACACGTTGTGCATGACCTTTAAGTTTACCGTTCAATTCTGGGATAACAAGACCGATAGCTTTAGCAGCACCAGTAGAGTTAGGAACGATGTTTTCTGACGCAGTACGCGCACGACGAAGGTCACCACCACGGTGAGGACCATCAAGAGTCATTTGGTCACCAGTGAAACCGTGAACTGTTGTCATTGTACCAACTTTAAGACCAAAGTTTTTGTTCAAAGCGTCAGCCATTGGAGCAAGACAGTTAGTTGTACATGAACCAGCTGAAATTACTGTTTCAGTTCCATCAAGAATATCGTGGTTAGTGTTGAAAACGATTGTTTTAACATCAGATCCACCAGGTGCAGTGATAACAACTTTTTTAGCACCGTTAGCATGCAAGTGTTTTTCAGCTTTTTCTTTAGTTGCAAAGAAACCAGTTGCTTCAAGAACGATTTCTGCACCAACTTCAGCCCAGTTGATGTTAGCTGGGTTAGATTCAGCAGTAACTTTAACGAATTTACCGTTAACTTCAAAACCACCATCTTTAACTTCAACTTTACCATCAAAACGACCTTGAGTTGTATCGTATTTAAGCAAGTGAGCAAGCATTGCTGGATCTGTCAAGTCGTTGATTGCAACAACTTCAACACCTTCAACATTTTGAATACGACGGAAAGCAAGACGACCGATACGACCGAAACCGTTAATACCAACTTTAACTACCATTAGTAGTTTCCTCCTTATGAAAATCAAAAAATTTTTTTGTGAAAAGAGTAACTTGACACAGCGCCAAACATCTTTTAAC
>SKFA01001510.1_pt1 | contig 13332 bp, 8 predicted proteins | sample 4820291 | NCBI WGS metagenome assembly SKFA01 (sample SAMN11008795, study PRJNA524170) | human gut metagenome | isolation source: fecal sample from pouch patient p30 | place: Israel: Tel-Aviv | reverse complement strand
ATTGCATACAACATGAATTCTTTGTACACTTTATCTGCAGAACGGTAATTAAAACGGCGGAAGTTTTCGTTTTCTTTGATATCACCGAAATGTCCTTCTGTCTGGATCGAACGTGTCTGCCGTTTCAGAATCCCGCGCTCACTTTGGATGTTTGCATGGGATTTTTCACGCAGTTCTTCCCACTGTTCATTGATCTTCATTACCTTATTTTTCTCAACATCCTTTTCGGCATTATATTTATACAGACAGCGGGCTTTATGTTCGCATCCGCTGCAGTCGGCGCAGCCGTAAACCTCAAAGGTCTGGGTATAGCCATCCTGCTCTTTGGTTTCCGTTCTTATGTGACGCAGTTCACGTCCGTCATGGCAGATATAGAACTGCTCATCTTCAAATACCTCAACCTTCATGTTGTAATATTTGCTGATATCTTCCGCATATGCACGTGTTTTACGTTTCTCATGATCCTGCAGTTTTATATAACTTTCTATCCCTTTTTCTTTTAAATAAAGCAGATTTTTCTCACTACAGTATCCGCTGTCAGCAGTCACCTCTTCCAGGACGCTGCCAAAAGCCTCCTGGTGTTTTTCCAGGACTGGGATCAAGGTATTGTAATCCGTCCGGTCATTACTTACATATCCGTGAACGATGAAATAATTTTCCACGGCAATCTGTACGTTGTACGCCGGCTTTAACTGTCCGTTCAGCATATGATCCTCTTTCATCCGCATAAAAGTAGCTTCCAGGTCTGTCTTGGAATAGCTGTTCCGGTCTTTTCCCATGATCTCGAAGCATTCTTTATATCCCATCAGACGCTGGCCGAGATGCTCCAGTTCCTCATACAGCTGCTGGATCTCAGGTTTTCTTTTTCCTTTTCCATAAACGAACTCTATCCCTTCTCCAGTGGCAATCGTATTAAGGTTCTTCTGCAGCTTCAGGATTTCAAGAGGAGAGCAGTTATCAATCTCAATGACTGTATTATTTGCAAGTTTCTTATGCTTTGACAGCTTCCGTTTACGGTTCTTTTCTATTACACTGCGGACTTTATCCATTCCCTCGATCACTAACATCTGTGCATTCCCTATATCATACTTTTGCCCATAACCATTCTCTTACAAAAATATATTATACCTGACAAAGTTCAGCTCAATAGAATCTAGCAGACCAGCCAGATGGTAATTGATCGTACCGCGCCAGACAAATGTATAACGGTTTGCATTGGCTTCGATCTTAGTCCCATCAATAAAAAGTTCTTTTAGTGTAACAAGGCCTTCTTTTTGAAGCCGGAGCAAAAACTGGTAATTAAGATCATCCAATATTTCAGAAGTTAGCTTTTTCCCTTTAAATCCATAAAAAGCGTCCCGTTTTGGTTTCTGCCCATGGGTCAGCCAGATAAAAGCGAGATCTCTTTCACATAATTCTACAATACGGTCAACAGAACGTACCCCTCGCATGTTTGCGTAAGTAACTACAGCATACATCATAATTGGGTTATACCCGGTTCTTCCCTTATCTGAACAATTGGCCAGCAGACCAGAAAAATCTAAATCCTCCATCACTTTTTTCAGGGTATAGACTGGATCGTCGTCAGGTAAACTCAATTCGAAGAAACTAAAGTTAATTTTCTGTTGCCCAAACTCAAAAAAATCGTTATAATAATTAGTTGTTAGCATAGTTACATTATAACATGTAACGGAAAGAAAGATGGTTGTCGTTAGCCATCTTTTTTTCTTTTTTCAGATAAATTCAGAGAGGGTATGACTCGTTGTGAGTCATACCCTCTCTGCTCTGGAATTATCTATTTCCCGACAGCCCCTTCATTGTTTATACGCTCTTTTCTTCTTTCACAATATATTCCCTTAAATACTTAAACGGAAACGGAACAACCGTTAACATTCCATACCTTACAAACTCTACTCCCATAAGTGGCAACACTTTCTTAAAAATTAACTTGCTGCCTTCTACCGCCTGTATCTCACGCACTACGCTGGCTCTCTCAATTGTGTATTTCATTCCATTACCAATTTCACCAACTGAATATTTTGCATGCGTATCATCATAATCAAAATAATTAATGTCTATATTTCCGGAAAGATACTCGCGTCTCTCTTCTTCTCCACGCAGGTAGGCATATAGCATAATACCGGTATTCTCAAAAACATAGCGCACAACTTCTTTCTTTGTTGTAATTCCTTTGAATAATCCCATTACATTGGCTTTCGTGTATTCTGCATTCACGTCGATATGCGGGATAACTATATCCAATTCTGCGTGTACTTTTATTTTATCTGTTGTATCCATTACTAGACGAAGCCAAGTTACTACGTCTTTTCCTGGAAATCTACCTTCACTAGCTACATTCTTAAGCACATCACCCATCGCAGTATAATCAGGCATAGAATACATATTGGTATCCTTTATAAGATTAATATTACCCTCTGCATCTTTTACTAAACCTATAACACCTCTATAATCATTTTTATTCTCTTCATTCAAACCGAAATAATCCATGTATTTATCATACTCTGTCATGGTAAAAAGATTTCGTTTCAATGCTTCAATTTTAAATGAACCGTCCGGATGAATGGTCATGAAGTAATATGTACCGTCTACAACTACACCAAATAACCAGTCTGCTTTATATCCGTATTGACTCCAATCCACCAATGTAATTTTACCAATAGCAATGTCCTTTTTAATTACAAGCTCTTTCAGAATATTATAAACTGCCGCTGATGATTGGTGTTTAAAATTCTCTACTGTAATATGCTGAACAACATAATCCTCCATGCTTTCTTGATGCGGGTCCACTTCCGAATCTGAATAGAAGGATTTATCATGTATATATCGTACGTTAAGCTTCTTCTTTGATAATCTTTTACCAACGCTGCATTTTGCCTCTGGAATAATTTTATTAATACCATCCGCTACATCCTGCAAATAATCTTCAGAAGTTTCAGTGTGTACAGCATCCACTATATTAATTCCAGAATTCAAAACTTCCTTTTTAACAATATCCTTATATAACTCCAATGACGCACGCTTATATTCCAAAACTTCGTCAATACTATATTGTTTAAATTTAACGCAAATATACTTACCAAATTCATCATGTAAGGCATTCAAAATATCATATAAAACACCCATCTTGGTACATGAAAACGTTTCATAATCCGTAAAGTCAAAGAATGTAATGCTACCCCTTTCACCATCTACGGGTTTTATAATAAAGTTTTCTCTACGGTCTTTATTTTCATTAGATACTCGTTTTAAGGTATTATTGTTATAACTGAACTCATATTGCGGATAATCCTGTAGCTTTCTTTTTTCAAATTTCATTTGCTTCTTAAGTGCCAGCGCTGTCATCCTATGTGCTACCAAATTCACACACATATCATCTCCGACTTTCACCTCAAGGCACTGCATACCCCAAATAAAATTCTCCTTATCCTTATTCAGCCATGCAGGTCGAAAACATAATAATTTCCCTGACAGATTATTAAAAGATATCATTTCATCAACCGGACTCGTTAGCGCATTCAAAAACAATTGTGTCAACAAATACTCCGGTATACTGCTACTTGTCATAGATTTTATAGACAAACTATCTCCATCCTCTTTTGCATTCAACAAACGTACAAACTCAGCTCTGGAAATAGCGTTTTTAGGAAGCATAACCCAAAAACTCTTTCCGCTTTCAAATTGCAGAGCTGATATCTTTATATCATCAATATCTAGAAAAGTAGCTCCACCTTTTATATATTTATCCGACGTTGTAACATAATAAAAATCATAATCTTTGTCAATGTTGGAATATTCAAACGAAGCCAGGAGTTCATTCGAATAAAGTTTCTTTATACTCATTGCAAATATCCCTCCCGATTTATTTTTGCTATGATTTCTGTTCCTATTTCTTTTCTATCCAACCGATATAAATATGGTATCTCAATAATTCTACCATTATCACTAGACGTAATCTGCATATTGTGATCAAGCATAATATTGATTATTACCGCTCTCTTTCCTCCACACTTATCTAGCTTTTCCAGGACGTTTTTCTTTTCTTCTTCCGCAGATATTAACATGGTTTCTTTCCATAACTTGAAATCAACATACACGCCATTACCTAGGGTATAATCAAACAATTCAAAAAACTCCGGTAGCATTTCCTGCAACGTTACTCCTGCATATTGTTCTAAAATATATTTACCAACAACTTCGCCTAAGGCACCTTTATAAATATTATTAAACATAGGTGGCGTCAATATAAACTCATTAGGAACAAAGCTCGTTGCATATCCATGCTTTTCAAACAATGCTTTCACTCCTGGGATTTGCATAATCTCTTTCAAATGCACCTCATCCTCTGACATCTTTTGTGGAAGACTACCGTCAAACTTGATATTTATATTTTTATTATAGTCTCCTTCTTGCTCATAAGAATAAGCTGTAATTTCTCCCGGCACACACATATATACAAGCTGATATTGCGAATTCTGTTCTACGTTTTTTCTGCTTAGTGTAGGCCTCATAAGGCATAGCTCACGCAATGCTTTCCAATAATCTATACTATCATCAGTCCAATTGCGCTTCAGCTCATTTATAATCTGCATTGCCTTCAGTGCTAATGTTCCGGCACGATTTTCCATTACGGCAATATCCAAATTTTCATTTGCCTGACCATTATAATATGTTTTACCCACTTTAACTAGTTCCGCAAATTCAGGATTCAACATTCGTTGCTCCACAACAGACAAATTGTAATCTGTTAAAATGGTATTATCCACATAAATATATATATCCGGATTCTTAAGACCGGTTCTACATATTCTTCCTACTGCCTGTATTAATGTTCGAATCGCAAAATTATTTACAGAATCTGTTTTATATGGTTCTCCCTTTTTTCCCGAAAAAGTATATCCACCACTGAAGCATATAAATGCATCTTTAATTACTGCAATCCCATCTTTACGAGAAACTTCTCCTCTTTCCATCAAGAATTCCATCTGATATACAAAACGAATTAAATCTTCAGCTTCAATTCCCTTTTTGCTATCCACATTCACCAGAAGATTTGTCGGCTTCTCAAGATATATGCAGTCAAAGTCTTTTTCCATATCTCCTCTATCGTAATCATTAACTGCTACAATAGTAGCATTCCCCGGTGCTTTATATTGCAAATTTTGTCCCGCACCAACTGTATTATAGGAAGATATAACAAAGAGTTTTTCTCCCTTTGACAATTTCTGTATAAACTCCGCACGCTTAGCATCATAATCTTCACTATTTATACTGTATAACAAGTCTTTACCTTTTAATCCCTTGATACCATAAAGCTTAATAATAGTGTCTGCGAATTCCTCTAATAATTTAATATCAAAAAGCCCCTTATTCTCCTGCGGCAATTTATTATTAAGACACAAGAAGGATTTAACCGAATCATTTAAGATAAATGCCTTCATTACCTTTACAACACGAATAAAGTTATTCTTTGCATATTCAACGCGCTCAAATGATATTGATAATTTTTCCGCATACTTCTTTATAAGTGCTTCGTTTCCGTTAAATATCTCTGATAATTCAACTCTATCATCCGCATTATAAGAAACTGGTTCCACATGAATATTTACTTTGTCATAGTTTGCAACAAAAGTTTGAAATGACTCCTGTAATCTACACCTATCTGCTTCTGGCATCACATAATATTTATCCCGCAACATCCTTTGAAGATATTCCAAGTCATAATTGCCAACAACCGTATCAAGTGTTGCGGTAGCTGAAATACCTATAATTTGAGCCTTTTCAGACAAGTGAAGTAAAATACGTTCTGGCGAATCCTGAAAATCAAATAATTGAATCTCCGAACGCATACTGTGATTAGGATCATCTATAAAATCATAATAGCGAAATCCCCTATCATAGACAGAGCGGTCAAAATACTTTAACGACATTTTTCCTTTGCTGTCTTTTTTATCTTTCTTCGACTTTACCTGGCCTCCCATTACGATAGGCTTCAAATACCTTATCTGTTCTCTTGATAAATGAAACTCTGTCAGCACTGACTCAATTGCATTTTCAAACGTATAATCATCGTCACCCGGCCTTTTATCCTCATCCTTATGATGCTTATAATTAAACGAAAGATTTCTAGCTCCGTTCTGAAAATAAGTCAAGCAGCCTTTAACACTGGCAAGCAAACTTAATACGCCACCATCTTTCTCTGTTGGTCTTCTTTTTGTAAAACGCAACCAGTTCTGTTTTGCCTTCATATCAGTATCTATATCAATAAAAGCATTTTCTCCCTCAAATACCGAATGAAACTGTAAGTCATTGAAAATAAAATTACGACTTCTATCGCCCTTATCATCTTCTTCTGTTTTGAAGCTATATTGCATCGCAAAACGGTTATATGTTTCATCAAACACACCACCAAATCCTTCTATAATTTCCATAGGATTTTTCGCATTTTTTTGTTCATCAAGATATGCTTGTTGTAACTTCGATGCAGTAGTAAGCTCTGCCGGAAAATCTCTCGTCTTCAAAGATGCATATACACGATGAAACAGACCTAAATAATCAATATGATTTTCTAAGCCTCTTGTTATGATCTGATTAAGTAACCTGTCTCTTGTTGCATCAAACTCATCTATAAAAATAATTGCATTTTTTGTAATATCATTATTGTAAAAGCTATATGTAGGTTCAATAATAGTAGTGTTTCCCAAGAAAAACTTATCCATTGACATAAAAAATATTCGCTTCGCTCTCGTATATACCGCCGGATACAATTCTCCTATCCAATGATATTCCGGATTATTAGCGATATTCTTTAACTTTTCCTTTGGTGTTCTGAACTGCTTCAGCTCGCTTTCTATCACCTTACGAAAGGCACCTTCCTGCTGCTTGCGAATTGCATCCTCTGCGTTCTTGCATAAAACATTTATAATGTCCTTACTGGTTCCTTTTAATTCACGCTTTTTATCTCTGTATTCGTTTAATAGTTTTACTGAACCATGTAAATCCTTAAATTCTTGTTTCATAGTGATTGCTGCTGGAATTTTTCTGGCACGATATAACTCGTCCAATTTTTCTACAACCATATCTGCATTAGCTTCTATTCGCAAACAATATTTATCATAATCATCTGCTTTACCGCGCTTTGCAAAATGTTCACGTAACTCCTTATCCGGCAAATTTTTCTTAAGGGTTGTAACAAAGAAAATCTTCTTATCTTTGAATTCAGGCGCATCATAATTGTCGACCATAAAATCCAATACACTATATGTTTTTCCAAAGCCAGTCGGCATATCCAACAAGAACAATCCGGTATCCATTGACTTGCAAAAATTCACAATCGCCTGTTTCATAGTATCCTCCAAGTTTTTCTTACTTTGTCATCTATTATTTATAGAATATCTGCATAATATTTCCCATTCTCCAGCGAGAAGACCACTTCTCCAGGAACAAGTTTTTCTCCCATATTTGCACATCCCACCACAGTCATCGCCCACTCTGAATATTCATACGGAAGTTTATAACACACCGTCTCCCTACCACTTTCGATAGTAACCATAGGAGTACCTGTATTACCAAATCCAATCGATAAAACTTTGTACACATTCTTACCTTTTGCGATGGGCAATAGTGGTTGTCTTGATTCATCATAAAATACCTTTGCACCTCGCTGATTAAGGAAAAAATCATCCCCAGCATTTTGAACAAACTCTATTGGCAACTTATTTCCCATAACAGCATATGTATAACAATCTTCGCCTATCAAACACAGGATTTGTATCGTGTATAATACTATGATGATTCGGACACACAATAAGTTGATTACTTGCACCAATGATTGCACCATCTCCAATGTGAACGCCGGAAAGGATTACCGAATTTTGCCCGATCCAAACATCATTTTCGATAACGGTATCTCCTTTTAATGGCAGATCCGTCTTTGCAGGCGGCGATTTGACAGAACTTTCCGATGATGAGTTTGTCATCATTCCACTCGTATAAGTGTGAAACATGACTTTCAAAATCCGAATCGGCAATATAAGTAAAGTCCCCGACAATAATATTCGGATTTGTAATCGTCGGCTTCACATATATTTCTTTATCATACCCTGCAATTGGATGGATTGTATTGGGGTTTGGGTGTTTTCCGTCTTTCATCTTAACTACCTCTTCAAATTCCGATTGAGATTTCACCTGTTTTAAGAGATTTAATAACTGTTATATTTTGTTATTAAATTCTCCGCAAACCCTTGAAAATCTTTGTGTGAATCCTCTATTTCGGACAGGAGATAATTTGACAGGAAATTTCAAAGAAGAGTATAATACATATTAAGACATTTTGAATCGGCATGTGTCCGGAAGAAGCTGTCACTGGCAGGTTCTCTGTATTATAAGCAGGTTCGAAATAGACGCTATGGGGGAAAATAATTTGGAAAAAAAACTGACAATAAATGATATAGCCCAGATGTCCGGTGTAGCAAAAAGTACTGTATCAAGATATCTGAACGGGGGAAGCGTCAAAGATGCAACGGCCCAGAAGATAAAAAAAATCATCGAAGAAAATAATTATGAGCCGAATCTGTTTGCAAGGCTGAATGCAAAAGAGAGCCGGATCATAGGACTTACGGTACCTGGATTTAACTCGGTAACAACACCGAGACTTGTAGAAGTAATCGTTGCCTATCTTAAGAAAAATGATTATACACCTCTTATCATGCATACGGAAAATGATATCGAAGAAGAAATACGCTGTATCGAACGGCTGAAGAATATGAATGTAGATGGAATTATGGTTCTTGCGACGGGAAGCACAAAAGAATACGAAGAAGCAGTAAAGAAGTTAAAAATTCCAATCCTGTTTCTTGGACAACGCTTCCCGGGAGAGAATTCTGTCATTAATGATGATTACAATGCAGGATATGCGGTGGGTAATTATATCGGACAACGTAAGTTCAAGGAGATTTATATGCTCTGGGTACCTGAAGATGACCCGGCAGTAGGAGGAGAACGACGCCATGGAGTGATCGATGGACTTATGTCCTGTGAGAAAAAGCCAAAAGAAGTCATAGAGACAACGTTCTTTTATGAAAATGCAATTGAAAATGTACAGAAATTTGTAGATCATATGAAGACACCGGCGGCAGTCGTATGCGCAACAGACCGTATCGCATTTGGCGTGTACAAAGTAATGTCAGAGAAAGGTATACGGATACCGGAAGAAGTATCCGTGGTAGGATTTGGCGATTACGAAGCAGGAGAACTGTTACAGCCGCCACTTACGACGGTAAAATTTGACTGGAAGAACTGGGGGGAGATCAGTGCTGAGTCGATGATCCAGATGATTTTAGGAAAGCCGGTAAGCCCGCTTCAGGTCAACCCGTATAAAATTATAGAAAGAAAAAGTGTAAAAGAGAACTGAGAATCAGGCAGATCTGTCAATTTGACAGACCTGCTTTTGTGCAATATAGACAAATTTAGATATCAATTTTTGGAACCGTTTCCAAAAATGAAATTGCAGTGACGTTTTGTGTTGACATACAAAAGCTGATGTATATAATAAAAACATGGGAACGGAACCGGTTCCAAAACAAAACAATACAAGGAGAAGAGAAATGGGAAAGAACAATGAGTATCTGGAAATATCAAAACAGATCGTAGCCAATATTGGTGGAATGGATAATATCCAGGGAACAGCACACTGTGCAACCAGACTCAGGATCGTATTGAAAGATAATGATCTTGCAGATATTGAAAAACTGGAAGATATCGACAAAGTAAAAGGTGCGTTCATAGCAGGTAATCAGTTACAGCTGATCCTGGGAGCTGGAACAGTGAATGATGTATATGAGGTATTTGCCGAGTATACGAATACACAGAATATGTCACTGGGAGATCTGAAGGAAGAAAGTGCGAAGAGGCAGAATCCACTTCAGGCAGTGATCAAAGCGTTATCTGATGTATTTATCGGAATCATGCCGGCACTTCTTGCAGCAGCCCTTCTGATGGGAATTACAAGCGTCCTTGGCGGACTTGAAGTAGTAAAGACACATGATACCTTATATGCGATCAACCGGCTGGTAAGTCTTGCGTCTACAGGTATCTTTGCAATCCTTCCAATGGCAGTATGCTATTCAGCCGTAAAAAGATTTGGCGGGAATCCGGTTCTTGGTATGGTAATCGGAGCAATCATGTTAGACAGTTCTCTTGCCAATGCTTACCAGGCTGCACAGGGAACCGTTGATATAGAAGTTATCCGTCTGTTCGGACTGAAGATTGAGATGGTAGGATTCCAGGGAGGAATCATCATCGCGCTTATGATGGGATTTGTAGTTGCAAAACTGGATAAATTCTTCAATAAGGTAATTCCGGATGTAATCAAGCTTCTGGTTGCACCAATGCTGACAGTATTTATCTCTACGGTATTACTTTTTACACTTGTAGGTCCGGCAGGACGAATTCTTTCTAATGGAATCACAGACGGACTGATGTGGAGTACAGAACATCTGGGAGCATTCGGGTATGCGTTATTTGCCGGAGTTCAGCAGATCGTAGTTATCACAGGTCTTCATCACATTATCGGTGCGGTAGAAGCACAGCTTATTGCATCGACAGGAACAAACTTTTTAAATCCACTGATGTCTGTAGCTTTATTTGGACAAAGTGGTGCGGTACTTGGTTATCTTTCCCTGAACTGGAAGAACTTAAAAGCCAGAGAGCTTTGTATTCCAAGTTTCTGCTCGACATTATTTGGTATCAGTGAACCGGCAATCTTCGGAGTAAACTTACGTTACAAGTTTCCACTGATCGGTGGATGTATCGGTGGTGCAGTTGCAGGTGCATATGTATACTATTCAAAGCTTACTGCTCTTGGATTCGGTACAACTGCACTTCCTGGAATGGCAATTGCTAATCCGGCACATCACGGGTACATTAACTACATCATTGCACATGCAATCGCGATTACGATTGGATTTGTATGTACAGTCATCTTTGGAAAAATGCGGTCAGCACCGGATAAGAATAAAAATGACAAAAAGAACGATACAAAAGAAAATGATACAACAAAGGCAGTTATTACAGAAGAGCCTGGTGCAGTCTATGCAGCAGCAGAGGGAACAGTAAAAGATATCGAAGCATCGACAGATCCGACATTTGCAAACAAGGTACTTGGAGACGGTGTCGTTATCTTTCCGGAAGACGGAACCGTTATGGCACCATGTAAGGCAACCGTATCACTCGTATATCCAACCGGACATGCAATCGGACTTACAACTGCAGATGGAGCAGAGATCCTGATTCACTGCGGGGTAGATACCGTCAATATGAACGGTGAAGGATTTGAGACACTTGTAAAAGAAGGACAGGAAGTAACAGCAGAAGAAGCACTTATCAGATTTGACATCGACCTGGTGAAGAAGCATGGATACTCTCCGGAGATTCTTGTTATCTTCACAGAGCTTCCGGAAGGAAAGACCATCAAAACAGAAGAAAAACATATTGCAAAAAATGATAAGATGGCTGAAATCGTGTAAGGATAAGGTGGACAGGAACAGATGAACAAAGAGACATATTTAACAGAATATCCGAAGCATGAAAGTATGAGGGAGAATGTAAAAAAAGATAAAAACAGACTTCACTTTCATATGATGCCGCCGACAGGCTGGATGAATGATCCGAATGGTCTGTGTGAATTTCAGGGTGTGAATCATATTTATTTCCAATATACACCATTTCTTGCCGGATGGGGAACGAAGCTTTGGGGACATTACACAACAAAGGATTGGATTCATTATAAAGAAGAAGAGCCGTTCCTTTATCCGGACGAAGAATGGGACAGAGACGGTGTATATAGCGGATCAGCCTATACCTGTGAAGATGGAATTCACTATTTTTACACAGGAAATGTAAAACTCTGGGATAAAGATTATGATTATATCATGAATGGACGGGAACAGAATACGATTCACGTATTCAGTCCGGATGGAAAGAATATTGCATACAAGAAGCTTGTAATGACCAATGATGATTATCCGGTGAATATGTCCAAGCATGTCAGAGATCCAAAAATCTATAAAAAAGACGGCCGTTATTATATGATCCAGGGAGGCCGTGATGCGGAATCTGATGGCTGTGCACTTTTGTTTTGTTCCGACGATCTGGAACACTGGAAATGGTACGATACGGTGCGGACAGCAAAGCCATTTGGTTATATGTGGGAATGCCCGGATCTGTTCGAGATTGACGGCCAGCAGATTATGACATGCTGTCCACAGGGAGTAGATCAGAAGGGATATGATTACCAGAATGTGTACCAGTGTGGATATTTTCCGGTAGAGTTTGACCTGAAGAACAAATCATACAGCTTTGGAAAATTTCAGGAATTTGACAAAGGATTTGACATCTATGCGACACAGACATTTGCAGATGAAGCGGGTAGAAGAATCCTGATTGGCTGGATGGGGATTCCGGATGCAGATTATGATAATGATGCAACGGTTGCATATGACTGGATCCATGCACTTACCATGCCAAGAGAACTGGAATGGAAAGATGGAAAGATCTTACAGCATCCATTAAAGGAGATGAAAGATCTGCGTAAAAATGCATTTACCTGCGAGCTGGAAGCATTTACAAAGTGGGCGCCTGCGGACTGCTGTTTTGAACTGAGACTTGACGTGGAAGAAGCAAAAAATCTGGAGCTTAAGCTTCGTGAAGATGTTACAATAAGCTGGAAGGACGGGCTTTTTACCTTATCGATGGGAGAAAGCGGACGTGGAAGAAAGCAGCGCTTTGCTAAGGTGGAAGAGCTTTCGGATATTACCATCTTTTCGGATACATCAGCCATTGAGATATTCATTAATAACGGGGAAACGGTTCTGACAACAAGAGTATATAGTGAACATCTTGAACAGAAAGTAGAGCTTGTATCCAGAGAGGTAAAGGGAAGCGTTCATGGATATGAACTTGGATCATTCGAGGTTGAATATAAAAAATAGATTCCGGACTGAATAAGATATAACAGGTGAATATACGGAAAAGAAAATAAAAATGTGGACAGGTTCCTGAAAAAAGAGGTGCCAGTCCACATTTTTTATACCATAGTATGCAAGAGATGCTGTCAGTGGCAAGTTTTATGTATTGCCATGCATTTGTAAGAAGTAGCAGGTGGCAAGTTTTTTGTATCTGACTGCAAATTCCGCTTCATCGGATCACCGATTCCGCTAGCAACGGATCAGTTTTTCAGGTCGTAACGGAACACTTTTCCGCTTCGTCGGATCACGCATTCTTATAAAGTGTTATAGTTTTTTCGTAGTCATTATT
>SKFA01001493.1_pt1 | contig 13465 bp, 11 predicted proteins | sample 4820291 | NCBI WGS metagenome assembly SKFA01 (sample SAMN11008795, study PRJNA524170) | human gut metagenome | isolation source: fecal sample from pouch patient p30 | place: Israel: Tel-Aviv | reverse complement strand
GTTCAGTCTCATCAAAGCCATCGTAGCTGACGCACAGCACCCGGAAGCTGTCAGCCAGAAGCGGGATTACGGCACCGAAATTGCTTTTCCAATGGCAACAGGTGCCCGGCAGCAGCAACAGCACCGGGGCATCCTCTGCACCAAATGTGTAGATTTTCATCCTGATACGCTCCTTCTCTATTTATTTTCCACCTGTAAATAGAAGAGATCTATTTCTTCGTATAGGGCAGAGTTTTGAGTTAGGTAAAGCTAACTTTCAGCCTTATAAAAAGCCGCTTCTCTGCGGTCCTTCTGCCAAAATAATACGCCCTGCCATCTCCTCTGTCAAGAAGTTTAGGCATTTTCGGAGATTCCGAAAAATATTTCGCCTTCGAGGGTTCCAACCGTCACCCCAGTGCCACATCCAGCACCATCATCACGCTGAAGCCCACCGCGAAAAATACCGTGCCAACGTTGGAGTGCTGCCCCTGCGACATTTCCGGGATTAGTTCCTCCACCACCACATACAGCATGGCTCCGGCGGCAAAGCTGAGCAGATAGGGCAACGCGGGCACCACGATGCCTGCCGCCAGAATCGTCAGCACTGCCCCGATGGGTTCTACGATGCCGGACAGCACGCCACCCCAGAATGCCCGGCCTTTTTTCATTCCTTCCGCCCGCAGTGGCATGGAGATGATGGCACCCTCCGGGAAGTTCTGGATGGCAATGCCAAGGGAAAGTGCCAGCGCCCCGGCGGCGGTGATCTGAGCCGTTCCGGCAAGGTATCCGGCATAGACCACGCCCACTGCCATGCCCTCCGGGATGTTGTGCAGCGTCACCGCCAGAACCATCATGGTGGTGCGCTGGAGCTGGCTTTTTGGCCCTTCGGCCTGCAAACTGTTCTGGTGCAGATGCGGGATGAGATGGTCCAGCAGCAGCAAAAACAGGATACCCAGCCAGAAACCCACCGCCGCCGGGAAAAACGCCAGCCTGCCCAGATCTGCGGCCTGCTCCATAGCCGGGATCAGCAAGCTCCATACCGATGCCGCCACCATCACTCCGGCGGCAAAGCCGGTGAGGGCGCGCTGGATGCCGTCACGCAGAGAGTTTTTCAAAAAGAACACACAGCCTGCCCCAAGGCTTGTACCCAGAAAGGGGATCAAAATCCCCCAGAATGCGTCTTGTATCATATAGTACCTCCTTGTGGTTAAATGAAACTAACCGCGCAAGCAGTATACTGCGCTCCGGCAAAAAGGTCAAGGGCTTTGCGGTATAGAGGATGCAGATCGTTTCCTGCACCAAAAAATTTACCTCTGCAAACTTGCCGGTTTCTACTTGACAACGCCCGGTGGGAGTGCTATTTTTACTTTGTAAATTTGTTTTACCTAACCATCTGAGGCGCTTTGCCTCTGCATTTTTTTTGCATCAATTGTTAGGTGAAGCTAACTGTTTTTTCAAAACCGAGTTAGAGGTGTGTTACTATGAGATTGAAAAAAGTATTTGCAGGTGCACTTGCGGCCGCTATGCTGGTATGCGCTGTGGCAGTCCCGGCCTTCGCTGCGGAAGAGGTGGAACAGGAAAACTGCCTGACCTCCAGCTATGTCCAGATGAACATCCCCTACGCCGACTTCTACAAGGCTGCCGGTGTGGACAACGCATCTGAGATCGACGCTGTGACCAGCGCCACCAAGAACAAGACCCGTGCAGGCAACCTTGCCGCCGGTTCCTACCACGTCAACGCAGATGGCACCGACATCACCGGCGTTTCCTTCCCGGTCAAGGTGCTGACCCCGTGGGCGCTGAAGAACGCAAAGCAGGTCACCGATGCCGACAGCTACGACATTACCGTTACCCTGAAGGGCAAGGAATCCACCACCACCTACACCGGCGCAGATGCCTTGTTTGAGAACGAGAGCTACGCTTACTACAAGCTCAGTGAGACACCTGCCTACTACATTACCGCATGGTATAACCTGCTGAGCGGCAAGTGGGAGTTTGGCAAGGTCCACGCCACCGAGACCACCGTAGAGGGCACCACTGTGGAGCTGAATACCAACGGTCACCACGCCACCTACGAGATGAAAATCTCCGGTTTTGATCTGGACTACAAGGCCAACAAGGTCTACGGCGTAGTTCTGACCACCGCCGATGGCAGTGAGTACGGCCTGCGTCATCTGGCCAACATCTGGCATGGTACCAAGCTGGGCCTCAATGCCGATGATCCTTACTTTGCATCCATCATCGGCAAGACGATTACTCAGATCACCTTCTATGCCGCCGACGGCGTGTATGTCCTGCCGGTCAATGTGGCGCTGTAAGGTCACGGAAAGCTGCCTGATTTAGCAAATACAGTACAAAACGGCAAGGTCGCTTGGCATCAGGCGGCCTTGCTTTTCCGTGTCAGGAGGAGTTGGAATGAACAAAAACGATGCCATACACTGCTGCCGCTGGTGCAGCTGCTCCCGACGGTGGCGACAGCGGCAGCTGTACTTTTTGCCCTGCCCCGCACCGTTCCGGTGCTGGCCGCCGTGCCGGAAAAGCTGACAACCGTGGTGGAGCAGTCTGTGGAAGCCGCTTCCTCCGAAGCGGAGGAAGAAACCCTGCCCAAGCTGCCCTATGCCGACGGCGTTTACGTCGGCTCTTCCCGGGGCTACGGCGGTGCCGTCCGGGTACAGGTCACCATGGAAAACGGCAGCATCACGGAGGTGGAGATCTTGGACGCATCCCACGAGACCAAGCAGTTTCTGCGGCGTGCCAAGCGGCTTTTGACCACCGTGGTGGAGACTCAGAGCTGGGAGGTGGATGCCGTTTCCGAGGCCACCTACACCAGCCGGGGCATTCTGGGCGCAGTGCAGAACGCCCTGACCGGCGAGGTAGTCAACAATCCCCTGCCGCCCCAGCCAAAGCCCGCTGCAACGCTTGTGGTGGAGGAATTTACGGCTCCCTCCATCTACTTGGACGGCATCTACACTGCCGAAGCCATGGGCTTTGAGGGGCAGATCACAGTGCAGGTCACGGTGGCAGAGGATAAAATTACCGATATCACGATCCTGAGCGCCGAGGACGAGGAGGAATATCTCTCCCGGGCAAAACAGGTCATCCCCGCCATTCTGGAGGGACAAAGCCCCAACGTGGATATTGTTTCCGGTGCCACCTACTCCTCCACCGGAATTCTGAACGCAGTCAAGCTGGCACTGGCAAAGGCCGCTGTTGCCCCGGCAGAGAAAACCGCTCCGGAGCAGACTGCATCGGAAGAGACGGCAGAGGAAACCGCACCGTCTGAAGCAGCAGAGCCCGAGGAAACGCCGGTCACCGCGCCCACCGTGGAGGTGGTGCAGCCGGAGGAAAAGAGCGCCGTTCCCGTGTGGCTCAAGGAAGTATGGCAGCAGCTTTTCCCGGCAGATGCACCGGCATCCTCTGAACCGGAACCGGCATCTTCTGAGGAAGTGCTGCCGACATCCGAGCCGGCACTGCCGCCGGAAGAGACCGGGATTGAATCTGAAACGGAAGGAGCAGCAGAATGAAATACAAAAATTTTCTCCTCCGGGCGGTGAACCTGCTGCTAATTTTGGGGGTACTGTGGCAATACCAGCAGGTGGCGCTGATCCGGGCGGCAGCGGTAAGCCAGCGCAAGCAGGAAATTGCCGAAGTTGAAGCCTACAATGCTTCCGTTTTGCAGGCGCAGAGCGCAGCACAGGCAGAGCAGAGCGGCTACCGGGACGGCATCTATGAGGGCAGCGCCTATGGTTTTGGTGATGTCATTCGGGTGTCGGTGACTATCCAGAACGGAAAAATGACCGATATTGCGGTGCTGGATGCTTCCGGCGAGGATAAGCCCTACTATAAGCAGGCGCTGCCTTTGCTGGACGAGATGCTGGCAGTGCAGTCTGCTGAGGTGGATACCGTTTCCGGCGCTACCCTCACGGCAGAAGGACTTATCGGTGCGGTAGAGAACGCACTGGGAAAGGCGGCAGGATGATGGAAAAAACACAGGCAAAGCCTTTAACGGCGGCGCAGCAGCGTCAGCGGGACAAAAAGCGCCGTACATGGCTGCGCGCCGGGGTGCAGCTGTTCTTCTTTGTGTCCATGCCGGGCGCATTCGTGGCCGGGTTTTCCGGGGTAAAGCAGATCTTTCTGCACATCGGTGCGGGCGAGGTGCTCTCTGCGGACAGCTTCACGCTTTCCCTGCTGGGGCTGTGCGGCTTCACCCTGCTTTTCGACCGTTTTTTCTGTGGGTACGCCTGCGCCTTCGGCAGCTTGGGCGATGCCGTCTGGGCGCTTTCCGGGCTTATTCAAAAAAAGCTGTTCCACTGCAAAAAGCAGCTCCGTCTGCCGGAGCGGGCGGTGCTTTGGGGGCAGAAGGTCAAATACCTGCTGCTGGCAGGGCTGGTTGCGCTGTATGTGACCCGGCAGGAAAAGCTGCTGACCGGCGCAAGCCCGTGGGAGGTGTTTTCCCGCCTGACGGCTCTGCATCTGCCGCCGGAGGGCTTTGGTGTGGGCATCGGGCTGCTTGTGCTCATTTTGCTGGGCATGGCGGTGCAGCCCCGGTTCTTCTGTCAGTTCCTCTGCCCCATGGGAGCGGTGTTTGCCCTGCTGCCGGTGCTGCCATTTGCGCGGCTGCACCGGCAGAGCGACGGCTGCATCCCGGGCTGCAATGCCTGCAAGCAGCAGTGCCCGGTGTGCCTGAAGCTGGAGGAAACCAGCCTGCGCAGCGGGGAATGCATCGCCTGTGAAGCCTGCGTTGGCACCTGCCCCAAGCAGAACATCCACCGGTGGGATACCACTCTGTGCAAGCGTCTATGGCTGCCGGTGCTGGGTAAAGTATTGCTCTTCTTCCTGCTGGGCTGCTGGCTGGGCTTCTGCCGGTTTATCTGAAACAAAAAAGGGAGGCCGCCGCACAGTATTTGTGCAGCAGCCTCCTTTTGGCTGGGAGATCTATCATTTCGGAACGCCGGAGCATCTGCGGACGCTCCGGCGTATCATTTTTACAGGGAAGGCTTCTGTTCCAACAGGTCTGTCATGCTGCGCAGGCTGATGCCAAGGGTGGAAAGGTTATGCAGCATCGCACTGGTGGCAGGGGGCAGGATGCCCAGAGCCCCCAGAAGGATGAGGGCCGAGTTGAAGCTGAGCACAAAGCGGTAATTGCTGCCCACCCGCTTTTGCAGAGCGTTGGCAATGGCTTTTAAGGTCACCAGCTCTTCCAGACTATCCGCGCGGATGGTCACATCGGCAATCTCCCGGGCGATGGCGGCACCGGAATGGATGGCAATGCCGATATCTGCCGCCGACAAAGCGGGCGAATCGTTGATGCCGTCGCCGATCATCACAACTGTATGACCCTCGGCTTTGGCATCGCGGACAAAGGCGGCCTTATCCTCCGGCAGCACCTCCGCAAAGCAGCGGTCTACCCCCACCTGCGCCGCAATGGCGCGGGCAGTGCGGTCACTGTCGCCGGTCATCATGACGGTCTGAGTGATGCCCAGCTTTTGGAGCTGGCGCAGCACCTGTGCCGCCTCCGGGCGCAGGGGGTCTGCAATACAGATGACCCCCACCAGCACCCCGGATGCTGCCAGATACAGGTGGGAATACTGCGGATCCAGCCCATCAAACTTTGCCTGTTCCCCTGCCGGGATGGTGCAGCCCTCGTCCTCGAAAATAAAGTGAGCGCTGCCGATGACCACCCGCTTGCCCCCTACCCGGCTGGCAATGCCATGGGCCACGATGTACTCCACCTCGGAGTGCATCTCTTCGTGAGAAATTCCACGCTCCTTGGCAGCACGGACGACGGCGTTTGCCATGGAATGGGGGAAATGCTCTTCCAGACAGGCGGCAAGCTGCAATACCTCTTGCTCCCCGCAGCCGGAGAAAGGCACTACCTGCACCACCTGTGGGGTGGCACGGGTGAGGGTGCCGGTCTTATCGAACACGATGGTGTCCGCCTTTGCCAACGCTTCCAGATACTTGCCGCCCTTTACGGTGATGTGGTATTCCCCGCACTCCCGCATGGCAGAGAGCACCGCCAGCGGCATGGAAAGCTTCAGCGCACAGGAGAAGTCCACCATCAAGATGGAGATGGCGCGGGTGACGTTGCGGGTAAAGGCATAGGTAGCCACCGTACCGGCAAGGCACCACGGCACCAGACGGTCGGCCAGCTGCAAAGCCCGGTTCTCGGTGCCGGACTTGAGCTTTTCCGATTCCTCGATCATGGCCACGATCTTATCGTAGCGGTTGGCACCGCCCTCTGCCTTGGCCACAAGAACGCACTCGCCCTCTTCCACCACCGTTCCGGCGTAGACAGTGGCACCGGTGGTCTTGCGCACCGGCATGGATTCGCCGGTCAGGGCAGCCTGGTTCACCATGGCTTCGCCTTCCAGCACCGTGCCGTCCAGCGGGATCATGTTGCCGGAGCGCACCACCACTTCGTCCCCGGCGTGAACGCGGGTCAACGGCACCAGCACCTCGCCCTGCGGGGTGCGCACCCAGACCTTATCCACGTTCAGCGCCATGCTGCGGGCAAGGTCATCCAAGCTCTTTTTCCGCGTCCACTCCTCCAGCAGACTGCCCACCGTCAGCAGGAACATCACCGAGCCTGCGGTGCTGTAATCGCCCCGCAGGAGGGAGGCGGTGATGCTGAGCGCATCCAGCACCTCTACCTCCAGCTTGCGGTGCAGCAGGCAGCGGACGCCCTTCCAGACAAAGGCGATGGAGCGCCACACCGTATACGCCGCCGCGATGGGCGCGGGCAGGAACACCTTGCGGAACACCCGGCCCGCCACAAGGCTGACCATCTTCTCCTGATATTCCTGATTGATTTTCCGGCTATCGTGGGAAGTGACCAGCACCTCTAATTCTTCGTTGTCAAAGCGGTAGGCTGCCAGCAGGGCGGCAGCGTCCTTCCGGCTGCCCCGGTAGGTCAGCACCACATCTCCGGTGCGCTCGTAGACGGTGGCTTTCTGAATAATGTCCTGCCCGTTCAGGTAGGCTTCCAGCACATCTGCCCGGTGCAGGGTCATGCGCACGGCGCAGACGTGCACCCGCATCCGTCCCTTACCTTCATGTAAGATCGTACATTTCATTGCTTTTCTTACCCCTCTGCGTAAAAAAGAGCCGCCCAAGGGCGGCTCCGCTGCGTTGTATCACTGTGCAGTCTGCTCTGCGGGCTGTTCAGCCGTATCCTCGATAACCTCCTGTGCAGCCTCGGCGGCGCGGCTCTCGTTGATAGCCTTTGCATCGGCAAGGATGTCACCGGCCTCTTCCTGCACCTTGTTCACAGTCTGCATGGTGCAGTCCTTCATCCGCAGCACCGCAGCGGTGGTCTGGGTGTAGACCTTTTTGGCATCCTTGCTGGACAGCACCTTGAAGCCGGCAGAGCCGAACACCACACCGCCCAAAAACAGTGCAAGCTTTTTTGTATCAAACATATTTACCCCTCATTTCTGTGTTTCCTATCTGAGCGCCCATACCCTTGAGCGGGGCAGGCTCTTTATCTTTGTATTGTAGCACGCTTTCGGGCTTTTTCAATGGTTTTTACCGATGTTAGGACGTATTAACATTGTTAGCAGAAGCTTGATACGGAGGACCATTTTCGTCATGCTCACTTGCAGAGATCAGCAGAACATGCCTTGTCCAGCGCTTTCAGCTCGGCGCTGCGGGCGTTGTAGGCTTCTGCCATCTCCTATTCCAGAGCCCTTCCCGGTTGTGGTACAGTTCCATGAACAGCCATTCCAGCTCGTCCTTATGTTTGGCGAACCGGACTGCAAAATTATCTTGACTTGTCTTCTTTCTTTATCCTTTTCGTGTAAGATGGAGCTGCACGCTGGGGTAATCGCCAAACAGCTGCGGCAGGACAAGCCCCGCATACAGCAGGGTGCTGCCGCTGAACCGCATCCCCTTGTGAATGCCGTCCTCTACGTCGTGGGCATACCGGGAGCCGAAATAGTCGATGCCATCCAGCTCATACACAGCATCTTCTTCCAGCCCACGGAAGCACAGGTGGATGGGCAAGGGATTCGCCTGCGGGTGGGTCACCACCAGATTCAGCAGCGCCTCGCTGCCGTCCTCTGCGGCAAACTGCCATGCCGTGAAATATGCGTTTTCTGCCGAGTCGGTCAGCCGGTAATAATCGCCGGTGCGGATCAGGTCGTTCAGCCGCTTGAACCGCTTGATCTGGTTTTTCACTGCGGTGCACTCGGCGCGCTTTAATTTGCCCAGATCCAGCTCGTAGCCAAAGGTGCCGCTCATCGCCACCACAGCACGGGTGTCGATGGGCGTAGTGCGGCCGGTCTGGTGGTTGGGGCAGGCAGAAACATGAGCACCCATGGTGCAGACCGGGTAGCCAAAGGAGGTGCCGTACTGGATCGTCAACCGTTCAATGGCATCGGTATCATCACTGCACCAGATCTGGGGATAGTAGCACAACATTCCGGCATCAAAGCGTCCGCCGCCGCCTGCGCAGCCCTCGAACAGCACCTCCGGGAAGCCCTGCGTCAGCCGCTCTGCCAGCGCATAAACGCCCAGCATATAGCGGTGCATGATCTCACCCTGCTGTTCGGCAGGGAAAGCACGGCTGTACACATCGCTCATGCTGCGGTTCATATCCCACTTGATATACTCAATGTGATGCTCCCGCAGCAGCTTGCCGATAGCCCCTGCCAGATAGTCCACCACCTCCGGGCGGGAAAGATCCAGCACCAGCTGGTTGCGCCCCATGGCAGGCTTGCGTCCGGGCAGGGTCAGCGCCCAGTCCGGATGGGTGCGGTACAGATCGGAGTTCTCGTTGACCATTTCCGGCTCGATCCACAGACCGAATTTCATGCCCAGCGCATTGATCTGCTCAATCAGCGGATCCAGTCCGCCGGGCAGCTTTTCGCAGTTCACGATCCAGTCGCCCAGACCCTGATTGTCGTCATTCCGGGTGCCGAACCAGCCATCGTCCAGCACCATCATCTCCACGCCGAGAGAGGCTGCTTTTTCAGCGATCTTTACGATCTTTTCGGTGTTGAAATCAAAATAGGTGGCCTCCCAGTTGTTGATCAGCACCGGGCGGCGTTTGTCCTTCCACGGGCCACGGCAGATGTTGCGCCGCAAAAAGCGGTGGTACTGCTGGGAAAGCGGGGTCAGACCCTCTGCCGCAAAGGAGAGGATCACCTCCGGGGTGTCAAAGGTCTCGCCCGGCTTCAGGTTCCATGCAAAGCGCTCCTCCTGAATGCCGCTCACTACCCGGACAAGCCCGGTCTGAGAGCGCTCCACGTCCATCTGGTAGCTGCCGGAATAGACCATCATCACCCCGTAGCAGGCACCGCTGGTCTCCGTTGCATCCTGCTGGCAGAGGATCAGGAAGGGATTATTGTGGTGGCTGGAGCTGCCCCGCACCGAAGAAATGGTCTGGATATTGGTGCCCACAGCTTCCCGCTCCAGCTGCCGTTCCATAGCGTGTCTGCCATGGAAATGCAGCAGATCCCATCTGCCAAAGGGCAGATCCAGACAGGCAGATGCCGCCTTGTCCAGCCGCAGCGGGTTATCTCCGTGGTTTGTCAGCCGCGCCGCACGGGTGATGACATCCTGCTGTGCAAACACGCCGTACAGCAGCTCCAGCGTCAGACCGGTGGCTTCGTCCTGCATTCGGACGATCAGGGTCTCGGCATCGTTTTCCTCTGCGTGGGCACAGGGCAGACCGGTCAGCTGATATTTGCCCGCCTCCACCGTGTGGCTCACATAGGTAAAATCTGCGCCAAAAGCACCGCGGCTGTCGGCCACCGTCAGGCAGGAGAGACGGAAATCGCCTACGTTGCAGCCGGTATACTCCTGCGGGAGCAGATCCGGGGAAACGCCCCGGTGGGTGCGGTAAGCGTAGTAATCCGGTGAGAATCCCCGGTCTGTGCGAGGATACAGCTGCATCAGGTCCCCGGTGCCGATGGTTTTGCCGTAGTACAGATGCAGCAGGTGCCCCAGCGCATCCACCTTCATGTGGTAGCTGGTATGGGCGGTCTCCAATACAAAAATGCGGGCCTCGGAATCAAATCGAATACTCATGGATCCTATACCTCAACGAGATTATTTTTAATAAAAATGCCGACAGACAGGCGGTCGTGTCGGAACGGCCGGGTCGATTTTCCTGCTTTTGTCAGCTCTTACAAAAGCAGCGAGAAAATTTTGTGCATCATCACATTGCACAGTTTCTTTTCTCTTGTCGTGTCATTATTATACTATCTGCCAGCAGTTTCGTAAATGCAAAAATGCGACTTGTTATATCTCAATTTGAAGGAATACTGCGAATTATGTTGAAGTCATCACGCATTTTGGTATATAATAAAAAAAAAAGCGGGCAGGGTTTTCTGATTGCTCCCGGTCAGGTCACCACCTACCGTGCCGATGAGCAGGAGCCGTGGGAATACACATGGATCGAGTTTGACGGTCTACGTGCCCACGAAGCCTTGAACCTTGCAGGCATCAGCGGACAGAACCCGGTGTACTCGCCTGCGAGCATCAAAGCCGGACAGCTGCTGCAAGATCAGATACGCCTTTCGTTTTTCCGACAAATAAAAACACCCCATTTGTCAGACCGAATACTGTCGGACAATTGGGGTGTTGTTCATTCAGGGGCGCACCCTGTTTTTTTACTATGATTCATCATTTTCCACGCGCAGCATCCGGTATCCTACACCAACATGAGTCTGGATCAGATGCGGCGCATCCGGGCATCGTTCCAATTTTTTGCGCAGGGATGCCATGTAAACTCGCAAGGAAGCAATGTCATTCTCCTGCGTACTGCCCCATACTTTCTGCGTGAGGGAGGTATGCGTCAGCACTTTGCCCACATTATGCGCCAGCACACACAGCAGTTTGTACTCGATGGGGGTCAAATGCAATTCATTCTCGCTCAACCAGACGCAGCCTGCCGAGAAGTCGATCTTTAAAGGACCATTGACAAAAACCGGGCTATTTATGCCGTCAGAAGCCAGCAGATTCAATCGGCGCTGCGTCACACGCAGTCTTGCCAGCAGCTCATCCACGGAAAACGGCTTTGTCAGATAATCGTCTGCGCCGTTGTCCAATGCTTCGATCTTATCAGTATCTTCGCTCCGGGCACTCAGGACAATGATGGGCAGGTTCGACCATGTGCGGACGCTGCGGATGACCTCGATGCCGTCTATATCGGGCAGCCCAAGATCCAGCAGCATGATGTCCGGATTGTGGCTGGTAGTCATCATGATCGCCGTTTCCCCATTGGAAGCAGTCAGATATTTATAGCCGTGGGTCTTCAGGGTCGTTGTGATCAGACACCGTACAGGAACATCATCCTCTACGACCAGAATGGTCGGCTTATTCATGGATATTCACCTCGCTTTGCGGCAATGCAAAGGAAAAGACACTGCCATTGGGAATGTTGTCACGCAGGGTCAATGTTCCGCCGTGAGCCGTCAGGATCGCACGGCAGAGGGGCAAGCCCAGTCCAAGGCTGCGGTGGCTGTCTGCGATGCGGCTCTGCCCGGTATAAAACATCTCGAACACCTGTGCTTTTGCGCGATCCGGAATACCGGGGCCGTTATCTGCCACTTCCACTACGACCTGATGGTCTTTCCGGTAAGCCGAGATTTGAATGACCGAGCCCACGGGGGTGTATTTGATGGCGTTATCCACCAGATTGACAACGACCTGCATGATCAGCCGTGCATCCACATTGACCAGGAGGATCTCGTCCCCATACTGTGTTGTGATGGTGTGTTCGCAGCTTTTCCGGTTGACATGATGCAGCGCTTCTTCGATCATTTCGTCCATCAGCTGCGGTGAGATCTGCAGATTCATCCGCCCATCCTCAATGCGGGTGATGGAAAGCAGATTTTCCACCAGACCGATCAGCCATTGTGCATCGTCAAAAATATCGGTGCAGATCTTGTTCCGGGTCTCTGTATCCAGCGTTTCTCCGTTGGAAAGCAGATTGCTGGCATTGCCGGAAATGGAGGTCAGCGGGGTGCGCAGGTCATGGGAGATCGTGCGCAGCAGGTTTGCCCGCAGCTCTTCATTTTTTGCCTGCACGGTTGCCTGCTCTTTTTCCAGCGCATTTCTGCGGTTTTCGATGGCCAGCGCACCTTCGCCCAGAATGGAAAGCAGCACACTGTTTTCAAAGGCATCCAGCGGTTTTTCAGACAGGTCGATCCCAACCACTCCAAACACGCCGCCTCCGGTCCGAAGTGCAAGATAAAGTCCCTTTGCGTCCGGGTAGCTATCCGTGCCTGCACCGGAACGCTTTTTGTTGGCAAACGTCCAGTTTGCTGCATCCCGTTCTTCCGGTGCAGAAAAGATGTTTTGCGCCGTTTCCCCGTCAACTCCAAAAACCTGTTCTGCCCCAAGACCTCCGTTTTGTTCCAGGTAGACGATCAGACTCCGGTTCAGCAGCTTCATCAGCTGGGATGCCGTCAGTGAAAAAATTTCTTCTTCACTTTTGGCTTTCTGTAAAAGCTGATTCGTATCAAGCAGCACCTTTGTCCGAAATGCGTTCTGGGCTGACATCTTTGCATGGAGCTTTACCTTTGATGCTAATGTTCCTGTCATAATGGAAACTGCCATCATGATCCCAAATGTCACGATATATCTTGAATCATAAGCATGTAGTGTCAGACGCGGCTCTGTAAAAAAGAAATTAAACAGTGTAACACTCATTAAGGAACCGACAATGCCACAGGCATATCCTCTGGTAAATAAAGAAATCAGCAATACCCCCCAAATATAAATGGCGATAATAGTAGCCTCCGTAAAACCAAAATGATAGAATACCTGCCCTAACAAAGTGACACCTGTAAGAAGAAGCAGCATTGTGAAAATATCCTTTGGATGGGATATTGCCAATCTGTACAATACAGAATCTTCTCTATTTTTATAGGTTGTTCCTAAGCTTCCATCCGGTATAATGTGTATATCTAAGTTAGGTGCAATTTCCGTCAGCTTCTCTGTCAGGGTGGGTTTGCTCCAAAAATGGTGACGCTTGATATTGCTTCGCCCGATAATAATCTGTGTCACACCCGATATTCTGGCATATTCTGCTATCAGGAAAGACACATCCTCTCCATGTGTGATTGCAATTTCAGCTCCCAGCTGTTCTGCCAGCTGAATATTACTCTGTAAACGTTTTTTATCAAACTCATTCATCTTGTCTGTATTTGCAGACTTTACATAAAGCGCAGTAAAACTGCCGCCAAAGGCAGATGCCATTTTAGCCGCAGTCTTAATTATTTTCACATTAGATGGTGATGCAGATAAACAGACCATGATATGTTCTGCACCATTTATATCGCTATGTATTTGTCCCTTTTTCATCTGAATCATCACTTTCTTTCTTGATGGAGTACATTATACCACCTTGATGGAGTAAATTATACCACATTTCAGATTGTTTTCTATCACTTTTGTAAAGTCCGGTATGTCATACTGTTCATTAATTCCGTGTGGGGACTGTCATATAGCAACACATTTATGTCTTCATGATGTT
>SKFA01000882.1_pt1 | contig 13502 bp, 10 predicted proteins | sample 4820291 | NCBI WGS metagenome assembly SKFA01 (sample SAMN11008795, study PRJNA524170) | human gut metagenome | isolation source: fecal sample from pouch patient p30 | place: Israel: Tel-Aviv | reverse complement strand
CGCCTTCCGTATGGTCCTCGCCGTTGTTGCCGGTGCCGTCCTGTTCGACGGTGCCGAGCGGCTGCACGCCGTCACGCAGGAACGTCTGTCCGGAATGGTTTTCGTAGCCGATGATCTTGCCGAAATCGGCGGAGGTTTCCGTAAGATTGCCGATCATGCGTGTTTCCTGGCCGACCGTGTACGCGCCGATCACGCCGATGCCGTCGAGTCGGGAGCCGTCGACCGTTTCGAAATACTCGCCGAACAGCTGGTACAGGCCGCAGATCATCAGCATCGGCACGCCGTCCGCCGCGAGCGAACGCAGCAGGTCGGCGCGTTGGAAGAAGTCGTCGATGATCTTCTTCTGGCCGGTGTCCTGGCCGCCGCCACCCAGAATCATGTCCACGTGCTCGGGCCAGTCGCAGCCCTGGTTGTAGGCGTGTACGCGCGGCTCGTAGCCGTACAGCGCGAGCCGGCGCTGGATGGCGAGCACGTTGCCGGAATCGCCGTAGATGTTCATATCCTTCGGATACAGCGACACGATGTCGATGACCTGGCTCATATCGTCTCCTCGTCTTCCTTCCGCTGTTTTGCTTTGCGATTGCGCGGTTTCGTTTCGCGCGGCGCTCACTTGCCCACGCCGGCGTCGGCCACGTCGGCGATTTTGGCGAGCGCGGCACGCGTTTTCAGCATGGCCGTGTACGTGCAGTAGATGTGTTTGGGGGTGCCAGAATTCGCGTTCACGAAGTCCACGACCGATTCCTCCAGGTCGGTGCTGACCGATTCGACCGGCACCTGATCGTATTCGAGGCGCAGGGCCATGTCCCACGCGCGTACGCCGGACACGGCTTTGACGCCGGTGCCGCGCAGCGAGGTGAAGTCCACGTCCCACAGCCAGCTCATGTCGCGGCCGTCGGCGTATTCGTCGTTGATGCAGATCATGGTGTCGCAGCCTTCGGGCTTGAACGAGGCCAGCGACAGGCGGAAGCCCATGGGGTTTTTGACGAGCAGCAGTTCCACGGGGGTGCCGTTCACGGTGATGACCTCGCCTCGGCCGAATGCCGGTGTGACCTCGCCGGCGGTGTCGATCATGGCCTGCGTGGTGGCGTGCGCGAAGGCGATCATACGGGGTGAGACGCCTGCCGCGCGCAGAATCTCGTCCGCAGCGGCCTGGTCGATGGCGTCATGCGAGCCGTTGCCGTCCGTTTCGGTACCGGTATCGGCACCGTCCGCGTCGACACTGTCGGCGAGCGCGTCTTCGAACGGCAGGAACATCGCCTGCGCGTCCGCTGCGACGGCGCGCACCACGGCGAGCGCGGCGGCCGCGTTGTACAGGTTGTATACGCCTTCCAGTTTCACGGCCGTCTCATACGTTTCGCCGTCGATCGCGAAGGTGGCGCGGTGGTCGCCCACGGCGCGCAACGTCACGTCGGCGGGCAGCGCGTCGGGACCGTCCTGCGGTTGCGATGTGGCCGGCGCGGCAGCCGCAACGGCATCGGCAGTATCGCCGGCATTGCCCGAATCGCCAATATTTCCGCCATGTTCCGCACTGTCGTGCGCTTCCGCGTCAACAGTGGTGCTCATGTCGTCATCCGACGGGAAGAAGCCGCGCAACGATTCGTCAAGGCCGAAGTAGCGTACTTCCACGCCGTCTTCCGTATGCGCCACGTCAGCAAGACGGGCGATGCGCGGGTCCTCACGGTTGAGCACGACGGTACCGGTGGTGGCTTCCGCAGCTTTGGACAGCAGTCGCGCGGTGTTGTCGATCTCGCCGAAACGGTCAAGCTGGTCGCGCATCACGTTGAGCAGCAGGCAGTAGTCGGGCGGCACCTGCTTGACGAAATGCACGGCGTACGCCTCGTCGAGTTCCAGCACCGCGATGTCGGCGTCGAGTTTGCCGGAAAGCGAGACTTCCGCAAGCAGCGACGAAACCACGCCACGGGTGAAGTTCGAGCCGGTCGGGTTGGTGAACACCTTCAATCCGAGCGATTGCAGCATGCTGGCCACCATGCGTGTGGTGGTGGTTTTGCCGTTCGTGCCGGAGACGAGCACCACGCCGAGCGGCAGTTGCGCCAATGTGCGCGACAGGAATTGCGGGTCGATGCGTTCCACGATTTTGCCGGGGAACGCGCTGCCACCGCCGTGCGCCAAACGGGAGGCCGCGCGCACGGCCTTGCCGATCAACGGGGTCGCGAAGGAATTCCAAGCCATATCACACCGCCTCCTGCTGGGACTGGTAATCCTGGGGCATGTCCTTGAACTTCGAATACGCGCCAAGGAACGCAAGATTGAACGTGTCGGTCGGACCGTTACGATGCTTCGCCATGATGATGTCGGCCTCGCCCGGGCGGTCCTCCTTGTCGTAGGCGTCCGGACGGTGCACGAGGAACACCACGTCGGCGTCCTGTTCGATAGAGCCGGATTCACGCAGGTCGGACAGCTGCGGCTTCTTGTCCTGACGCATTTCGGGGCCACGGTTCAGCTGGCTCAGTGCCACCACTGGCACTTCCAGCTCCTTGGCGAGCAGCTTCAGCGCACGGGAGAAGTCGGACACTTCCTGCTGGCGGCTTTCCACGGCCTTGCCGGAGGTCATGAGCTGCAGGTAGTCGATGACGACGAGTTTCAAATCGTTCGTCTGCTTCAGTCGGCGGCATTTCGCGCGGATTTCCATCAGGCTCATGTTCGGGCTGTCGTCGATGAACAGGGGCGCGTTCTGCAGCTTGCCTTGCAACTCGTTCAGGATGGCCCAACGTTCCGGCGTGATGTCGTCCGCGCGGCGCATGGCGGCGAGCGGAATGTTGGATTCAGCGGAGATGATACGTTGCGCCAACTCGTTTTTGCTCATTTCCAAGCTGAAGATGATGGTCGTCAATCCGTGATGCAGTGCCGCGGAACGGGCGAAATCCACACCGAGTGTGGACTTGCCCATGGCCGGTCGGCCTGCCACGACGATCATCTGGCCGGGCTGCAGGCCCTGCGTCACGTCGTCGATGTCGCGGAAGCCCGTCGGCACGCCTCGGGACACTTCGCCGCTTTGCAGACGGTCGAGCTGGTCAAGCGTATCGGCGATGACGGTGCCGATCGGCGCGTAGTCCTGCCGCACTTTGCCGGTGGACATCTCATATACTTCGGCCTGCGCCAGGTTGACGACGTCTTCGGCCTGCGAGCCTTCTGCGGTGTAGCCGAGCTGTGCGATTTTGGTGCCGGCCGCGATCACATTACGCAGGATGGCGCGCTGATGCACGATGTCGGCGTAATACGTGGCGTTTGCGGCGGTCGGAACCGATGCGACCAGGCTGTGCAGATAGTCGGAGCCACCCACTTTTTCCAGATTGCCTTCGGCGAGCAGCTCGTTGGCCACCAGCACGGCGTCGACCGGCTGGGAGGCCGAGAACAGTTTGATGACCGCTTCGTACACGGTTTGGTTGCGTGGCTGGTAGAAGTCGGACACGTCGATCATCTGCGATACTTCGCCGATGGCGTCCTTGCTCATCAGCATGCCGCCCAACACCGCCATTTCGGCGGCGTCGTCATGCGGCGGCACGCGGTCGAACAGGGCGTCGCGCACGGCTTGGCTGGATCGGCCGTTCATGCCGTTCGCACCGTTTCCAGCGTTCGAAAATCCGCGGTTCTGCGCCGAACCGTTGTTCCAAGAGTCGTTCTCCGCCATGTCCCTCCAACCGCAGCAGTCAATCGAATGTGTTCAATACCGAGGAAAACCATAATACGTGCGTGCCGTCACGACCGGTGTTGCATTGAGATTATGGATGAATCTCCGCATCCACCGAACGACACGCGCGAATGGCTTTGGTGTGGATAAGAAAGTCGAAAAAAGCCGAGTTATCCACATATTGGGGATAACCATGTGGAAAACGTTTCGACTTATCCACAGAGTGGGGATAACTGAGTGGACAACTTGGGGACATCCTAAAGCATGCACCCCGATTCCCTTATTTCGATTTGCCGAAGTGAACGGAAGGTGATATGCACCCCGCTTTTCCGTAAACGACGAGAAATACGGGGGCATATCGGCTTGGCGCATGCGAGAAACCGGCGCTCACATGTGGTATCGGGTGGCGTTGTACATGGTGCGCACCAACGTTTCACGCCATTTGCTCCACCCGTACTGTTTGGAGATGGTCTCGCCGGACGTGGCCCCCAACGAGGAGCCGTCGGCGCGGGTCAGGTCGAACAGCATGTCGAGCAGCACGGGATTATGGTCGAGCCGGCCGGCCAGATCATCGCCGACGTTGGGATCATTGGGATTGCGGCCTGTGGCGAACTCCGACAATGTCAGATGCTCGCGTACCAGCAGCGTGACCCAGCGGACGATGTCGCGGTCGAATCCCATGCGTTCCACGACCACGGTCGCATGCCGAGCGCCTTCCGCCGCATGGTTGGCCACCCCCGGTCGTTTGCCGATGTCATGCAGGATGCCGGCGAGCAGCAGCGCCTCGTAATGCCGGTCGTCGTACCGCCCACCGCTGGGTGTTTCACGGCCGAGCCGCGTGACGACCTCCACCATGTGCCGGTCAATCGTATAGCGGTGCGCGGCGGACGCGCTTGGCCGGTTGCGCACGCCCAACCATTCGGGGATGAGCTTGCCGGGCACGTCGATGAAATCGATGTCTTCCCACACGTTGAGCAGCGCGGGGCCGGAAGCCAGCAATCGTATGAACAGTTCACGCGATTCGTCCGTCCAGTTGCGGTCGCCGATAGGGCACTTTTTGAGATTCCGCAACGTTCCCGGGGCGATCGGCAGGCCGAATTCCGCGGCCGCGACGGCCACGCGCAGCACGAGGTTCGGGTCGGCGGCCGGTTCCGCGCCCGGAGCGAGCACTATTTCCTCTTCATGCTTGGCCACGCCGGGGGCGATCACATCGAAGGTCGGTGCCTGACGTTTGCCGCCACCGCGCGGCTGGAACACTTGGAAGAAGGCGAATCGCGGCTTGTCGTGCGTCAGCGAATGCTCGGCGCGCGACGCGGTGGAATCAAGGGAGAACGCGATCTGCCGGCCAACGCGTGCCAGCAACGTTTGCAGATCGTCGATCGACTTCGCCTCACGTTCGCCATCGGGCAGCGTCGGATCGGCCAGACCGAGCATCGCCGCGACTTTGGCTTGGTAGGGCGATAGCAGCATGTTCGTATCTTTGCCGGCGACCAGATGGATGCAGTCGCGCACGTCCAGCAACCGTTCGACGGCGTCGTCATACGTGCCGTGCGGACGGTCGGCAAGCCAGGATGCGGCGAGCGCGGACACCAATACGGAGTCGCGCAGGCCACCACGTGCCTCCTTGATGTCCGGCTGGTTGATGTAGGCCATGCGGCCGAATTCGTCGAGGCGCGATTTGGCGGAGCCGAGCAGTTCCGGCAGACGTTTGCGCGCGGCCTTGCGCCATCGTTCCAATATGGATACGGCTGTGCTTTCGATAAGTCCAGTGTCCCCCGCGATCGGCACCACGTCCAACCATCCCATAGCTGCGGGCAGGTCGCGGTCGGTGACGGCCTCGCATTGCGCGACGGTACGTACCGACTGGTCGAGGTCGAGGCCGGAATCCCAAATCGGATACCACAGTTTGTTGGCGAGCTCGTTGAGCTGCTGGTCGGTCAGCGCGTGCGGCTCGTAGATGACCGCCAGATCAAGGTCGGAGCTGGGGCCCACCTGTCCACGTGCCAGCGAACCGACCGCGCCGAGACCGATGCCGGTTGCCGGAACATCGAAGGAAACCGCCTCGCAGGCTTCGTTCCACAACTGTGTGAGATTGCCCATGGCCAATTCCGTGCGGGCTTTGCGTTTCGCCGCGCCATTGCGGTAGACGCCGTCGGCGTCGGGCTGGCTCATGGCCATGAACCGTTGTTTGAGACCATCGACTGCTGAAGTCATAACGCACGTTCCTTATGAAACCTATGACGACTTATGACAATCCCCGCACGGCGCGAGGCACGTACGGGGATGTGTCGTAATTGATAACCCGAACTTCAAGCCCGGGGTCTTTATTTCATCTTGTCCGAATCGGCCCGATCACAAGGCCGGACGGATCAGATGGCGGCGGAACCGGTTTCGCCGGTGCGCACGCGGGTCACCGAGTCAAGCGGAGCCACCCAGACCTTACCGTCGCCGATGGTGCCGGAGCCGGCGGACTTGACGATCACGCCAACCAGGGTTTCGGCATCGGCGTCGTCGGACAGCACCTCGATGCGGATCTTCGGAATGAGATCCACGGTGTATTCGGCGCCACGGTAGACCTCGGTGTGGCCGCGCTGACGGCCATAACCGTTTGCCTCGGACACGGTCAGGCCGTGCACGCCCGCGGCTGCGAGGGCTTCCTTGACATCGTCGAGTTTATGGGGCTGGATGATAGCGGTAATGAGCTTCATCTCACTTCACCTCCTTGAGGACGGAGCTGGCGGTACCAGCAAAATCGTAAGCACGTTCGCCCTGGTCGGCAAGATCGATGCCGCCGACTTCCTGGGCTTCGGTGACGCGCCAGCCGATCGTCTTCTCCAGAGCGAAGGCGATGATGCCGGTGATGACGGCGGACCAGACGATGGCCACGAGAGCGACGATGAGCTGGACGACCAGCTGCCTCCAGTCGCCGCCTGCGAACAGGCCGGTGCCTTCGCCGAAGAAGCCGATGAGCACGGTGCCGGTGAAGCCGCCGACGCCGTGGACGCCGACAACGTCGAGAGAATCGTCATAGCCGAGCTTGAACTTCAGGCCGCAAGCGAGGCAGGTGAGCACGCCGGCGATGGCACCGAGCACGATGGCCCACAGCGGGGAGACCACATCGGCGGCCGGGGTGATGGCGACGAGGCCCGCGACGATGCCGGAAGCGGCACCCATTGCGGTGTAGTGGCCGGTGCGGATCTTCTCGGTGAAGCCCCAGGAGAGCATTGCCGCAGCGGTTGCAGCGGACGTGGAAACCCACGCGTAGCCGGCGGTGCCGTTGGCTGCGAAGGCGGAACCGGCGTTGAAGCCGAACCAGCCGAACCACAGCAGGAAGGCGCCGAGCATGACGAACGGAACATTGTGCGGGCGGAACGGCTGCGTGCCGAAGCCCTTACGCTTGCCGATGATCAGCACGATGACCAGAGCGGCGACTGCGGCGTTGATGTGGACGACCGTACCACCTGCGAAATCGTGGGCGGCTGCGCCGATCGCCTGGGAAATGGCGCCGTCAGCGGACAGCAGACCACCGTTCCACACCATGTGGGCGAGCGGAGCGTAATCGAACGTGATCCACAGCGCCACGAAAATCATCCACGTGGAGTACTTCACACGTTCGGCGATGGCGCCGCAGATCAACGCGACGGTGATCATGGCGAACGCGGACTGGAAGGCCACGTCCACGCTGACCGGGTAGTTGTTGCCGTTCAGCGCCGCCGATGTGAAGACGCCCTTATCGGAAACCATGGTGTCCTTCAGCAGGAAGCCGGTTGCCGGGTCGCCGAAGATGCCGCCGACCGAGGTGCCGGCGTAGGCGATCGACCAACCCCACAGCACCCACATGATCATCGTGACGGACAGTGCGGCCGCCTCCATGATCATCATATTCAGCACGGCCTTGGCGCGGACCATGCCACCATAGAAGAACGCCACACCAGGCGTCATGAGGAACACAAGGGACGCGGAAGTCAATATCCACGCGGCATTTCCAGAATCAAGCTGGCCCATGTCACCCTCCTCTTTCTTTCTCTATATTTGGTTCAACATTTCCGTCCCCATCGTGTGGGGCTGACAGAACGATATGGAACGCCGGCCGCGTTTTGAAAACGTTACGACGTGTTACGCCAACGTAACGCCATCCGCGCGAAACGTCAACCTACGCCGAAAAATGGCGGAATTCCAACGAAACTGGCGGTACGGAAATACGGAAGGCATAATCGCCTGGCAATCGCAATATGAAATTGCGACGGTGGACGGAAGCGGCGGGCAATGCTGCGGACGGAGTAAGTTGGGTAGCTGAAACTTACGGAACACGCGTGGCACGCGACGGGAGAACGCCGCGTACGGCGAGCGCGTGGCATGTACACCGAACGCGCGGTGCGGCGAACGTATGACGCGCGTAACGAGAGAGCGGCGAGGACCATGGCAACGTTCATCATTTCACTGTGCGCCATTTTGATGCTGACCACGGTTTCCGGGCTGATCTGCCGCAAAGCGCAGCTGCCGGAAGTGATCGGGCAGATTCTCGTCGGCATTCTCGTGGGCCCTTCGCTGCTGGGCGTGATGCACATGAGCGATTCGCTGTCATTGTTCAGCGATCTCGGCATCATCATCCTGATGTTTTTGGGCGGTGTCGGCTGCGACCTGCAGTTGCTGAAGAAGTATTCGAAGGCGGCGGTCATCATCGCGTGCATGGGCGTGGTGTTCCCCGTGGCGGTGATGGGTGGAGTGAGCCTGCTGTTTGGCTTCAAGCCGATTCCGGCTGCGTTCATCGGCGTGGTGTTCTCCGCCACGTCCGTGTCGATTTCCGTGGCGGTGCTGAAGGAAGCCGGACTGCTTGATTCGAAGGAAGGCGTGTCGATTCTCGGCGCGGCCGTGGCTGACGATGTGATCGGCGTGATCCTGCTGTCCGTGATGTGCACGCTCGTCAACACCGGCAGCGTGGACGTGGCAGGGCTGGGTTTGATTCTGCTCAAGCAGGTGCTGTTCTTTGTGGCGGCCGCCGTGGTGGTGGTTTGGGTGGCGCCGGCGCTGATGACGCTGGCTGGCGTGCTGAAGGCGCCGTCCGGCATCGCGGTGATGGCCGTGATCATCTGCCTGGCGATGGCGTGGGCGTCGAATCTGGCCGGGTTGAGCTACGCGGTGGGCGCGTTTTTCGCCGGCATCGCGGTAAGCAACAGCGATTACGCGGAGGACGCGGACCGGTATATCGAGCCGGTTGGAGACACGTTGTTCGTGCCGGTGTTCTTCGTGGGCATCGGCCTGCAGACCACAGGCGTGGATGATACGAAGATGATTGTGTTCATTGCGATCATGACGGTTCTCGGCGTGATCACGAAGGTCGTCGGCTGCGGTTTGGGTGGCCGCATGGCCGGTTTTGGCGGCGCTTCGGCGCTGATGATCGGCGCGGGCATGGTACCGCGTGGCGAGATGGCGTTGATTACCGCGCAAATCGGCTTCAACGAGCATGTGCTCGGCAGCGAATACTATTCGACGATCATCTTCATCATTTCGCTGGTGACGCTGGTCGCGCCGCTGCTGCTGAAGCTGACGATCCGGAAGGTGCCGGGAGTGGGGGCTGGCGCTGCCGGTACGGCTGGCGCTGAGCAGTAATCGCAATACGAAAACCTCCCGCCACGTACGGAACGTGAAGAGAGGTTTTCGCTACGGAAATCGCAAATCCGGAAAATATGGGAACGTCAGGCGAGGATGCCGTCGACGAAGCCTTCCGGATCGAACGGGGCGAGGTCGTCCGGGCCTTCGCCGAGGCCGACGAGCTTGACGGGCACGCCAAGCTCCTTCTGCACGGAGATGACGATGCCGCCCTTGGCGGAGCCGTCGAGCTTGGACAGGACCACGCCGGTAATGCCGATGGCTTCGGCGAACACCTTGGCCTGCGTCATGCCGTTCTGGCCGGTGGTGGCGTCGAGCACGAGCAGCACTTCGTCCACAGGCAGGTTCTTTTCGGTGACGCGGCGGATCTTGCCGAGCTCGTCCATGAGGTTCGCCTTGTTCTGCAGGCGGCCGGCGGTGTCGATGATGAGCACGTCGGCGTTCTCTTCCTTGGCTTTGGCGCTGGCTTCGAACGCGACGGACGCCGGGTCGGCGCCGTCCTTGTCGGAACGCACGACCGGCACGCCCACCTTGGCGCCCCAGGTCTCCAGCTGGTCGGCCGCGGCGGCGCGGAACGTATCGGCGGCGCCCAGCATGACCTGCTTGCCTTCGGAGACGAGCAGTCGTGACAGCTTGCCCGCAGTGGTGGTCTTGCCCGTGCCGTTCACGCCGACCATGATGATGACGCTCGGTTTGTTCGCACCTTCCTTGTCGGCGTTGAGCCGACGGTCGACGTCGGTGCCGACGAGCTTCAGCAGCTTGTCCTTCAGCGCCGCACGCACTTCGGCCGGATCGGACTGGCCGGCGATGCGGGCGTCGTTGCGCAACTCCTCCACCAGTTGCTCGCTCGCCTCCGCGCCGACGTCAGCGAGCAGCAGGGTGTCTTCGACGTCCTCCCAGTCGGCTTCGGAGAGCTGATCCTTGGCGAGGATGTTGAACAGGGCTTTGCCGAACGGGTTGCCGGACTTGGCAAGTTTTGCCTTGAGTCGGGTCAGTCGAGAGCCGACCGATTCGGGGGTTTCAGGTTTGGCGGGAGTGGGCTTGGAGGCAGGTTGGGACTCGGGCTTGGGCGCAGCTGCCGGTTCGGGTTCGGCCTGCGCGGCTGGCGCAGGCTCGGCTTTGGCCGATTCGGCTGACTTGGCCGGCTCGGCGGCAGTCGCAGCCTTAGCTTCCTCGGCTTCGGCGGCCAGCCGAGCGTCGGCGGCGGCCTTGGCGTCGCGGGTCTTCTTGTTGTCGGGGGCAACCTTGCCCATCGCACGATCCAAATCGCGCTTGCGGGACTTGCCCAACCAGATGCTCAGGGCGATTACGATAACCGCCGCCACAATCACGCCAAGAACGGCGAGCACAGTATTCATATCCATACCTGTCAAGTCTAGCCCGCAGATGGAATCCCCTACGAATTCGGCAGTCTCAGGCCGACAATTCCACCCGGCGACTTAAGCTGAACCGCATGGCACATTCTTCACGTATGACGTCGCTGCAGCGCCGCGAGCAGCTGATTGAAGTCGGACGCTCGCTATTCGCCGCCAAAGGCTTCGAAGCGGTAAGCGTGGAGGAAATCGCCGCGCACGCCAAAGTCTCCAAGCCGATTGTGTATGAGCATTTCGGCGGCAAAGAGGGCCTGTATGCCGTCATTGTGGATCGTGAGATGCGCGCGCTGACCGGTACGCTGACCGCCGCGCTCGACGATCCGACCGTGCACCCGCGCCAGATTGTGGAACGCACGGCGCTTGCGCTCCTCACCTATATCGAAGAGAATGCCGAGGGGTTCCAGGTACTGGTACGCGACTCGCCGAGCACCGACCCGTCCGGCTCATTCAGCTCGCTGATGGGAGACATCGCCGTACGCGTTGAAGACATTCTTTCCGAAACATTCAAACGGCAGAAGCTGTCTGCCAAGGGCGTGCCGTACTACGCGCAGATGCTGGTGGGCATGACCGTATTCACCGGGCAGTACTGGGCCGACCGGCCAAAGGTGAGCAAGGAGCAGCTGGCCGCATACATTGTGGATTTGGCCTGGCATGGCCTGAGCCGGCTTGACTCCAAGCCCCAGTTGTTCTTTGAGGGCGCCAAGGCGCGGAAGGAGGCCGAGCGCCGAGCCAAGCGCGAGTCCGATTCCGGCAGCCCGGATTCAGACCAGACGAGTTCTGCCCAATCGGATCCCGAGCACGCCACCGGGGAAGATTCAGGGTTGCAGAACATGAGTTCAGGGGCACAGGTTACGCAACACTCTGCCGAGTCGGGAGACGAAGTGCTACGGTTTGAACAGGAAACTGAACATAACGACTAAATATGTGAGGACGTAAGACTTTCATGGCCAGCACGGCAAAGACGCTCACCTTTGTGATCCCCGCATACAATATGGAGTCCTACCTTGACCGTTGCGTGAACTCGCTGCTTTCGGCAAGCGACATCAGCGACCTCGAGGTGCTGATTGTGGACGACGGTTCGAAAGACGGCACGCTGGAGTACGCGCGCAAGCTGGAACGCACCAATCCGGGCGCCGTGCGCGCGATTCATCAGGAGAACAAGGGCCACGGCGGCGCGGTGAACACCGGTATCGCGGCGGCGACCGGCATGTACGTCAAAGTGGTGGATGCGGATGATTGGGTCGACCCGCAGGCCATCGACACGGTTCTGGCCACGTTGCGTGCACAGCATGACACCGACGAACCGATTGACATGCTGGTGACCAATTACGTGTATGACAAGGTGGCCAAGCGTCACAAGACCGTAGTGAACTTCCGCCGTGTGATGGAGGCCGGCCGCGTGCTCGGCTGGGATGACCTGGGCAAGTTCGGTCTGGCGCAGTACATCATCATGCATGCGCTCACCTTCCGCACGCAGGTGGTGCGCGATTCCGGGCTGAAGCTGCCGGAGCATACGTTCTACGTCGATTTCTATTACTCGTACCAGCCGTTCCCGTGGGTGAAGCGCATCCAGTACCTCGATGTGCCGTTCTACCACTACTTCATCGGGCGCGAGGGTCAGAGCGTGCAGACCGACGTGATGATTAAGCGTGTGGACCAGTTGCGGCTCGTCAATCGGCTGATGACCGAGGCCACGCCCGAACGCGGTACGGTGCCGGAGGGGCTGTACCGGTACATGATTCACTTCCTGGCGATCGAATCGTGCGTTACCTCGACGTTCCTGATTCTCTCGCGCGATCCGGCCAACTACGTTAAGAAAACCGAGCTGTGGGATGCGATTGACGCCTATTCGCCGGCCATCGGCAAGGATGTGCGCTCGCAGCTGATGTCCCGCGCGCTCAATCTGCCCGGCAAAACCGGCCGCTGGATCGTGCGCAACGGCTATCTCATCGCCGAACGCATCGTCGGCTTTAACTGATTCGGATTGTGGTTTTGCCCTGCTGACGCGTTATCAGCAGGGCATCCCTATTACCTCCCCAGTCGAGGTTTTGCTACTCGGCCCAACGGTCGGACATCGCGAAGCTGTTGTGCATCAGGTTGCTGGAGGTGTATAGCACGTCGTTCAGCAGCTTGGTTGTGTGCTCGCGCAGGTAGTCGGCCATCTCGTCGTTGGCCGCTTCGAGCACATCCGCCACGCCCTGCACATCCTTCTCATCGCCGTGGCCGCCATCGAGCGGCCATGCATTCGTATCCGTCGATTCGGCATCGCTTCGAGCAAGCAACTGCTCATCCGTGCGCTCGATGAGCCGGTGTCCGAACGCGCGCACGCCCTCGGCATACCCTTCGATGAACCGGTTCGTCTCATACCAGTGTGCGTCGGCCACGACGGCGATCAGGCGGTTCGTCCAATACAGGTTGCCGGTGGAGACTTCGGGCGTGGTGTCGCGCAGGTAGGCAGGCGTGTCGTTGACGTTCGCGTAGAACGGCGCGGCGGCGGTGAACGGACCGGAGCCGAACGATACCCACATCACCGTGCGATTGGCCGCCGGCACATACGGGCGGACCTGAATCGCCACCATATGGCCGGTGCGGTTCACGCCGATCGGACGGTAACGGTGGCGCGATTCCGCCGTGCCGGTCGTGCCGTACGGGTCGTACGGCGTGCCTTCGAAGTGCGAGGACAGCAGGAAATCAACGTCTTCGAGGCTCACCTTGTCTTCCGGCACGCGGCACCACGGGATGTCGTCGGATTCGGGCGTGTAGCGGGCGGCCGGCGAATCCCAGTCCTCGCTGGGGTTGAGGCGGCGTTGCATGTACCAGGCACGCGGCGTGTTGTAGATATGGTCCTTCGGCGTCGCGGTGCCGAAGGC
>SKFA01001474.1_pt1 | contig 13547 bp, 9 predicted proteins | sample 4820291 | NCBI WGS metagenome assembly SKFA01 (sample SAMN11008795, study PRJNA524170) | human gut metagenome | isolation source: fecal sample from pouch patient p30 | place: Israel: Tel-Aviv | reverse complement strand
GGGGAGTTGTGCCCCTAACTGTCGGGGCGCGAGGACGCACCTTAAGTGCTGAGGACTGATCCCGGGGGTGCAGTTCTCGAGGCTTATGGTGCGTCCTCGACGGGTGGTTCTGCGTCAGCGGCGGGCGAGGCGGGACAGGACGATGCCGGCGGTCACCACGCCTCCGGCGACGGCGGCCGCCTTGGCGAGCGTGGAGGTCGCCTCGGAGTCGCCCTGCTTGGCGCGCTCCCAGGTCTCCTCCACCTGCTCGGCCGGCAGGCAGGCGAGCAGCTCGCCCAACCGGCCCAGAAACTCATCGCGCGTCATGGTGCGCCCCCTCAACGTATGCGTAAATCTCCCGTACGGACGGCCACTCGGCCAGGAACTCCTCGATGCGCGCTCGCCCGTCGTCCGTGATGCGGTAGTACCGGCGCAGCCGCCCGTTGTGCTCGACGGAGCGCGCCGTGATGCACCCGGCCTTCTCCAGGCGCTTGAGCAGCGGGTAGAGCGTCGACTCCGTGAGCCCCATGCTCGCCGGTACGTCCTTCACGATCTGGTAGCCGTAGGACTCCTCGCCGGAGACGGCCGCGAGCACGCAGGCCTCCAGGAAGCCGCGCTTCATCTGTGCCTCCATCCGCACACCTCCTCTCGTCATATACTATGCTATACACACTATACGATGCAAGGTATTAGACGTCAACTCTCATCGCGAAGATTCTCCGGCCCCTGCGCGCTGCGAACGTGATGTCGCGGGGCGGTTGGCATTATGCATGAAACGTCAAGTAACGCTCTTTTGATCCACTTCCACTCGGCCCCATATGCCTTGTACAACGCCCCCCTCAACCTTGGGTTCAAGAGAGCCGCTAGGCTGGACGTGCCGGACGGTAAAGTCCTGAACGCCATGGTGGACTTCTCCGATGCCAGGGGGTCATAGGTCTACGCCGATGGAGGCCCACGTACGCGGCAGGGCTCGCCCGTCATCGCTGGTCGCCGGACGGTCGCCACGCCTCGCTCGCCAACGCACAGGCAACAGCAGCAGTCCAGCGCTGGCTGGAGACGCCGGAATGCCCAGAAGATGCGTTTCCCATCGCTGCGACAGAGCTTTTTGCAGGGGTGACAATTTTTCCGAATGCCAAGGTCAGCTAGGCTTCGGTAGCCACCTTGGGAGCATCGACAATAGACTCTTCCTTTATACGTTCGGCATAATCGTAGGCGATACCCACAAATTCCAGTCCCGAGCAACAGGGGTACAATTGCTGCTATTGTTGCCAGCTGTTGGGAGATGGATGATGGACTGCGATGGCTACCCATGCGTTCCCATGCCGTTGATGTGCACCGCCTTTGTGCCGGGGCAGATTGACGCTGCGGTTGCAGGCATTTCCGAACCCGATTCACGCGCCATCGCCACGGCAGAAGCGCTGTACTTTCGCGGACAGGCCGCCCTCGCAGCCAAGACGGCGCGCCCCTATCTTGACGCCACCGATCCCGCACTGCGCTATTCCGCATGCTTTATCTGCGGATATGCCAATCTGTCACTCAACCGCATCGCCGATGCCCGCCGTTGCCTTGCGGGCATCCTCGATACGCCAATTGACGAGGAATCGCCCGCCGTCCACGCCATGCATATCCTGTTCGCCTCGGCCGCAAGCGTCCTGCTACACTTGCCTTCCCCGTATTCTGCCGAAGAGTTTTATCCGCTTGCGGCGCATCTACCCGAAGGTCTGCGCCTGTTCGCCAGCTACGTGATGGCGCACGCCTTGTATCTGCACGGCGAATATGGCCGCAGTCTAGGCATGGCGGAAAACGCCCTGATCATGAAACAGGGAAGCTATCCGATCTCGGAACTGTTCCTGCACCTGGCAGCTTCCATGGCATGCATGAGCCTCAAGGACATCGACGCCGCAAAATCGCACTTCGGAGCTGCTTGGAACATTGCGCGCCCCGACGGCCTTATCGAGCTCATTGGCGAGCACCACGGCCTTTTGCAGGGGCTCATCGAGGCATGCCTAAAATCGCAATACCCTGACGATTTCGCACGCATCATCGAGATTACGTATCGATTCAGCTACGGTTGGCGGCGCATCCACAACCCCGATTCGGGCGAGGACGTGGCCGACGACCTAACGACCACGGAATTCACCATGGCCATGCTCGCCTGTCGTGGGTGGACCAACGCCGAAATCGCACGCCATATGGGAGTATCGCCGGGCACCGTCAAAAACCGACTATCCGGCGTATACGCAAAGCTTGGCATCGGCACACGCGCCGAGCTGGTCGCGCATATGTTACGTTAGCGACCGGACTGCCAAGCGCATCGAAAGCGCTCCGGAACCCCGGCGCTTCGCTCAATCAATTTGGACATTTTGACCCTTGAACGGCACTACCGCCACGGGGCGCCTTCTCGCAAAATTGGATTATTTCCACCGATACTTGCGGGATGGGAGCCCAAGATGCTTGATCGCCGTTCGTTACTTGTCGCCGGAGCGTCCTCGTTAGCGAGCATTATGTTGCCGCGCGTGCCGGGAAGCACAAACGCCTTCATATTGCCGTTCGCGCCCACCGAAGCCCATGCCGACGAAAAAGACCCCTTCAGGGTGCTCGTGCTCTCGCGCACCATGTTCGGTGTGGTCGTGGTCGACGTCGCCAACAAGAATACGCCCATCACGGGTGCCCAGGTCACGCTCACATCGCGCTATGCCGCAGGCAAGCAGCTCACCGCCACTACCGATGACGAAGGCACAGCCATCTTTGAGGTCGCGCCGCTTTCGGAAGGCTACGTGGACGAGGCGACGCTTCTCGACGCGTACGACTTTAACGGCGGCATCTCCATTAGCATAGCGGGCTACCGCGATGTCGAGATTCCCCTCGCGCGTGTCCAAGGCGGCACCGCCATTACCGCACCCACACGTCCGCTCTCCGATGGCGAGCCGTACTTTCGCCAGCTCACATTCGACGAATGGGACATCCAGTACGCCGACGCCACGTTTATGGCAATGCCAGCGGACGAAGCAGCAAACGACCAGCCCGATACGCACGCTTTTACCGTGCAGGCCCATCTGCCGCAGGGCGGGCAGGCAACGTTGCATATCAATAAAGTGATGCCCGCTGCGGGCAGCTCATCCGAAACCGTCACGCAGATTGGCCAAGTCAAGACCAGCGCGTCGGGCGCGGATAATCTGGCGACGTTCACGCTCGAAGACAAGTTCCTCGATGCAGCGTCGAGCCTTCTGGAAGAAGGATGCAAGCTGCGCTTTGTCCTCGACTACCAGGGCAAAACTTACACGCTCTCCTCCCCCATGGCCGTTGTCACTGCGCCGGCGGCAAAGGCGGAATCCGGATCGACCACTATCGTCCCCACCACCATGGACCAAGAGGTCACTCCGTTTGATTTCCCAGCGGCGTTTCCCGGCATCGGCGGCACCAAGTTCACCTGCTGGATGCCCTCGTTCCCCATTTTGTTCGATTTCTCGTTTGCCGGATACGTGCTGTTTGGCGGAGGATACAAACCAGCCAGCTATATGAACGATTCAGGCAACCCTGATCCGGAATACTGGAAGAAATCGCCGCGCGAGTCGGGCGCCAAGCAGGCAAACCGCTACCTCGACGAGATGGAGGGGAAGTGGAATCAGTACAAAAGTATGAGTGCCGGTTCGGGCACCGACCCAAGAAACACCAAGCTCCTTCGCCACCATTGCACGCCGCTGTTCACGATGGATATCGCCACACAGCTGTACGGCTCGCTCGCCTATGATTGGGTGGGCAAAACCTGGGGCGACAACAACGACCCCGCATACGGCAATATTAAGGCCCTCTTTCAAGTAAGAACCGACCTCAATTGGACCGAGCAGTTTACCCTAGGACCGGTGCCGTTTTTCCTAAACGTCAACCCCTGGGTGCTGGCGAAGCTGGCGCTCGCCGTGGGTGCCCACACGCACGGCAGCGGCGCGGCGTTTTTTAAAAACATTTCGCTCGACTATTCAAACACGTCGGGCTCGTTCACCATCCAGATCGGGCTTGCCGTCACCTTTGGCGCCGGCGTTGCAGGCGTCGCTTCGTCTGCCGTGCGCGGCGCCGCATCCCTCACGCTGTTCATTGGGTACGAGAAGGCAGATGGACACCAGCTTCCGCGACTGCGCGTAGGTGCAGACGTCGATGTCGATGTGATACTCCAGTTCGTAATGTTCAAGTGGACCACCAAGGCTTGGTCGGGGTCGTGGCCCACACTCATCGATTCGTGGAATATGTCGGTGAACAATGGCGACCAGTATGTGCTCCAGCGCTCTGAGCTCGCATTAGGTGGAGATACGCCTTATACGCTGGATGCCCGCTTCGGCTCGGCCGGCAACATTGAGGCGGGCGGCGTGTCGCAATTTATCGCATCGGCCACCATCGTCACCAACGCCGAGCTGCTCGCACGCGCCGAGGTTAAGGCCACTGCCGTAAACGCCGCGCCTGTCGTGCGCGATTGGAATCAAGCGGTCACGCGCATTGAGCTCGAGGCGGATGCAGAAAGCGACGACACGGGACAGATCGAGCATTTCGTCCATACACTGATAGAGAACGACGAAAACGCCGCGCCGATGTATGAGTACACCTATATCGGGCAGGCGACGAACGCCGTTGCTGACCCGAACGCCAATTCTGCCGGCGTGTCGGAGGACGAGCGTGGCGGCATAAAACCCTCGAGCGACAACGTGCTGTTTTCCGGTGTGCTCAGCGAAGCCCACATGAAGCTAACGACGATTGCCAGCGTGGAGTGCCTATTCCGTATCGCCTCGGTGCGCTACGGCGAGAATGGTCGTTCGCGCCTGGTGGTGCACACAAAGGCAAACGGCACGTGGTCCGCTCCCACGCCCGTGGACTTCCCCCTTGGGTTTGGCGAGGGCGACGTGGAGCGCGACGGCATATACGATTACGACTTCGACGTGGTGGAATATACGGACGGAAGAGGGAACCAGGACGCCTACGTGCTGCTGGTCTCGGGCGAGCGCCCCGACGGCGACAACACCCTTTTCGATACGGCAAGCACAGCCGGCATACTGTCCGTTGTGCGCCTGCGCATAAGCAACGACGGAGTTCGCGTGGTATCGCACACATCGTGGCGCAGCATCTCGCGCGGCCACCTTCAGGAGGATGGCTACCATTGCCTGCAGTGCCCACGCATCACGGTGGGCAAGACACTTGTCGACGGACGTCTGTCGGGCGCTTACCTCCACCGCCACGGAGCCACCGCAGAGAAGGCGCTCGGCAGCGAGGCCGAGGTTGCGCTGGAGTGCTTTACCCTGTGGTCGGATAATTTGGGCGACAGTCTCACGTTCCGTCAGGTCCTCCACTTTCCGCAGGCACCGTCGAGCATCGAGCTAGGCGCGCCCGAGAATATCAACGGCAAAATGGTGGTGCCCGTTGCATACGAGACTGCAGGCGGTTGTGGCTGCGCGTCGTACGCCGTGATCGGCCAGTCCATCGCGGGTTGGGGCGTTATGTCGCCAGATGCCACAGTACCCCACGCGGTGCCGTGGCCGCAGCACACGGGCTTTTTGGCAACCGTCAACGAGCAACTGCAGCATATTGCTTGGACGCGAGGCGCATCGGCATTTGCAACGCAGCCCGTGGGTGCCGCAGGCTGTGGCCCGGCGTCGTTTAGCATAAGCAACAACGGCAGGTGCGTGCTGCACGTAGAGAATACCGATGGCAAGGTGGGACAAACCTACGACGAAGAAGGCAACCCGATAGCAGTGATGGGCAAGCACTTCCGCATCTTCGCCAGCACCTTGGCAGGCGATCTGTTCACGGAGCCGTTCGTGATGTGCGAGCTGGACCATCCCGTCGATCAGATAACGACATTTTTAACGTCGGGAGGCATGCTCTCCGCGCTCGCCACGCACATTGTGAGCGCGGAGAAGAGCGAGGCAGAGCTGCACGGCATCGAAGTGCCCTTGGTGGCGTGTGCCACTCCGACGGGCGCGGTCGCTACCTCGGGCGCGGTGGTGCCCGGAGCGGCAGGCGAATCCTTCATGGTCACGGTGCGAAACGACGGCAACACTTTGCTGACCGCCGGCACGATCGATCTATACCGAGAGGGCTCCAGCCAGCCGTTCTCTAGCGCATCCATCGGATTCGGAATGAACGCACGCATGGCTTCGATCTACGATCCAGAGCTTGCCGAGGACGCTTCGGCCAACGACATGGCACATGTGAAGTACGCGCTCGAGACGCTGGGCGAGCGCTTCGCTACGCACCCGCTGGCAGCCGACAGCGGCAACGCCGTGCTGGCACCGGGTTGCACGGCACAGTTCCGCATGAGCTTTGCCATCCCAGAGAGTTGGGGCGACGAGGTGGGCAAACGCGTAACGCTATATGCGAAGGCGCGTAATCTGGTGGCGCTCGATCCCGTAACGCTCGAGGAAATTCGACCGGGCGCAAACTCGGCGCTGGGTGCCGTACTTCACGAGCTTCATGTGCCCGACGCGGCATGCGAGCGCTCAGAAGTTCAGGTCGGCGTATGCGGCAGCGCGGATACGACAGGACTTCACGACGCCCCGATGACGGTCGACGGCGATGACGGCACGAGTGGAGGCGGCTCCGGCGGAAGCAGCTCCGGTGGCGGCAGTGGCTCTGGCAGTAGCAAGGACCACGGCACTAACAAGCGCTTCGGAAAAACGGGCGCGCTTGCGGGCACGGGCGATGTCAACGCTCCCCTTACGGCAGCCGCTGCAGCACTCGCCGCGGCAGGTGCCGGCCTCGTCGCCTACAGCGCCCGCCGCACGGCGCTCGAAACCGACACCGCCGATGAGGCCAATTCGGATAGGCCTCGCTAGCGCTTAGTTACTTTTGTGAGAAACGCCGACTCGGCTCATCGAACATCAAAATGGGCTGGTTCTGGATACCCAGAGCCGGCCCATTACGCATTAGATATCGTCAGTGGAGTCGAGTTCTGCCTCGAGCTTGGCACGGCGTCTTTTCGCCGTGAAAAACGTTGCGCACAGGGCAGCAAACGTGGCCGCGAAAATCGTCGCACCGCAGAACACGCCCGTGGCCAGGTTCGCCAACCAAAAGACGCTTTCGAGCGGTACGATCTGCGCCTCAGCGATACAGCGCATTGCGGCAATAACAAGCGCGAACGCGGCGCCGCTAAGACCGCTGACAAGCAGGAAATATCCAACAGGAAGATGCTCGGTTTGCCCAAAACGATTGGTATCGACATAGCCCTTCCGCGTTTGTAGTCCTGCGCAAATCAACATCACGAAAACGAGCCACAAATACATGGCTGCCTCGAACGGCGTTGCAAAGCCATGCGGCATTTCACTGGCGTCGCTGTGTACCCACGCAACCTGTCGAGCTATAAACTGGTAGAAAAAGATCATCAACATGCCAAACGAAAGCAGCACGAAACCAATCTTGTAGATCTTCGCGCTCTCAGCCTCCAGGCGCTCATCCTTTGGGCCGGCATATTCACGCCACTTTTGCACGAGTTTTAAATCTTCAAATTTCATAGCGAACTCCTAAAGAGCGTTAGGGTCGACGTCGTTTTCGTCTTCCCAAAACAAGTCGTTCAACGTAACGCGTAGCGCTTTACAGATTGCCACGCACAAATTGAGCGTGGGGTTGTAGCCGCCCGCCTCGATCAGGCCGATGGTCTGGCGCGTAACGCCCACGGCCTCGGCCAAGTCAGCTTGCGAAAGGCCAACCGCCGCGCGCGCCGCCTTCATGCGTAGGTTCTTTTTGCCCGGCATGGAGTTCCTTTCATGGTAATGGACAGATATCCGTTGCAACATGACAGAAATATATTGCATCTATCAGGCAATGTCAACTATATCTGTCATTATGAAAATCATGTCTGTCATTGCGCGCACGGTGCACCGCTGTACCCGAAGCCGCGCGAGGCACTGGCCCTGCTCATCGAGCACCAAAAAGGGCTGGCCCCGATAACTCGGAGCCAGCCCTGAGTCGCCTGACATGGGAATCACAGCGCTACTTGAGCTTTAGCGCCTCCATCATGGGCACGGCGGCGTCCCAATCGATCTTCCAGCCAATCGACACGCGGACGGTTTCACCCGTTGCGGGAGCCGTCGCAAACAGCGTATGGCCGTTGTCGGGACCGGTAAAGCGCAGCCACGTTATGCCGTTGTACTCGACCTGGTCGGTTGTTGTCTCCTTGCCTTCGTAGACCTGCTCTAGGCTTGCAACCTCTTCCTCCGGCGAACGCGGGAAGATACTGATGTGCAGGCGTCCTCCAGTCTCGTCGTGGAAGAAGTCTGCCTTTTCGCGCTCTTCGTTGGACGAATCCAGCGTGTACCCATCGGCGGCCTCGATACTGTACGATGCGCAATTGATGCCGGTCATATTGGCCGCGTCACCAGAATCGGCCACGCCGCCGGCCGCCTTGAACTCCTTGGTCTCGCATCCCGTGGTGTCAAAGTGCATGGCCTCATGATTCTTGGCGGGAGCGTAAGCGTCTACGAACTCGACAGTGATGGGCCCGTAGTACGCCGTCTTGGGCGCCCAGAAATACACGTACTCAACGGTCTCGCCCGGGCCGATATCTGGCCTCTTGGAAAGATCGATGCCCTCGTGAAGCTCATCGGGAGCCTCGCTTGCAACGTAGTCGAGCACGGCCGCCTTGCCGGAAGTAAACAACGGGTCGCCTGCCTCAAGATCGCCCTGGGCAGCGTGCACGTTAAAGAAGTCAAACGTCCTGTTCTTTGCATTGTTGTTGGTGATCTTGACGTGCAGGTAAAAGCCGTCCTGCAGCTTGGCGTCGCCGCGATAGAACGTACCGTGAGCCACCGACTCATAGGTAATGCCTGCCACCTCGACCGTCTGCGAATCATAGGTCTTGGCCTTCTCGGTCTTCTCCTGCACAGGTGCGCTCCCGCCCGAGCCACTCGGCGCATTACCGCCGCAGCCAGCAAGCGTACACGCCAACACAGCCGAAAGCGCCACGGTGGGAATTCCTAACAGCAGCTTCTTCGTCATGGGCTTCATCATCCTCACCGCTCCTTTCGCTTGCAGCTCATCCGTTGCCCGAGGCCTTCGTCGCCCCGTGGCATCGGCTTCCACAATGAGCGTATGACGAAACACGGCGCCGGCGAAGTGACCCGTGGCCCAAATAACCCCCCCGTTAGACCCCCTTTCAGACCAAAAGGGCCCCAGTTCGCATACCCTCGGCCCACAAAACGAGACGCATGTCCCAATATCCGGACGCAAAGCCTAAGTGCCGAAGGAACCTATCAGAGCGTATGATGTCCTCAACGATTTCGGACAGCGGGTACAAGTCGTCGTTGACATCCAAGCCGCTCACCCGAACCAAGCAATTATTTGGAGGAGACAAATATGGAAGAAGCAAAGTATGGACAGAACATTCTAAGCGAGGAGGAGCGTCTGGTTATCGCCAGGGCCGTCGATTCGCCCAAGTTTAAAGCTTCCCCCGTCTCCGCCGAACTCATTGACTCCTTTAGCGACGACCTGACGAGCTTTGCATCGATTCCGTATACCTCTAAATCCAGGCTTTCGAGCCTCTATGGGCCGGGGCTCGATGCCATGGCGCTGCTTTGCGCCGATTGGAAAGAAGCGTACGCCCAGGGCGCGCTTTATATGCGCGACCCCAAAACGGTCAGCTTTGCCACACACCTGGAGACTGCAAATGGATCGGCCGTTGAACTGTCGATTGCCGAAAATGCACAGGACGGCCTCCCCTGGTTTCTCTCGTATGTCCCCATTGCCGATCGCATGAAGCTGCGCCGAGATTATGAAACCAAGGCCCCGAGCATCGACACCCATACGCAACCCGCTGCAAGCACGAATGCCGATACCGGTGCTCGCCCCGCTGCGACCTCACTGCCCCCGCTCCTAGAGCGCAATCTCGAGCGCATGCAGGAGACCGAGGACTATCTCGAGGGCCCCGTTCCGCAAGACCTCGTCGAGGAATTTGCATCCCTTGGCGAGGCGCTCTCATCGTTCGCATGGACTTCGCAGCGATGGACCGACACGATCATCGAGTACGCAAAGCGCGACATCGACGTCACGGCTCTTTTGGACCGCGACTGGAAATTCGCCTTCTCCAACCGAATCATCCGCTTCTACGAGGGCAAGGTTATCTTTCCGATCAGCGTTCTTCGAAACGACGGGGAAACTCCGGTCGAGGTGTCGATAACGCGCGACCGTAAGATGGATCGCCCAGGTGCGCTGCCTTGGCGTGTCTGCTACGTCGATAACTTCGCTTTCCAAAAGGTGCGTGCCGGCCATGCGCTCACCGACTGGGCATATCTGGGCAACATCGATAGCATGATCGAGAGTCTTGCGAATTACGCGCTGGACGAAAAATGGGGCTTTGACCAGGACGAGGACTCCAAGGACTATTCGATTCTGCGCAGCTACCTCATGTACACCTTCTATCGCCTTCAGTCCGAAAACAAGGTTCTCGAGGACATCGACAAGGGGATCGCGGCATTTAACACCGGACTCGTCGACCCCACCTACGAGGCCATTTATGCCTGCTTTTCGCCATCGAGCAGCGGATGTCCATGGCGCTTCGAGGCCTTTTGCAAAGCGGGTTCAAAACAGTGGGGAAAGAGACTTGTTGCGTCGTTTGACCCGCTTCCGCAGCGCGCATCCTACTTTGAAAAGAAGGAAGACCTGCTCTTTGACGGCAACAGAACGCTCCAGCGCGACGTTGACCATATCCTGCTCGACAACATCGACCGCCTGCCCGAAGCGTTTCTTGCCGAGGAGTTGCGCGGAAGCAGCGATGCGCTCGAAGCACTGTCGAGAGCGGTTGGCGCAGATGACGATGCGTCAAAGAAGGCCGCCTATGATGAACTACGCGAAGCCGTTGAGGACAACGCCAAGGTGAAGCGTCGTCTGATCAACAGGCTCGACGATGCCATTGAGCTCGCCCAGAAGCGTGTCGAGTGGAACTTCAAGACCGCCGTTCCGGCGTTCTACCCCACCAAGAACACCATGAGCCTGCTGCTGCCGCTCGACCTGACCGAAAACGACCGACCCGATGTCGCCCTGGTGGTCGAGCTCATGGAGTCCGGCGCCTATATCGGCCAAACGATCCTGACTATGAAGATGGCCTATAACAACGCGCGCCTGATCAGCCGCCCGGATAGCGACTGGCTCAATACTTCGCTGCAAGTTACAGACTGCTAAACAATCCGGCTCTCTTGCCCCGCGTTCCACCAATGAGCGCGGGGCTTTGCTATGTACCGTTTACCCGGACAGAAGCGACTCGGTTTTGTCCGAGTAAACGCGAGCATAAACTATCACCGCCCGCTATTCGACATTCGACCCCTCCCCCATCAGCCACCGGGCGATGTCGACCACCTTAATCCCCTCATAATCAACAGCCTCGTGCTTTGTACGCGCAATGACCATCTTGGGATACGCATCACGTATCGCAAGCAGAGGCGCCACTTCGCGCTCAAAGGTCTCCTGACGCGAAATGTCATCGCTAACTTGGATATACACACGTTCATCGCGACGAATTGCCACGAAGTCGATTTCCTTCTTATAAAGCACCCCGATATAGATTTCCCAACCGCGTCTTAGGAGCTCTAGAGCGACCATATTTTCATATACATGCCCGAAGTCGAGTTTTTTAGTGCCCAGTTTTGCATATCTGATTGCATGATCCGATAAATAGTATTTATCACCCGAAGTGAGGTACTTTTTACCGCCTACGTCATAGCGGCGAACTCGATAGAACGCGAAGGCCTGGCATAAATATCCAAGGTACTGGGCGAGCGTTGCCACGGAAACGCGCGTGCCGGCAGCGTCCAGCGCGGCCGCAATCCCGCTAACAGAAGATATGTTACCGATATTGTCCATTAGGAAATCGCATGCACGTTCTAGTTGCACCTTGTTACGAACCCCATGCTTTTCTTCCACATCACGCAAAACCAAGACATCTAGCACGTTCGCAATATATCGATAGCGAGCTCGCTCGCTAGGATACAAATAAGAGCCAGGCATTCCGCCCTCTCTTAAATAGCGGTCAAGCGCTTCGTCTGGGTCATGAATTTCGTGATACGTCGAAAACTCAAGCAAGGAAAACGGGAATACTTCGACCTCATATGTCCGCCCGCGAAAAAGCGTCGCCAAGTCACTCGAAAGCAAGAAAGCATTGGAGCCAGTAACGTAGATATCGTATTTACCCGATGCATGAAGGCTATTGACCGCTTTTTCGAACCCAACGCAAGTTTGTACCTCATCGATCATCACAATGTTATCGAGGTCCTCGCAATAGCTTTCCTCAACGTAGCGATGCAATGCTCGAAAATCCGTTAGTTCCTCGAATTCGAGGAGATTGAAATTGATACGGATAATATTGGCATCGGGGTCGGCCTCACGAATGCGATCGGCAAGAGCTTCCAGTAGAACAGATTTGCCGCACCTACGAATGCCGGTAATAACCTTGATGTCCGGCGTTCCCTTAGCGCCAAGAAGCGCTTCCATATATTGAGGACGTTCGATAATCTTCATATCTTCACCGCTCTATTAAATAAAAGCTCTCCTGATTCGTTTTCATTTAGTATATATCTGATTCTACTAAAAGAAATCAAATAATTATTGATTTGATTCAGCTATTTCTCCCAATAGCTTAACATCAGTCGATATATCACGAACGATTGTTCGATGGATTTCGTGTTGGTTGGAATCGCCTATGGGCTGGGCTATGCTACCTTGACTATCTATATGACTTAAACGCAGCAAAGGAGCACCGAGAGAGCGAGTATGGCAAAAAACACCGCAAACTATGGTAACGACAGTATCCGCCAGCTCAAGGACGAGGAGCGCGTACGCCTGCGTCCCGCCGTCATCTTTGGCTCGGACGGACTCGACGGCTGCGCGCATGCCGCCTTCGAGATCCTGTCCAACGCCGTTGACGAGGCGCGCCAGGGCTACGGCAAGCTTATCACCCTTACTGCCTTTCGCGATGGCTCTATCCAGGTAGAGGACAACGGCCGCGGCTGCCCGCTCGACTGGAACCCCTCCGAGAAGCGCTTTAACTGGGAGCTCGTCTTCTGCGAGCTCTACGCCGGTGGCAAATACAACAACAACCAGGGCGGCGACTACGACTTCTCGCTCGGTACCAACGGCCTGGGCTCGTGCGCGACCCAGTACGCCTCCGAGTACATGGACGTCACGGTTTGGCGCGACGGCAACAAGTACTCCCTGCACTTTAAGAAGGGCAAGGTTGTCGGCGCCAAGAAGAAGGCACTCGAGATTGAGCCCAGCGACGAGAACCGCACCGGTACCACTATCAAGTGGCGCCCCGATCTTGAAGTCTTCACCTCCATCAGCATCCCCCACGATTGGTATCGCGAGACCATGCGCCGTCAGGCCGTGGTCAACGCCAACGTGACCTTCCGCCTGCGCATCGAGGGCGACGATGGCGAGTTCTCCGAAGAGGATTTTTGCTATCCCAAGGGCATCGAGGACTATGTGTTCGAGAAGGTCGGTGCCGACTACCTCACCGAGCCCTTCTTTATCGAGGCCGACCGTCGCGGTCGCGACCGCGAGGGCCTGCCCGCCGACAACGTAAAGATCACCGCCTGCATGTG